>Ga0172379_10002343_pt1 | contig 33856 bp, 29 predicted proteins | sample GrowelOW334metaG_FD_119756 | JGI IMG/M metagenome (GOLD analysis project Ga0172379, IMG submission 119756) | Groundwater microbial communities from an aquifer near a municipal landfill in Southern Ontario, Canada - Groundwater well OW334 metaG | ecosystem: Environmental > Aquatic > Deep... | reverse complement strand
TCCTAAAAGAATAATTAGAATAAAAATACCCCAGGCGACACTAAACGAAGTGAGCACTGTGCGGAGTTTATTCTTTTTTAAGGTTGAAAAAATTTCAAACCATTTTTCTTTGTCGAACATATTAGGAAGTATATTAGAGTGTTTTGAATAATTATTGTTGATTTATTGAAAATTGTTTTATATGTTTTGTTTTTTAACGATTGACTAATTTCTAACATCTCATTCTTTCGGCGCATGAACCATTTTTCGTTAAATATACAACTGCTTGCGCCGAATACTTTTGTATATTTTATTCCCGGTGCGTTGCACCGGGCTGAGTTCTTTTAGCCATGTTACTCCCTTTTGGTCGTGAAACCGCTTCGCTAAGTTCAGGCTAACCAATTAAAAATTAATCATTACCTTTTATAACTTTAAATACTTTGAGTACTTCTTCCTATTCTTCCCTAATGGCATCAATAGGTTTTACTTTAACAGCCCTGTTTGCTGGTAATAAACCGGCCAAAGCTCCTGCCGCAACCAAAATGAGCAATGATTTTAAGCCCATCATCAAATCAATTCCGGGGTTTAGGAATATTTCACTTGCGGTACCCGAAAGCATGATACCCAAACCCTCGTTCAGTAATATGCCAAGAATCAAACCTAAATAACCGGCGGAAAGTGTAAGAAAAACGGACTCCATGATGATTTGCCTGATAATGTTATATGGAGTTGCCCCAAGAGCCCTTTTGATTCCTATTTCCTGGGTACGTTCTTTCACAATAACCAGCATTATGTTACTTATGCCAATAACACCTGCCAGTAGGGTTCCAAGCCCAACCAGATAAATCAGGATGTTGATACCAATAAATAAATAACTCATCATTTTAAATTGGCGTTCAATGTTTATATGTCCAACGGCTCCCTGATCTTCAGGTGCTATGTCGTGTCGTTTTTTAAGGATATCCATGATGCGGTTTTCAATATCAGCAACTGAATATTGTGGTTTGGCAGTAAACGAAAAAAAATGTACAATATCACCGTAATTAAAGGCCGATTGCACGGTAGTAAATGGTATATGTATTGATTCTTTTTTATCGTATCCAATTTGAATGTTTCCTTCAGGACTGGTTACCCCAATTATTTGGAAGTAAACCCCTGAAACCCGGATATATTTTCCAATGGGATTATCCCCTTTTTTGAAAAGCACTTCTTCAACCCGTGAGCCAATAACACAAACTTTGCGGTTTTGCTGTATGTCAATTTCATTTAAAAACCGTCCTTTCGACATTTTAAAAGGTTCCACTTTGGCCAACGCCGGGTAGTCGCCCTGCACTTGAAACGTTCCGTATTTATCCTGATAAACCGCATTGTTTTGAGTACTCTGGCGGTATGCTTGCAAGCGGGGAACCAGATATTCTATTTCAGGAATATTGGCACGCAAAGCATGCATGTCTTCATTATCATAATTCCAACCTCTTCCTTTTTTAAAACCTTTGTAAGGGAGGGTGGTGTTTTCGGTCCACATAAAAGCGGCATTGGTAGCAAAACCTTCAAATTGCTTGGTAATACCATTTTGCAGGCCGTTTCCAGCCCCAGCTAAAGCAACCAGCATAAAGATTCCCCAAAAAACACCAAAAGCGGTTAAAGTAGATCGCATTTTGTTTTTTGAAATTGCCTGCCAAATTTCCCGATATAAATCAGCGTCAAACATGCTTTTATCTTGAATTTATATTAAAAGTTCCTTTTTATTCGTAACGCAATGATTCAATTGGACTAATACGGGCTGCCTTGATAGCAGGAATCATACCCGCAAGAGCACCACATATTATCAATAAAACGGTTGCACCAATGGCAATTCCAATATCGGCATTTGGGTTCAGGAAAATCACAGGTTGTCCTCCAGCATCGCTGGTAACCGGTGCATTAGCGATGCTTTGGTCCACAGCAAAATCAATCATTTCCATAACGGCAACACCCAGTACCATTCCAAAATACCCGGCAAAAGTGGTAATAAAAACGGCCTCTGAAATTACCAACCCCAGTATGGACCTTGGTGTAGCGCCCAATGCTTTTCGTACGCCAATTTCCTTGGTCCGTTCTTTAACCACAATCATCATAATGTTGCTAACGCCAACAATCCCCGCAATTAAAGTCCCTATTCCAATGAACCAGATAAAAAGTTTTATTCCAAAAAAAACGGTTTGGGTTTGTTTATATTCCTGAAGTGTATTGTTAATACCAATGGCACTTTTATCTTCGGGGTCAACGGAATGAATTTTGGCTAATTTCTGTCGTATTTTTTCTTCAATCAACTTACTTTCCTCAACAGAGGCATCGCCAGTTGTGAGTCCTATTGTTGAAACCCGGACTCCACCATTAAATATTTGTTGAGCCGAAGTAAAAGGTAACACTACCCTGCGGTTTTGCCATCCATTACCATCGGAATAAACACCAATTACTTTGAACAGGATGTTATTCACTTTTATATACTTTCCAATGGGATCTTCCTGTTTGAACAGGGCTTTTTGTACCTCCTCGCCCACAACCACCACTTTACGTTTCTGTTCAATGTCAATATTATTCAGATATCGTCCGGAAAGGAGTTTTGAACCTTCAATCGGTTTGTGGTCGGGTAGCACACATTGAACGGTAAAATTCCCAAATTCGTTGTTATAACTTACACTGGTTCCTCCCCAGATATTAAATTGAGGCGAAATATGATCAATTCCAAGTATTTGGTCGCGGAGAATTTCATAATCTTCGTTGGTAAATTTTATCTCGCGATCTTTCTTTAACCCTTTATATTCCATACTGGTGCGTCCGGGCCAAATCCAAACGGCGTTTTTTGCATTGCTTTCAAAATTTTGCATCACCGCATTTTGCAGCCCATTACCCGATCCCAATAAAATAATCAGGAGCAAAATACCCCACGCGACACTGAAGGAGGTAAGGAATGTGCGAAGTTTATTTTTTTTCAGGGTGGCAAAAATTTCCTGCCATTTATCTAAATCAAACATCTTAAAGAAGTATTTTAGAGTTTATCGGGTACTTAAAGTATTTAGAGTTACTTGAGTATAAAAAGTATTTAGAGTTCCCAATGTATTTAACTTTAAATACTCTAAGTACTTTATTACTCTAAATACTTCTTATACGGTTTCCAAGTGTTTTACTTTTCCATTTTTAATATTCGATTCAATCAAACCATCTTTCAGGCGGATAACCCTTGTTGTCATTTCAGAAATATCGTGTTCGTGGGTTACAATAATTATGGTGATTCCATCCCGGTTGATTTCCTTAAGTATTTCCATTACTTCGTACGATGTAGTGGTATCAAGAGCCCCGGTAGGTTCATCAGCTAAAATCAATTTTGGTTTTGAAATCATAGCCCGGGCAATCGCAATCCGTTGTTTTTGTCCTCCCGATAGTTCATTAGGCATGTGGTTCGCCCAGTCCTTGAGTCCCATACGGTCGAGGTATTCCATGGCTATTATGTTCCTCTTTTTACGGCTTACTTGCTGATAATAAAGAGGCAACGCCACATTTTCCAGTGCATTTTTAAAGGATATTAGATTGAATTGCTGAAAAACAAATCCCAATGTTCTATTCCTGTGCACAGCCGCTTTGGCTTCACTCATGTTTTTAATCAGCTCCCCGTTTAAATAGTATGCTCCCTGGTCGTAATTATCAAGAATACCAACTATATTCAACAAGGTCGATTTTCCTGAACCGGAGCTTCCCATAATGGAAACCATTTCGCCTTTTTCTATTTCAACATCAATTCCTTTAAGTACATGCAGGCTATTTGACCCCATTACATAAGATTTGTGAAGCCGCTCAATTTTTACCATTTTTATTTGCTTGAAGTTATGGATTATAGACGTCTTGAATTGTTAGAAGTTACACTGCTTATAACGAGAATACTTATTATTATTGTATAAAATTAAGCAAACAATTGAATACCAAACAATTATTTTTTTTTGATTTTCCTGTTTTGCCATTTTGCCATTCTTTTGCTGGCTAATTTACAGAAGGCGAAAACAATAAACGTCAATAAATCGGCGAATGCCTCAATTATACCGAGGAATACATCATTTCCTCGGTTTTTTTATGATTCGTGAGGTAGTGGAATTATAAAGTAAAAAGTAGAACCTAGTCCGGGTTGGCTTTCAATCCAAATACTGCCACCAAGAAGCAGGATAATGTGTTTTGATATGGCTAAACCCAGCCCGGCTCCACGAAAGAGCTTGCTGTTTTTGGTTTCAATTTTGCGGAACCTATCAAAAATTAATGTTTGATCCTCTTTTGAAACACCAATACCCGTGTCTTTAACAAAACAAAGAATCTTATTATTTTTTATTTGATACCCAAAATGGATGGATCCTGATTCGGTAAATTTAATGGCATTATCGAGCAAATTAATCATTACCTGTTTAATGCGTAACTTATCGGAATTAATCACTATATCCTTTAAAGAGTCAATGTACAAGTTTAGATTTGGATTATCTTCGGTTATCTTTTTAGTATAAATTGAATGGAGTTCTTCAAACAACGACATTAAACTAAAGGTAGAGTTGTGTAAAGTAATTTGTCCCGATTCAATTTTTGCAATATCAATAATGTCATCAATAAGATTTAATAAAGTGTGCCCACTGCTGTTTATTATTTTTTTGAAATAGATTCTCTGTTCTTTTGAGTATTCTTCATTATCCAGAATTTCAAGAAAACCCAAAATTGCATTCATAGGAGTGCGTATTTCGTGACTCATGTTGGCTAAAAAAGCGGTTTTTAATTCATCACCCTTTTCCGCCTGTTCTTTTGCCTCCACCAATTCCTTAGTTCTTTCTTCCACCAATTTTTCAAGGTTCTTGTGGATCATTTCAAGCTCTTCGTTTTGCTTTAAAATCTGCTGGTTTTGTTCAAAAGTTAAATCGCGTTGGGTAACAATTTCCTCTTGTTGTACTTCCATTTCAGCCTGTTTTTCTTCTAGTAGCAAGTTAATCTCTTGAAGATCAGTGGTTTTTTCATGAACCGTTTTTTCTAATAGCCGCTTCTGTTTTCTATTTCTTTGGTTTCGCAAAAAGTTAAAAAGCAAAAGACTGCTGGCTAGCAAAAGAATTAGCAGAGCCTTAAATAGCAATGTTTTCCAGAATGGGGCTTGGTAGTTTATTATTATAGATTTTGTGTTTTTGCTCCAACTACCCTCTGAATTAGTGGCGCGAACTTCAAGACGGTGTTTACCATAAGGGAATTTATGAAAGGTAATGTAGTTGGTAGTTCCTATATCAAACCAAGTAGTATCGGTATCAGGCAATCGGTAAGCATAGTTGGTTTTTCCTACGGAATTAAAGAGAAAACCACTGAAATAAATAGTAAAAAAAGGCTCCTCATAACTGAGTGTAATGGTTTGGGCTTTATAAATGGGTTCCGTAAGCACTATCTTGTTGTTGAATGTATCGCCCAAAGTTATAGTTTGGCCAATAACCGAAAGCTCAGTAAATTGAATTTCAGGTTCAAGTATATAACCATGAATGCTATCGGGATTAAAATAGGTAATTCCATTGAATCCCCCAAAGAATAATAGTCCATTATTGGAGGCTAAACTAGAATTTAAGTTAAACTCTTTGCCTTGAAGGCCATCGTCTTTGTAATATTTTTTTGTTTCCTTATTTTGAATATTGAATTTTGTTATTCCATTGCTGGTGCTAATCCAAAGGTTTTTATGACGGTCTTCGACCATGGCAGAAATTAAATTATCAGATAGTCCATCCGGCTTAAAATAATTAGTAAAGGTTTGAGTTTTGGTATTAAAAGCATTTAATCCATTAACGGTTCCAATCCATAAGGTGGAATCCGTATCAAACAATAAGCATGTTACCTGATTGCTACTAATACTGTTTTTATGTTTTGAGGAAGCTGTATATGAAGTTGAAGTTCCCGATGATTTATCGTAAACAATCAGTCCGTCACCATAAGCGGCAATATAAAGATGTTCATTTTTATCGGGTAAAATGCACATAATATTGGTACTCTTTATGCTATCTTTTTCACTTGTTAAATAGTGGTTAAATGACCCCGTTTTGCGATTGTATGAATCTAACCCTCCTCCCATGGTTCCTATCCATATCAACCCAGCATTGTCCTCATAAATGGAGCGCACAAAATTGCTGCTTAACGAATTTGGATTATTACTATCGGAAGTCAAATAACGGAAGGTTTTAGTTTTCTTATTATAGATGTTAATGCCCCCTAAATAAGTCCCAGTCCAGATTTCCCCATTTTTTAACTCCTGTAACGATACCACCGCATTGTTGTTTATGGTGGTTTGATCATTATATTTTTCGTTAAAGTGAGTAAAAGAATTTAACTGGTCATTCGATATAGTAAGCCCTCCGTCAGTAGCAATCCAATAATTTCCCTCGCTATCTTCTAAAATGGCTGAAACACCATTGTTTTTTAACCCTTTAGTTGGGTTCTGATTATAAGTTATATGATAAAATGGTTTTTGATGCAAATTAATTCTATCTACACCGTGGTCAATCATACCAATCCACAACATATCGTGTTTGTCTTTAAATAATTTTGACACAGAATTGTTGGCCAATCCTTCACCCTTTGAAATGTCATAACGGTATTCCCTAAAATAGTTCAAGGTATGGTTCAATTGATAAAGCCCGCCGCCATCGCTACCAATCCAGAAGTCATCACCCACTCCGGGAACAATACTTCGCACTAAATTTTCTCCTTGGTTGGTTAGTTGTTCGTGGGTATAGCCATAATACTTAAAAGTATGGTTGTTTTGATTATAAATAGTCAGTGCTTCCTTTTCTCCTCCAATCAAAACACGGTTTTTGGTGTCTTCATGAAGCGACCATATTTTATCATCCTTAATAGTGTTTCCTTGAGCCTTATTAAAAAAGGTAAATTGGTTGGTAATTAAATCAAGTTTATTTAATCCACCGTCCTTTGTACCTATCCACAAATGTTTTGGATTGTTTGAATGGATGCAGGATATTAAATTCGATGAAATACAATTTGATTCGTTTGGTTTGTTTTGGTAGCGGGTGAAATTAGTTGATTCTTCATTAAAGCGGTTAAGGCCGTTAAGTGTTGCTATCCATATTGTTTCTTTAGGGTTTTCAAAAATATCGGTTACATCGTTGGAACTTATTGAATTGTTATCGGCTGGGTTAAATATATAGCGATTAAAGTGCTGTGTTGTATGATTAAAAATGTTTACCCCACCACCAAAGGTGCCCACCCATAAACGGCCTTTTGAGTCGTTAAACAGTATTTCAATATCATTATAACTTAGGCTTGTGGAATCATTTTCGTTGTTAAAAAAAGTAACAATATGGTATCCGTCGTATCGGTTAAGCCCGTTGAAAGTAGCCAACCAAATAAAACCATATTGGTCTTGACAAACGGAAGTAACGGTGTTTTGCGAAAGCCCATCTTCGTTATTCAGGTGAATAAATTGGTACAAGTTTTCCTGACTATAACAGTTACTTGCAATAAGCAGCAAAGCAATTAATAAGTACTTTATGTAGTTCAATAAATTCATCAGTTAATAATTGTTATGCTAATACAAAGATGCAAATAAATAGTAATATCATTGGGAACAATTCATAAAGGAAAATGCTTTACGGTTTCATAAATTTCAACCGACACTTTTATAAAAATTTGACCCGTTATCAAAAATGTTTTTAATAGCTTTGACGACAAATATTTTGAAACATGCGGTTAGTTATCATTTCATTGGTGGTGTTTTTATTTAACATTCCTTTTGGATATTGGCGGGCGAATGTCAGCCAGTATTCATGGCAATGGGTTTTGGCCATTCACATTCCTGTACCGGTAATTGTTTTTATGCGCATATATTTCAATATTGGATTTGCCTGGTACACCTATTTTTTTTTAGTGGCAGCCTTTTTCCTTGGGCAGCAACTAGGGAGCAAATTGCACAACCTATTTTTGAAACATAACTACGCTGTATCGTCCTGTCTGGTAATGGATTTAAAAAAGGGTTATTGGATCAATTAGAGATGCCCGTTTAAAACAATATTCAATTCAAATGATTTTTTCCCCCAAAGAATCCTCTGTTTCATGTAAATTAGCGTAAACTTACTTCCGATTAGCTGATTCGTGACTAAGATTTACTATTTTTACCTAAGTTGAGCGATTTGACCCCGAGTCCTCGGGGAAAAAGCGCTTTACTTAGGTATAACTCCGACCTAGAAATTGTTGCAATTCACAAAACAGGTGAATAGTATAAAAGTGAATTGCTTACAATTTCTTAGTCGATTGAGCAGATTTGCTATCACAAATCGCTCAATTTGGGTTTTAATGTCGTTATCATTTTAATACATACATGAAACAGCTACTCATCTTCTTTTTCCTCCTATTGTTCCCATTCATTTTAAAGAGCCAGGAGGCATACTCCCTTTACCAGAACCATACTTTTAGGCACTTCGACCGGTATGTTTACCAAAGTAACCGACGGTTCCACACCTCGGTAAAACCTTTTTTACTGTCTCAAACCGATTCCATTGTTTCGCTTGATACGTTATACCGTATTCCCACTCAAAAGAAAGCGATAGATATTCTTTTTAACCGCAGTTTATTTCAATATAAAAAAGGGGATTTTGCCTTTACCGTTGACCCGCTTTTTAACTTTGAACTGGGAAAAGACCCCGACCAATCCAGCAAAAGCTGGATAAACACCCGGGGAATTCTGGTAAATGCCCGATTAGGGAAAATGGTTTCGGTAACCACCTCGTTTTATGAGAACCAGGCTGCATTTTACGATTATCGGCACGAACGAATTGAAGCCATCGGTCATCGAATCGTTCCCGGCCAGGGCACGGGGAAGTCATTTGGTGATTCGACCCAATACAATTACGATTACGGTTTTGCCGATGCTTCCGTTTCTTATGCTCCCAACCGCCATTTCGATTTTACCTTAGGCCACGGTAAAAACTTTTGGGGCGATGGCTACCGGTCGCTTATTCTTTCCGACAATGCCTTCAATTATCCCTATTTTCGCATTACTACCGATTTTTGGCATATAAAATACGTCTGTTTATGGGCTCAGTTCCAGGATTTAACGGAGTCGCATCCTTATGGAGAACCGTATAACAAAAAATGGGGAGCCTTCCATTACCTTGATTGGAGTGTGATGCCCTGGTTGAATATTGGTTTTTTTGAAACGGTTATTTGGCAACATGCTGATTCCACTGGATATAGGGGTTTTGATTTCAACTATGCCAATCCGGTAATTTTTATGCGACCCGTGGAATTTTCCGTGGGTTCGTCCGATAATTCCCTGATGGGCATAACCGGAAAACTGACTTTATTCAAGAAACAAGTCCTTTACGGTCAAGCTATAATTGATGAATTTAAGGTGGATGAAATGATAGCTGGAAGTGGTTGGTGGGGCAATAAATGGGGCGTGCAAGACGGATATAAAACCTTTGACCTGTTTGGGTTGGAACATCTCGATATTCAATCGGAGTTTAATTATGTGCAGCCTTTTATGTATTCGCACCACATTCCAAAACAAAACTATGGACACTATCAGGTTTCATTGGCGCATCCTTTGGGATCGAATTTTTGGGAATCGGTTTCGTTTTTGCGGTACAACTACAAACGGTTGTTTCTGGAAGGAAGGTATTCCATTGCGTTGCACGGAAGCGACACTGCCGGGTATAACTTTGGAAACGATATTTATTTATCTTACGATACCCGTTATCAGGATTATGGCAATTATGTGGGACAAGCTCAGGAAGTAACCTTGCAATATACTTCGCTATTAGCTGCTTTTTTGGTGAATCCACGAACCAATTTGAATGTTTACGTAAATTACACCTTGCGAAAGGAAATAACGGGTTCTGAAAGTTTAAACCAAAGCCTGATTACTTTTGGCATCCGAACCTCCCTTCAGAATTTCTATTACGATTTTTAATGGATCACTGGCCTCCGGCCGGTTTTTCAATTGTATATAAATTTAGCACTACTGGATTTAAAGTGATAGAAAGTAGTTAGGTTATTAATTAATTCTAGCAAAACAGATTTTTTTTGGTTGAATAAATTTGTCTCAATCTAAATTCGTTGTACCCTAAATTTCTAAAAATTAAACGCTGCAATTATTCAAAAAATATTTTATTTCCAGATTGATTATTTTGTTACTTTGCTGAAAAATTTGAACTATGGTACTTAATTATATTCATTGGCATGTAAACCCTGAAATTTTTAGCATTGGCGATTTTGCTCCCCGCTGGTATGGGTTATTGTTTGCCATGGCTTTTGTGGTGGGTTATTACATTATGCTACGGTATTTTAAACGCGAAGGTATTAAACAGGATGTTTTGGATAGCCTCACCATGTATATGTTTCTGGGTGTATTGCTCGGTGCCCGTTTGGGGCATTGCTTGTTTTATGAACCCCAGTATTATTTAGCTCATCCAATAAAAATTTTAATGGTTTGGCAAGGTGGTTTGGCAAGTCATGGCGCCGGGTTTGGTATGCTTATAGCCCTTTATTTGTTTGTCAGAAAGCACAAAAAAAGCTACCTGTGGTTATTTGACCGTGTGGTTATTGTGGTAGCCCTTTCCGGGTTATTCATACGAACCGGAAACTTAATGAATTCTGAAATTTATGGCCATGAAACCCAATTGCCCTGGGGTTTTATTTTTGAATTACGGGGCGAAACAATGCCAAAACACCCAACTCAGCTTTACGAAGCATTAAGCTATTTGTTAATTTCCGGGTTGCTCTTTTGGCTGTTAGAGAAAACCTACAAGAAGGAGCGGCACGGTTTTATCTTTGGACTGTTTCTGGTAATCTTTTTTACTGCCCGTTTTTTTATTGAATTTTTGAAAGAAGACCAAGTTGATTTTGAAGCGAACATGAAAATAAATATGGGACAATGGTTAAGCATTCCTTTTTTTATTGCCGAAATTGTTCTGATGATTTATTCCTTACAAAAGAAACCGGTGACAAACACCACTAAAAAAAAGGTATGAAAAAGATAGCGCTGTTTTATATTTTACTGACACTGTTAACTTCTTGCACTAAAGAGGATGCCTTAACTATTGTTTATCCAAAAGAATATTTGCCGGCTTATCCCGGTTCTTGGTGGGTTTACAGCAATGGCGAACGCATTACCGTTCAACCGGAGTACATTGCCCATAGCTACCAACCCACCATCAATTCAAATGATTATACAGCTGAAAAATTAGTGCCCTACATCAATGGAAATTACCTGTATGAATATAGCATTACGCAATATTCAACCTTGTACCCAATAAAAAAACTATTGGAAGAAAGTGTTTCTCAAAAACCCTGGATTGTTAACGATGTGAATGGCGAAATTATTTATCGGCAAACCATAAAAATTTTAGACACCATGTACATTTATAATCCATCCGGGGTTTCAGTTATTGATACTTTATTTAAAAGTGTATTGGTAGTGGTTGAATTTTCCGATACGCTAACAGTGGCCAATTGGAATACTAAAGAGTATTATGCCAAAAATGTAGGCCTTATTTGTACCGAGGTAAACAATCCCTTTGATACATTGAATCCGGTGGTTCAGAATGTACTTATTAATTTCGATATCAACAATTAGCAAAAAAGCTCTCTACCAAAAAGTACTGGGTGTTGCCTATTATTTTTGATAACCTCCAATAAAAGCCAGTTAATCGTTTATAAGATGATCAATAAATGGGTATAGGTTTTAAAAGACTGGCACAGCATATCAATCAAAGCTTTCCGTTTTGTTACCACGATGAGTTGGTTTTTTACAAACCGGATAGTTTTGACAATACCCTTTTTATGAAACAATTGGGGACTAAATATGAGGGCACTATTTCCAATGAATGCTTAGTGGCATCGGTACCTAATCCCGTTTCAAAGATTCCCATAAAAGTATCGTTCCGGTTTCAACCCGATCCTATTACCGGGAAGGTTTCCTTTACCTTATCACTCTTTGAATTAAACCTCTCGCTGATTTTTTTTGTGGCTTTAGGTCTGTTTTTCAGGTTCTATCAAAACCCGCTTTTCTCCTATTTAGCCATAGTATCCGGTATTCTCTTTTATTTTATCAGCATTCATGCATCGGTTACCGGGATTAAAAAAAGCATCATCCAAATTTCGGGAACAACCTTTGATTTGGGTGAACTGGAATTATGGAAAAAACAGCAGGGGTGGATGAAAAACGAGTTGCTGTGTCCGGCTTGTGGGGAACCTAAAAACCCTTACAGCTACCAATGTGTAAGTTGTGGAATTTACTTTGCCAAGGCTTTAAAGGATAACGAAAGAGTACAGATAAATACTACTGGAACTGAGAACGTTCACTATCATTACAGCAAAAAAAATGAGAAAAATAGCCGCTAACCTGGTTTTTCCCATTTCAAAACCTCCTGTAAAAAACGGATATTTGGTTTTATCGGATGAGGGGGAAGTGCTGGATGTATGCGGTGGAGGAGAAACTTTGCACGAAATTGCTGGATTGGAATTTTACAGTGGCATTCTGGTGCCCGGTTTTGTAATTGCTCATTGTCGTTTGGAGTTGTCGCACCTGAAAGGTCAAATTCCGGAAGGCATTGGAATACCTGAATTTATTAAGCAGATAACTCTGCTCCGAGGGCAAAACCCCGACAATATAGAAAAGGAAACCGAAAAAGCCTTGCGTTATATGTGGAGCCAGGGAATTAGTGTATTAGGAAACATAATAACTACAAATAAAACCATAGCGCTCAAACGCTCCTCCTCCATGGTGGATGAACTAATCACGATGCAAAAAAATTTTCCAGAAATTCCGTTTAATGAATTGATTTTGTGGGCTACATTAAATGGCGCTCGGGCTTTAGGAATGGAAGCCGAATATGGTAGTTTTGAGAAAGGTAAAAAACCGGGAGTTTTGCTAATTACCGGATTTGATTTTAAAAACAACCGCCTAACCGATTCTGCTGAAGTTGCCCGGTTGGTTTAATTTTTACGGTTGCTTACCTTTACATTCTTTTAAAAAACTAAAACTAACTTATTCCATTCTCTTTTAGAATTTTAACCAACGTGGGAGTATAGTGGGCAAGGTATTCGGGATACATTGATTTTAAATAATTGTACAAACCAATGAATACATCTTCAGTAGGATTTTCAGTGTAACTATCTTTAAAATATTTTAGTTTGCCCAGAAATTCATTGTGCTTTTCCCTAAAAAAGGAATAGTCCAGTTTGCTTAAACTATTTACCAACATTTTTTCTTTCAGCAGGTATTCATCTGCAAAATGAAGCAAGGCAAAGAAAATTATATTTCCTTTTTCCTTATACGTTTGTTCAGCGATGCAATCGCCCAATAAATTTATGATTTCCAAAAACCGCTGATGTTGTTTATCTACAGAGACTAAACCAACACTAAATTCCTCTTTCCATTTAAATACTGTAGTTTTCATTTTGCATGTAGTTTAGTGGGTTCAAAAATAGAACATTACACCTCCTATCAAAATGACATAAATCATATAACAAGGGTAGAACTTATCAACGATTAAGGTGTTAAAATACATCATATTAGTTAATATACTTTCTGTTTTTCATTGGGTTCCCACTCAAGGAACTTAATTTTTCAAAGTATATTTGCAGATAATGGAAACCAAACAGACCCTATTAATAGCTCCACTCGACTGGGGCTTAGGACATGCAACCCGCTGTATTCCTTTAATCCGGCAATTTATACTCGAAAATCATGAGGTTATATTGGCTGGTCAGGGAGCTTCATTGGTATTGTTGCAGCAAGAATTTCCAAACTTACCAACCGTGCATTTAAAAGGTTATAAGGTAAGATATTCGAGTACTGGTTTTTTATTCTTAAAAGTCTTACTGCAAATGCCCCTTTTGGGAATCTCAATTATTACCGAGAACTTAAAATTGAGGTATTGGGTAAAAAAACTTGGGGTTACCACGGTGGTTTCCGACAACCGATATGGGTTGTGGCATCCAAAAACACTCAATGTTTTAATTACCCATCAACTTTTTATTAAATTACCTTATAGCCTAAAATGGCTGGAACCCACCTTACACCAATTTACAAGAATTCTTATTCATCGCTTTCATGAATGTTGGGTTCCCGATTTTGAGGAGTACAGCCAAAGTTTGGCCGGCGATTTATCGCATGGAAAAAAGTTGCCAAAAAACGTAAAATACATTGGGCCTTTATCGCGATTTTATAGATACGAACCCCCAACCAATGGTAATTTGCCAACTACGTATCCTGATGTTTTAGTGCTTATTTCCGGACCAGAACCTTTCCGATCTGAGTTTCAACGGCAAATGATTCTGCGCTTTTCCCAAACGGAACAAAAGGTATTGCTGGTTTGTGGACAGCCAAACAATAATTCCAATCTATTCCACTATCCGCTTCCCACTTCCGAAAAAATAAAACATGTTCCCCATTTATCAACTCCGGAACTCTATTTTTACCTAAAACATACACCGCAAATTATTTCACTAAGCGGTTATTCAACCCTTATGGATTTGTATGCCCTGCAACGAATCGCCGAATTAATTGCCACTCCCGGACAAACGGAACAAGAATATTTAGCCGAATGGTGGAGTAAAAGAAAAAACACGACCACAACTTAATCCGATAACCAGCAAAAATTGAAAAAGGCCACCCAAAAGGCAGCCTTTTCAATACATTGAAATTTGAATGTTACTTTTTGAATAGTGGATCGAGCCCAATGGTACCAATCAGACTTTCAAGATATGCTGGGGAAGATACCTCTGTCAAACATTTTTTAGCTTTTTCCTTTCTTCCCTTTATGTCCATTTCAATTACGATATCTGAATTATCCTGATTGGCAATAAATCTCTTTAAATACTCAATTTGTGCAGTACAAAAATCGCATTCTCTTTTCTGTTTTAATACCAATCGTTCCAAATACCAATCGCTGTTAATTACCGATTCTCTGGTAAAATACTTACGCAATTCCGGATGACTAATCTCTTTCCCCTCATAATTACCGAAAGCCATTATATGCAGCAATATTTTTAGTGGAGGAATAGCCGCTTCAATACTTCCATCTTCAAAATAGGCCAGAGCCACTTTTTGCTGGGCTTCCACAATATTATTTATGCCATCCACAAAATCCTCCATACCTTGCAATTCGGGTTTTAGCATCCGTTCTGAAAAAACGGCTAAAGGCTCATCAAACAGCCGGTTCATGCAACGGAAAGCAAAATTCTCAGTAATACGATAGCCCAACCGACTTGCCAATACTTTTTTCCCATTATATTCAAAGTCTTCCAGTTTTTCAAGGCTTTTGTTGGCAATCAGGTTTATGGGATCCCTATCTTCAGGCATTAGGCGTGCCCATATTTCAGGAATAAGGATGCTGATATCGTGATCGAACCGATTCTCGGAACCAATAAAACCGGCTGCGGAGCTAAAGCCCTGATATTCCGTTAACAGGTACGATAACAAGGCATTATTCAAATCGGTGGTTGCTACCAACATGTTAAAAGGACCTTTGGTAAGCGCTCCTTCGGAACCTGCACCGGTAGTTGACGGCGATTTTCCGGTAAGGCTGCAAATAAAATCCATAAATAACTCTGGAAGTTCCTGATAGTGAATGGGATTATAAACACTTAACGGACGAATGTTGGCTTTTTTATTGGCTGGATTGTTGCGGCGTCCGGGCAAAACAGCATTAACCGGATAAAATACCGGTTCGCTGTTCTTCATTTTTCGGAACAACCGAACACCCACATCAGCCAAATAGCTTTCCTTGGTTTCTTCCTTGAATCGGTTTTTTTCCAAATAACGTGGGTTTTGGGTGGGTTCACCATCTACAATCCGGGTGTGCGAAGGGGTAACAAAATACATATCGTCGTCGCTTTCCACAACTTTTTTTATTAAATCCTTCACCGGATCGGTATATTCTTCAAAGCTAATCGCATCGTTATACAGTTCATTGGCATTCTCTTTGGTCAACGGTTCATAGTTGGTTATAAAAGTATTGCCTTGCACAATGTCGTACTCAGCTTCTTTATCGTATCCCCGAATTACTGCTTCATCGGGTCGTTGAAAGAAATAACTTTCGCAATTGGTAACCAGTTTAACGCTTTTGTTTTTATACTGCGGGTTCAGGTTTTTTAATTGCGCCGCCGGAAGGGTTATTGATGCTGTAATATCATCCTCCATCTGAACTTTTTGTGAAGGAATAAAGTCGGATCGTAATTTATGTAAATACCAGTTGCCCTCTTCATTAAAACCAATGCGAACATTGCTTGAAATAACCGGGTTGTTATTAAAACGGAGTGCGTGTCCTTTGCGGCCATTTACAATTTCTACCGTAAATTTGTCTTTCCAAGTACTGGTTTCTTCGTTAGTACGATACAACCGCTTAATGTACAGAACCAATGGGCGGATGTGATCGGGAATTCCTTTAAGAAAAGCATTGTACTCATCGCTGTATTGATCCGATGGTGTTAATAACTTTACAGCACTTCCCAAGGTCCGTTCGGGACTGAGGAATGGTCTTGATTTTTGGGCATCAGCACGTATATTTTTCCAACGGTGCGAGTAATCCATATTAATTAACAAATCAGCTTGCATGGCGTCTTTTTCCAAGTCATCGATATAAAACGAACCATACAGGATGGCATTTTGCATCGACTTTGAAATTTCTGACTTTCCACCACCTGAAACGGTGGAGGGTTTATGACAAAAAACGCCTTCTGGTGCTGTATCAACAATACGCCATAAATTCTGATACGGATGTTTGGCTAATCGAAACTTATGCCCGGTAGGATGCACATAAGTTTTTTGTGGCGATAGATTTAACTGAACCTCTTTATTTTTATACCTCCAACTGATGTTTCTTTTATGAATATCAAAATCGGCATGTTCAGGAATATAAACTATTTCGGGATATTTATTATCTACGGCATAACCATCGGGGTGAAGTGTAACAGAGTTTCCCAAAAGGGTTAATGCATTTTCAAAGGTGTATCCCGGTTTAAATTTAGAGGTAAAAATATTTCCATACACTTTGTCCATCATATTACCGCAAGGAAAAGCAATGGTTCCTCCGGCATGTTCCTCTTCAACCAATCCGTATAAATTGGCGGAATAACTGATTTGTGTTTTTATCTCCTTTTTTGAATATCCATAATAATTGTCGGCTATAAGTGTAATTACCACTCCCCGGGCATCACGACAGGTAAGTTTAAATGCCTGACCTTCGTTATATAACTCATTTTCATCTTTCCAGCACATTCCGTCTCTTTTTTGGCGCACACTGGCATCGCTGAAGTGGGGCAAACCAATTTCTTTCTTTTTAAGTTGGGTTAAATGAGGTGCCAGAACCATGCAACCGGTATGTCCGGTCCAGTGTTCAACATCCAATGCGGCATCATTAATTGCTAGGTTATGATCGCCGGCATTTCCAAAAATGGTTTCCACAAAATCGAGATTGCTGGCAAAACTTCCCGGCGCAAAAAATCGCATTTCCATGCTCTTTTCACTGATTACTCCTTTAACTTCAGGACAAACTACTGGACGCATTAATAGTGAAATCATTACCTTAGCTTGCTCTTTTTGATTAGCCGTGAAAGGCAATATTTTTAAGACCTCGGGTGGATTAAACGCATGGTGTAGCATGTGGGCAAAAGCAATTTTTGGAACTTCTTTTTTATCAGGTGGCACTGGCAATCCACCGCGAACAATGTGGAACGTTCCTTTGGTGGTTCGTTTGTCTTTTGCCGGGTTATTTAAAATTCCTTGTTTTAACCGATACGAGCTAACGTATTGGTTTTTAAACAAATTGCCATCGGGCGGAAGGCTTATTTCACGGGCTAATCCTTTTTGGTTAAGCACTAAAGTATTGTGAGGGATGCGATACGATTTTTCAAGTTCCACTTCCTTCAGATAATCATCCAAGAAGCTCTGTATGCGGGCATCAGCCGGAGAAAGATGACCGGATAATAAGCGCGATTTTTCTTTGAAACTCTTGATTAAATCTTCGGTAAGTGATATAAAACGGGCATTCGAATATTTCGTTTTTGCATCGTCGGTGTCATAAAACAGGGGTTGACCCAATGCTGCCAATTGCAGATTGATATATTGAATCATATCTCGCCTGTCTTTTTTTGCATACTTAAGTTCATTTTGCATGTTCAAATTTTTAAGTTCCAAAAATAGCTAATTGCCAAATCATCCGGCACAATAATTAAAACAAAAAACATGACTTTTGTTTCAATTTATAAAAAACAAAGGGGGTTTTTAGGAGATTTATAAACTTGAGAAACTGTTTAAATTTTTTGGCATTTCAGGATTTAGAGTGAAAAATTTGCCTTAAACTTAGCAAAGCGATTTCTTAATTCTACTTTGATATATTTCAAAAAGTATTATTTTTTCTTTTGGTGAATTCTTGGTGTCTTGGTGATTTAGTGGCAATATTTTTAGCCACCAAAACACAAAATCACCAAATTCACACCAATTATTCTAATTTGACAAAGTAGGATTAATTAAAGAGAACAACCACGCGGATAACTTGTAATTTATCCCTCCTAACCTCCCTTAAACAAGGGAGGGACAGATTCTACGATTATTTGACAGGGGTAGATTTTAATTATTTCAAAGCAATTTTAATTTGAAATTGGAATCTGCTCCCTCCTTTTTAAGGAGGGTTGGGGAGGATAAACCTAAAAAAGGTCTTTTATCTCACTCCAAATTCTGTAGAACCATTTAAAAAATAAATAGAGTCACATTTTTAATTTAATTCAATCAAAGTAAATTAAAACAGTTTCTTAATTAAATGGTTTGTATAAATTTGATGACTACAAAGATCAGTTGTTTTATTAAAATAGTATTTATGAAAAAATTAAACTTGTTTATGCTGGTTCTTTTATGCGCTACAACTATTATGGCACAAAGCAGGAAAGAGTTGAAAGAAGCCAATATAAGTAATCAAACGGAATGGAAATATGATTACTCCAGCGGCAAAGAGGTAAAATACAAAGTTGCCGAATACCAATATGATGCAAATGGAAATGTGCTGCTTGAAAAAACATATAATGAAAAAGGAACGCTGGAAACTTATTTTGAACATGAATACGATAGCAATGGAAACCAGATAGTTGAAATTACCTATGATACAAAAGGTAAGGTTTTAAAACGCGAAGAGTTTAAGTATGAAGGGAAACTTAAAGTTGAAAAAAAAACATTTACTCCTGATGGAAAATTGAAAAGCAAAAAAATTTACGAATACAAAACGTTTTAGATATGGCTTGGATGCTTTATCAATTTTATTAAAATTAATCATTAGTGACCGACAAAAATTATGAGATTCTGAGCGTAACGAAGTGAAGCGAAGAATCTCATATCAAATATTAATATTAGCCGGTTAATAGTGAAAATTAAAATCTTCAACATTAACTAACCGATATTGGCAACTATTGATTATCAATAAAATACTTTATTTTAGCTGTTCAAATAGTTTAATAATAAATTCAAAGCATGAACCTTTTCATTGAAAAATATAAGAACCCTGTTTTCAAGGAAATTTTACTTGTTTTGAGTTTTGGTTTGCTCTCTGTTTTATTAAGTCAAATTCAATTCTATATACCCGGCGTTGAGGGCGGAGCAAGCGATTTTCGCGAAATTGCCTTACTCATTGGCGTTTTCTATTTCCGGTACTGGTTATCCATTCCATTAATCAGTTTCATAACAGCATTAACCAACCTAGCTAATGGTTCCTATTTTTCGACGTTCAGCATGCATGTTGTTGCATTATTAGTAGCTTTTTACTTTTTTCAATACCTTGATAAGCACAAAATTGATCGTTTTTTATCGGGCATATACTGGTTTATATTTACCGTTGCATACTATGCCTTGTTTATAATCCCAATCATGGTTTTAACCGGTCATTTTGTGGGAACTATTAACGACGGGGGCTTGATTGCTAAGTATTTTCACATTATTGGTTTAGTAAAGTTTGAGATTACTTCAACCGCCGCTGTTACTTCGCTCTATTTTATAAACCTCAAGGCAACTCTAATTCTAAAGCAACAAAATCTGGAACTTAAAAAAGCCAAAGAAAAAGCGGAAGAAGCAGAGCATTTAAAAACGGCTTTTCTTCAAAACATTTCACACGAAATCCGCACACCGTTGAATGGCATAGTGGGTTTTAGCCGGTTGCTACAGAATGAATATGAAAAAGTCCCCCCTATTACAAATTATACACAAACCATTCTGAGTTGCAGCAATCAATTGCTAACTATTGTGCATGATATCATCGATATCTCGCAAATATCAACCCAACAAATGGAAAGGCTTATTTCCGAACGAAAGCTAGACCAATTGATGCAAGAGCTTGATGTGGCACTAAAAACAAAAACCAATGAAAAAAATATAGTTGCCCATTTTACTATTAATGGTGATTCCAATACGATAATTAGTACCGACCAGTATAAATTGGAACGGGCATTGTATCACCTAATTGATAATGCCATTAAATATGGGCAAAACAAGGATATTTCAATCCAAGCCACTGTTAATAATCATTTTATTGAGTTTCAAATACAGGATCAGGGTCTTGGAATTGCTGACAACCACCGCGAGGTAATATTCGATAATTTCCGCCAGATAGAAACCGGTACTACCCGAAATTATGGAGGTAACGGACTCGGACTTGCCATTGTAAAAGGATTCATTTATTTTATTGATGGAGAAATTCAACTCTTTTCGAAGCTGGGCGAAGGCTCCCGGTTTGTTATAAAGATACCAAAAACGGCCCCATCCTCTCAACTAAAATAGCGGTCCACCTTCAATTTGTTTCATCAAAAAATTGCTCGTTTTTTGAATGATCTTTTTCATAAAAAACAAGGTCGGTTTCAATTATTTTTCATACGAATCAATATCTTTGGTAACCATTTTATTGATATAAAACATTCGGATAAAATTCCATGCAAAAGCCTGAACCCATTATTACCATCGAACACGTTTCGCATTCTTTTGGCGAGAAAACGGTTCTTGATGACATTAATTTAGTAGTCCGCAAGGGAGAGTTTGTTACCATCTTAGGTCCATCGGGTTGTGGAAAAACAACGCTACTGCGATTAATCGCCGGGTTCCAGAAAGCTTCGGAAGGGAAATTTACCATTGCCGGAACCGATGTAACGGAAACTCCACCACATCACCGCCCGGTTAATACGGTTTTTCAAAAATACGCACTGTTTCCCCATCTCAATGTGTATCAAAATATTGCCTTTGGGTTAAACCTGAAAAAGCTTCCTTCGGCTGATATTAAAAAGAAAGTGATGCAGGTTTTGAAAATGGTTACCATGACCGATTATGAAGAACGTGATGTGGGTTCCCTTTCTGGCGGTCAGCAGCAGCGGGTCGCCATTGCCAGGGCTATTGTAAACGAACCACAGGTATTGCTTCTCGATGAACCGTTGGCCGCCCTTGACCTGAAAATGCGCAAGGATATGCAGATGGAGATTCGGGCAATGCATAAAAAACTGGGAATTACCTTTGTTTACGTAACCCACGATCAGGAAGAAGCATTAACCCTGAGCGATACCATTGTAGTGATGAGCGAAGGTAAAATACAGCAGATTGGAACGCCCACCGAAATTTATAACGAACCTGCTAATGCTTTTGTGGCTGACTTTATCGGCGAAAGCAACATCCTGAATGGAGTGATGATAAAAGATAGCTTGGTAGAATTTGCCGATCACCAGTTTGAATGCGTGGATAAAGGTTTCGGTCTGAATGAGTCTGTGGATGTGGTTCTCCGTCCCGAAGATATTTATATATTTGAATTATCGGAGGCTGCCCAATTTACTGGAACCGTTACTTCGTGCATTTTCAAAGGGGTACATTACGAAATGATGGTTATTACGCCCGAAGGTTACGAATTCCTGATTCAGGACTATCACAACTTTGAAGTGGGTAGGACTGTGAGCCTTTTGGTGAAGCCTAACGATATCCATGTGATGAAAAAAGAACGGCTCATCAATACGTTTGAAGGGGTTGTGATTGATAAAAATCAAGTGCGGTTCTTAGGCCATACCTTTAAATTGGATGAGAAGATTTCGGTTCCAAATGGCAGTAAAGTAAAGGTGGCTGTTGACTTTAATAAAATAATCCTTCAGGATAACGAGGAGGATGGCATGATACGTGGCGATGTTCGGTTTATACTTTATAAAGGGGACCACTACCACCTTACTGTGGTTACTAAAGATCAAGAACATATTTTTGTTGATACCAATGATGTTTGGGATGATGGTGACCGCATAGGAATAACCATACCTCCGGAATCGATTCAACTGATAAACCAATAATTCGAAAATACGGTGCAACGAAACTTAAAATCATTCATTGGATTGCGAAGGAATTGGTCCATTCCGTACCTGCTTTTTTTAACTTTTTTTGTATTAATACCTCTGGGATTAATTGTTTACTATGCTTTTACCAGCCACGACGGTACATTTACCTTGACAAACTTTCGTAAATTCTGGATGCATCCCGAAGCAATGAATACCTTTATCTTTTCAATCGGGATTGCCTTAATAACTACAGTTCTTTGCCTGATTTTGGGTTATCCGGCAGCCTATATTTTAAGCCGCATGGAATCGCGAAAAGCACAGATTCTGGTATTGCTTTTTATACTTCCCATGTGGGTCAATTTTCTTATCAGAACGTTAGCCACCGTGGCTCTTTTCGACTTTTTGAGTCTGCCCCTTGGAAAAGGATCGCTCATATTTGGAATGGTTTACAACTTCCTCCCTTTTATGATTTATCCAATTTATAACATTCTGCAAAAAACCGATTCCAATTTAATTGAAGCAGCACAGGATTTGGGAGCCAATCCAAGGCAGGTGTTTTTAAAAACAATTCTGCCTTTATCAGCCCCGGGCATTTCCAGTGGCATCATGATGGTTTTTATGCCCGTTATCTCTACATTTGCTATTGCCGAATTGCTCACCATAAACAACATCAAACTTTTTGGAACCACATTACAGGAAAATATTTACAATGGCATGTGGAATTATGGGGCAGCGTTGTCGTTGGTAATGTTACTACTTATTGGGCTAACATCGCTACTCAACAGCGAAGGTACGACCAATGATTCTGCGGAAGGAGGATTGATATGATAAAACGCATCCTTTCAAGATCGTATCTAGGAGTCTTGCTAATAATGCTCTATGCACCTATTCTTATCATTATTATTTTCTCGTTTACCGAATCAAAAGTGCTGGGGAACTGGACCGGCTTTTCTTTTAAACTCTATACATCTATTTTCAAAAGTGGAGTGCACCATTCTTTGTCGAATGCTCTTTGGAATACCCTTATTATAGGCCTCATTTCAGCTTTTGCATCCATGATTTTAGGCACCATGGCATCAATTGGAATATATAATCTGCGTCCACGGGCACGGAAAACGGTACAGTTGTTAAATACCATTCCCATTTTAAATCCCGATATTATTACAGCCATTTCCTTGTTTCTCCTCTTCATCAGTCTGGGCTTTTCGCAGGGATATACTACCGTTATTCTGGCGCATATTACCTTTTGCACTCCCTATGTGGTACTTAGTGTGCTACCCCGGTTACGCCGAATGAACGAAAACCTTTACGAAGCAGCCCTCGATTTGGGAGCTACTCCTTTTTATGCACTTCGTAAAATTATGCTCCCCGAATTAAAACCCGGAATGATTAGTGGCTTTATTCTGGCTTTTACACTTTCCATCGACGACTTTGTGGTCACGCTGTTTACCATTGGTAACCAAGGGCTTGAAACCCTATCAACCTACATTTATGCCGATGCCCGCAAAGGAGGGCTTACCCCGGAACTTAGGCCTCTTTCAGCCATTATATTTATAACTGTGCTAGTGCTATTATTATTTATTAATCAACGATCCGTAAAAAAGAAGAGGTAAATCATGAAAAAATTCATTCAAAAAATGCTGGGGCATTCATTCGTTGCATTGCTCCTTTTCATGGGTGTTGTAACCCTATTTAGTTCCTTTAATCAGGATGATGATTCGAGAGAAAAAATTTTGAAAGTATATAATTGGGCCGATTATATTGATGAGGATTTGCTCACGGAATTCCCTGTGTGGTATAAAGAACAAACGGGTGAGGATGTTGAGGTAGTGTATCAAGTATTCGACCTAACAGAAGTAATGTACACCAAGATAGCATTGGGTAACGAAGATTACGACCTAGTTTGCCCATCGCAATATGTTATTGAGCGGATGATGAAAAATGATATGCTTTTGCCCATTAACATGGATTTTGGCAAAACCGAAAACTATATTAGAAACTTATCTCCGTTTATTACCGAACGCATGGCCGATTTCAGTGCTCCCGGTAAAAAAGCTGGAGACTATATGGTGCCTTACATGTGGGGAACATCGGGCATTTTATACAATACCAATCTTATATCAAAAAGCGAGGTAGAATCCTGGTCGTGCCTTTGGGATGAAAAAAACAAAGGAAAAATATTGATGAAAGATCATTATTGGGATGTTTATAACATGGTTGCCATTTATAGTTTTTATCCTGACATTGTTTCCGGTAAACGCACCCTTTACGATGTTTCAAACGCACACACCGATGATGATATAGCCATGGTGGAGAAGAATTTAAAGGCGTTGAAACTAAATTTGGCCGGATGGGAAGCCGATTTTGGCAAAGAGATGATGACCAAAGGGGAAATTTGGATGAGCTACAATTGGAGCGGCGATGCTGTTTGGTCAATTGAAGAAGCGGCGTTGGTAAATGTATCGCTCGATTATGTGGTGCCCCACGAAGGTAGCAACCTGTGGTTCGATGGATGGGTAATTCCGAAATACGCCGGGAATGTAAAAGCCGCCAGCTATTTTTTAAATTACTTATGCCAACCTGATGTTGTGTTGCGCAATATGGAAGTAAGTGGTTATACCAGTGCAGTAGCCACTCCTGAAATTTTAGAAGCCCAAATTGATTCAACGCTCACCGAAACCGTTAACCTCAGTTATTTCTTTGGTGCGAGTAACGACAGTTTAAAGGTAAACCCCATTCAGTATCCTGATAGCAGTGTGGTAAGCCGCTGTATGCTGTTGCACGATTTTTTAGATAAAAACGATGCCATCCTTGAAATGTGGAGCCGTGCCAAAGGCGACAACATGAATAAAGGAATGGGCTATTTTATAGGAATTTTTATTATACTCTTAGCCGGTTGGCTTGTTTATCGTAAGGTGAAAAAGTAAAACTCGGGAGTAGGTAATTATTCAATAAGAAACACCAAATTTCAATGCAAAAAAACCAGCGATAAAACTTGAAATCAAGCCTCATCGCTGGTTTTTATATTTAAATTCCAACTATTTCCGTAACCATTATTTTCGTTTACCTACTTGGTGCAGGTGGTTAATGTGCGATGCCACAGCCAAATGAACATTTGGGTATTCAATATAGGGCATGTGGTATTCGGAGCAAACCTGTTTTACAATTTTGCTTAACGCCGGATAATGTACGTGTGATATTTTTTTGAACAAATGATGTTCAATCTGAAAGTTCAAACCGCCAATAAACCACGAAACCACCTTGTTTTTGGTTGCAAAGTTGGCGGTAACTTTCAATTGGTGTATTACCCATTCGTCTTCCATATTCACCTGCCCCTTTTCAACAACTGGGAAATAAGTGTCTTCTACGGTATGAGCCAATTGAAACACCATACTTAAAACAACTCCGGCAAAAAGTCCATATACTAAAAAGCCTATAACCCAAGGAAGGAACCCTACCATGTAAATGGGAATGGCAACAAATAAAATCAAGTGTATGGCTTTGAATCCCCAAAACGAAAAATGGTCACCTACTTTCATTTTTTTAATAGGCAATTGACCCACTTTTCCTGTAAAGTATTTTTTGTAATCTGTAAAAAATATCCAATACAAATACAAAAGGGAATAAACAAAAACAAAATAAAAGTGCTGGAATTTGTGGATACTGTATTTCTTTTGTGTTTCGCACATACGCAAAAAGGGTTTAGCATCAATATCATCGTCAACCCCGTCGATGTTGGTATAGGTGTGGTGAATCACGTTGTGCTTTGTTTTCCACATATACACATTGGCACCTAAAAAATTGATCGACATTCCGGCCAATTCGTTAATCCACTCTTTCCGGCTAAAACTGCCATGTGCCCCATCGTGCATAATGTTAAAGCCAACTGCCGCTGTTAATCCACCCAAAGCAATACATTCAACAAGGCTTATCCAAATAGTTGATGAAGTAAAAAAAACCAAATGAGTGTATGTAGCAATAAAAGCCAGCGTAATAAGGGTGGCTTTAAAGTAGAGTTTAAAATTACCGGTCTGCCTTATTTTTTTATCGGTAAAGTATAAGTTCACGCGTTTGCGCAATTCTGTATGAAAGGTATTGGTAGGTTGCGAAAATTCTGGAGTTTGCATGTTTTTTATTAGTTTAATTAAGCATGATATTATTTGTATCGTTATATTAATTTACGATACAAATTCATATTATAAACTAATAAAAAGCCGGTACTGTACAGCCATACTATTACTGCACAAAACTTATAACAATTTGGTGTGAGTTTTGTTTTCGCAACGTGTTTTTCAAGTATCTGCATGCCGTTTAATAAAAAACCCTTTTCATCCACAATTAGTGCCTCATTAATCATTGATTAAAAAAGATATTTTCCCTACATTTGCTTATCTGGCTATGGGGTTAGCCTTGAACCGCCTTAAATAAGCTGATAACTCCTACAAAATACGCTTTTAGTTCAATCAAAGTTTGGTTCAGCAGCTATGCTAAAAATTTTATTAATAATTGGTTCAGGCAGTTTTATTGGAGGCGTTTCCCGGTATCTTACCTCAAGGTATATCCATAATAGCATCCTGTCTGCTTTTCCGTTTGGCACATTTGCGGTTAATATATTGGGCAGTTTTCTGATTGGCCTTTTTTATGGTATGTCGGAACGAGGAGGCCTTATGAACGATGAATGGAGGATATTCCTTACCGTCGGGTTTTGCGGTGGCTTTACCACCTTTTCAACTTTTTCAAACGAAAACCTTTCCATGCTCCGCGACGGCAATTTTTTTTATGTTGCCCTATATGCCGGATTGAGTGTGTTTTTAGGACTTATGGCAACGTATTTGGGTAATTTAACCACTAAAATATTCTAGCTATGGAAATTAAAGGCGAAGCCAAATTATTGCGCATTTTCATAAGCAATACCGACAAATTTAAACACTCCCCTCTTTATGAGATGATTGTTTTTGCTGCCAAACGCTATGGCTTGGCTGGGGCAACTGTTTTAAAAGGTAGTATGGGTTTCGGTTCCAGCAGCATTGTGCACTCAATTAAATTTTGGGAAATAACCGAAAAACTACCCATAGTTATTGAAATTGTGGACGAATCGGAAAAAATTGAAAAATTTACCGAAAAAATTCTTCCTTGGTTCAAAAAACTACCTTATGGATGCATGATAACTGTTGAAAAAGCGAACATCGTGCTTTATAAACAAGGTCCCAAAAAGGGATTCTTTAGTTTTTAATATTGGAAAATCATTGTTAATCTATATTTATCAAAATTAATCGAAATGAGTTTTACACATGAAGTTGAAGGAATGATTTGCGTAGCACAAGGCGCAAATCATGGCTCTGCTCCTATTCCCGAGGAAGGAAGATGGGTAAAGGCTAAAGAAATTAAGGACATTTTTGGGTTGACCCACGGTGTGGGCTGGTGCGCCCCGCAACAAGGCGCCTGCAAACTAACCCTAAATGTTAAAGAAGGAATTATTCAGGAAGCATTGGTTGAAACCATTGGATGTACCGGTATGACACACTCTGCGGCCATGGCATCGGAAATTCTTCCAGGAAAAACAATCCTTGAGGCATTGAATACCGACTTGGTTTGCGATGCCATCAACACCGCCATGCGCGAGCTGTTCCTGCAAATTGTTTACGGACGTACCCAAACCGCTTTTTCTGAAGGTGGGTTACCCATTGGTGCCGGGCTTGAAGATTTAGGCAAAGGACTGCGCGGAGTTACCGGAACCATGTACGGCACGGTGGCCAAAGGGCCACGGTACTTGGAAATGGCCGAAGGTTACATCACCAAATTGGGATTGGATGCCGGCAACGAAATTATTGGCTATGAATTTGTGAGCCTGGGCCGCATGATGGACCTGATTAAAACCGGAACCGATGCCAACGAAGCATTAAAAAAAGCTTCGGGCAAATACGGCCGGATGGAAGATGCAGTTAAAATTATTGACCCACGTAAAGAATAGGAGGAACCAGAAATGCCATTATTTGAAAGTTACGATAGACGGATTAACCAAATTAACAAGGTTCTTAATTCGCACGGAATTTCTTCTGTTGAAGAAGCAAAACAGATTTGCGACAAAAAAGGGGTTGATGTTTACAAAATTGTAAAAGATATTCAGCCCATTGCCTTTGAAAACGCTATGTGGTCGTATATTGTTGGAGCTGCCATTGCCATTAAAAAGGGACAAACCAATGCTGCCGAAATTGCTGCCACGTTGGGCGAAGGCCTTCAGGCATTTTGCATCCCAGGCTCGGTAGCCGACGATCGCAAGGTTGGATTGGGTCATGGAAACTTAGCCGCCATGTTGCTGCGCGAAGAAACCAAATGTTTTGCTTTCTTGGCAGGGCACGAATCGTTTGCCGCTGCTGAAGGCGCCATTGGAATAGCAAAATCGGCCAACAGGGTGCGCAAAGAACCCTTACGCGTTATTTTGAACGGATTGGGAAAGGATGCCGCTAAAATTATTTCGCGCATCAACGGGTTTACTTATGTGCAAACCCAGTTCGATTACCTTACCGGTGATTTGAAAGAAGTAGCCCGCATTGCCTATTCAAAAGGCGACAAAGCCAAAGTGAACTGCTATGGTACCGATGATGTTCGCGAAGGCGTTGCTATCATGCATAAGGAAGGAGTTGATGTTTCCATTACCGGTAATTCAACTAACCCAACACGCTTTCAACATCCCGTGGCTGGTACTTACAAAAAAGAGTGTATTGAACAAGGCAAAAAATATTTTTCGGTAGCATCAGGCGGCGGCACAGGCCGTACGTTGCACCCCGATAATATGGCTGCAGGACCCGCTTCGTATGGCATGACCGATACCATGGGACGTATGCACTCCGATGCACAGTTTGCCGGTTCATCATCGGTTCCTGCACACGTTGAAATGATGGGCTTAATAGGAATGGGAAACAATCCAATGGTAGGAGCTTCTGTGGCTGTTGCTGTTGCGGTTTCGCAAGCGTAACATTTTATTTTTATTTTTTAAAGGATTGGCAGGTTCTCTGTCAATCCTTTTTTTGCAGTATTAAAAACAGAGTCTTTAAATCAAACTCGAATTTAACAGAGGCAATCGATGAATTTTTTCGACCAGACTCTCTTTTAGTTGAATGGTTTTTAAATTTTGCAAGTGGTTTGCATGGTGCATATCGCTACCCAACCATTCCACCAATTTGTGTTCAATAAGCATTTCACCAGCACGGCAAACTTCGGGGCCATAGTTTCCTGCCAGCGAAAGCAGGTTCACCTGAAAAAGCACATCGCGCTCTTTCAGTTCTAATAACTCTTTCGGGTTTCGGTTCCAATACAAGTAACGCTCGGGATGCGCCAAAACAGGACGATAGCCGTTGGTTTGCAATTCAAAAAAAGCCTCCTTAATATTCCGGGGAGGTTCAACAAATGAGAATTCCACCAAAACATATTTGTTTCCAAATGTCAGCAGTTCCTGCTTTCCCACTTTTTTAAGAAACTCAAAGTCGATGTAATATTCAGCAGCCGCTTCAATTTCTATGAAAATAGCGGCTTCTTTAATGGCTCGGTTCAGGTTGGCCAACCCGCTTTTGATAATTTCAGGCGAATTGCGGTAAAAATCGCTCATTACGTGGGGCGTGGTTACCGCTTTTTTATAGCCCAAATCCACAAATCCTTTGGCAAGAACCAAGGAATCTGGAATTGATGGAGAGCCATCGTCAATGCCCGGAATCAGATGCGAATGAATATCGCATCCCAGAAAAGATAAATCCAGGGGAACCAGGGGTTCTTTTTTTGCAAATATCTTTCCCAAGAAGCTCATATTCAATTATCTATTGTGGTACATTTTTTCATAGTAGGCTTCGTAAGCCCCTGAGAGTATCCGGTCCATCCACGGCTGATTGTTCAGATACCATTCCACGGTTTTCTCCAAGCCAATTTCAAAAGTCAATGAGGGTTTCCAGCCCAGTTCTTTTGCAATCAACGAAGCATCAATGGCATAGCGCATATCGTGTCCGGCACGGTCGGTAACGTAAGTAATCAGTTTTTCCGATTCCCCGGCGGCGCGACCTAGCTTTTTATCCATCACCTTACATAACAACTTAATCAAAGCAATGTTTGTCCATTCGTTGTGACCACCAATGTTGTAGGTTTTACCGTTTGCGGCTTTGTGATAAATTAAATCAATGGCCGAAGCATGATCTTCTACATACAACCAATCGCGAATGTTTTCACCTTTTCCGTAAATGGGAATGGGTTTGCTATGCTTAATGTTATTTATGGCCAACGGTAATAGCTTCTCAGGAAACTGGTTGGGGCCGTAGTTATTGGAACAATTACTTACTACAATGGGCAATTTGTAAGTGTTTTTATAAGCCCTTACAAAATGGTCGCTCGATGCTTTGGATGCTGAATAGGGGCTTTTTGGATCGTAACCGGTATCTTCGGTAAAAAAACCGGTATCACCCAAGGTACCATAAACCTCATCGGTTGAGATGTGGTAAAACCGCTTTCCCTCAAAATTTCCTTTCCATTGTTCTTTGGCTGCATTCAACAAATTTACGGTACCCAGCACATTGGTATTGATAAATTCCATGGGATTGGTAATGGAGCGGTCAACATGGCTCTCGGCGGCCAAATGGATTACCCCATCAAATCGGTGTTTTGTAAACAGGTCATTAACAAAAGTAGCATCCACAATATCGCCTTTTACAAATTGGTAATTTGGCTTATTCTCAATATCGGTAAGGTTTTCCAGGTTACCGGCATACGTCAGTTTATCCAGATTGATGATGTTATACTCGGGGTATTTATTCACAAAAAGGCGTACCACGTGTGAACCAATGAATCCGGCTCCACCGGTAATTAAAACAGTTTTTTTCATTTTGTTATTTTTATAAAAGAATGTACTTAATAAATACTTCCTAAGTTGAGCGGTTGGAGCTTAGCGAACAAACGCTTTACTTAGGTAAAACCCCGATTTAGAAAATGTTGCGTTTCACCGAATTTGTGAGGTGAAATGCTTACATTTACTTAATCGATTGAGCGAAACCTTTAGCTCATCACCTAAAGGAAAAATCGCTCAATTTGGGTACTTATCTTTAAACAAGATTGCAAACATACACATTTTTCAATTTTGCCTTGATGGAAACCAAGGATAAAAATGTTAATTTTGCAACATAAAACAAAACGGATGCAAGACATTAATAAGTATATCAGCGGATTGTTATTTATTCACGACTGTGTAATACTGCCAGGTTTTGGTGGGTTTGTTACCAATTACCATGCGGCAGAACATAACGATTTGAGCAACACCTTTTATCCTCCCAAAAAGGATGTGTTGTTCAATAAAAACCTGACTTACAACGATGGATTGCTGATTAATTATTTGGCCAAAAATTTAAACATTCCGTATCAGGAAGCTGAAGAACGGATTTGGATGGAAGTGCAGAAAGCCTGGTTGCAGCTTGACAAAGAGGAAGAGGTGATTTTTGATGGGGTGGGTACTTTTAAATACGATAAAAACAGAAACCTGTTTTTTACCCCTGCCGAAACCGAAAACTTTTTAACCGATGCTTACGGATTGGCTTCTTTCAGGTTTCCACCGTTGAATTATCAAAAAAATGCCCACGATATAATACCACTCTATAATTCAGATTATACTATGAACGAGGGCGTAAAAAAAACATTGAAAATAGCGGCCATTGTAGTTCCATTGGTAGGATTATTGGCTATTATTCCTTACACACGCTACCAAAAAAACCAGCAGCAGGCAGGTTATGCTTTCGACAGCAGTAGCGAACAATCCATTGAGGTTACCCATTCAGCCATGCCCATGGATACCAATATGGACAAAGTTCTTGACATTACTACCGATAAAAGGCAGGCGTTGTTTTATACCGAAGAAGCAACACCCGCAATTACCCGGCAAAACACCGAAGGACTTACGTTTTACATTATCGGGGGCAGCTATAAAACAGAGCTAAATGCCAACGAACAGGCAGCCTTATTTCGTAAAAAAGGGTTTGAAACCAGCGTATTAAGCGATAACGATTTGTATCGGGTATCGTTGGCCACTTTCGATAATAAGGTAAATGCCCTGCACGAACTCCGCCGCATCCGTATTGAGGAGAAAAACGACAAGGTTTGGTTGTATTCGAAGTAATAGTTTACTTTTCCCAAAAAATATAGTGAAAAAGGCTCATTGGAATAAACTCCAATGAGCCTTTTTTTATCAGCATATAGTTAGCCTATTATACTGCAAACGGGATAAATTTGTACATTTAAATTGCCCCGTCCTTTAGGTCGGGGAAACTTGATAACCGTGAAGATGCGGGCTTTAGCCCAAATATTTATAATGCGCCAATTTATCCTGTTTTAAGTATAAAATTGGCTAAAAGACTATTTCACCACCACCATTTTCAAGGTTTGTGTAACAGTGCCGTTAACATTCAATGTTACCAGGTAAATCCCCGCTGGCAAATCCGTATTTGATACCAAACGGGAATACGAGGAAGTAACAATGGATTCATCAATTACCTTAAGCCCGGTGCTGTTGTAAACCACCAAGGTGGCCGCTTGCTGCAAGCCATAAACCCTAATTTCAGAATTGCCGGTTACCGGGTTGGGAACCACACCCAAAGTTTGTTCCAAATTCAGTTCATTTGCCGGATTCACATTTTCTTGGCTTCCACCTGAACTATTTATGTTACCGGATTTTTCGGCTCCACTGCATTCAGTACATTGTGCCAACAATTCCTCAATTTCCAAGGTGTTGCCACTGGCAATAAATTCGCGGTCAATTTCAATTTGGCATATTAGTTTTTGTATTTCGCATAACTGGTCGGCATCGGCTTTTTTTGCGAGTTTTTGAAGCAAGGTAATGGCTCCTTCATAATCCTTTTCCAGCCAAAGTATCTCGGCTTCGTCCATAGCATGGGAAAAGTAGGCTTGGTTGTGTTTTTTGCCGTTATTGTTGCCGTTGCCTTGGTTGTCGTCGGTTTGTAGTTTGCGTATTACTTGCAACATTTTTTGGGTAAGCTCTGGGTTCACTTTATCGGTGCCTTCCTGCTTACCAAATTTTCCCAATTGTGATTTTAACATTTGATAGCTGTGCTTTGCATACCAAGCCTCCCCAGCGTTCAGGTTATTTAAATTGTTAGTAAGCACTTGACCCAATAACCCGTATTGGGTAGTTAAATCGTAAACAGTGCCTTGTTTTGCATCGGTATTCAGTATTTCCTCCACAGCTACATTTAACGGCTGTGTACCTAAATCGGTTGTTACAGCGCGGTAAGTGGCATCTGCTCCATAAGGTGAATTTAGGCTCAATGGACCGGGTTCTTCAAGTGGTGAACATAAAGTGAAGGAATTTTCCGGTGAATTATCGGTAACTTGCAACCTAGCGAATAGAATTGGATTATCTGGATTTGTGCAGCCTCCATACAAAAGATAGTCAACTCCGTCAACAGGAGCACCGCCGCCCGTTTTCCAATAGTTGTTGTTTGCAGCAACCGCTCCACCGCAAAAAGCACCAAATTGGCCGCTCATGCAATAGGAACCACTG
>Ga0172379_10002342_pt1 | contig 33863 bp, 31 predicted proteins | sample GrowelOW334metaG_FD_119756 | JGI IMG/M metagenome (GOLD analysis project Ga0172379, IMG submission 119756) | Groundwater microbial communities from an aquifer near a municipal landfill in Southern Ontario, Canada - Groundwater well OW334 metaG | ecosystem: Environmental > Aquatic > Deep... | reverse complement strand
TTCTCCGGGAGAAAGAAAAATTATTGAAGCGATTCAAAATAAAGTTTCTAAAATTTCTTTTGAAACAAAAATTAGAATAATTTATATTGCCGAAAAAGAAGTTTTTAATAAATCCAGGGGAATGATCGGCGTTTTGGGCGCCTTAAATACGGTTAATACTTTGGATATGAACGGATTAATGCCGGACAAGACGGCAAAAACCCTTGTTAATATGTATGAAACCACTAAGTCTTCCAGTCCCAAACAAACGGCGATTATGGCCGCATATAAAAAAAGAGGTGGTAATTGGAAAATTGAATCGCAATTTCAAAAAGATTGGAAAAAGTTTTTGGAATTTTTAACTATTTCACCGGCAAGCAAAAAAAATATTTTAAATATTGAAGAATTGGCGACGCTTTATCATTTTCCGGTTATTGCCTCAAGGGTTCCTTTGGTTAAGAAAACCGGCAGTAAGCGCGGAGAGCCGCCGTTTAGTTTGCCAACTAAATAAATTTATGCTATATATTGTTGCTACTCCTATAGGAAATTTGCAGGATGTTACCCTAAGGGCACTGGAAATATTAAAAGAATCGGATTTTATACTTTGCGAAGACACTCGCCATAGCCGAATTTTTTTAGATCACTATCAAATTAAAGTTCCAACCATCAGTTATCACCAACATTCCAAATTATCTAAAATGGATTATATTTCCGAATTGCTTCAACAAGACAAAAATCTCGCTTTGATTTGCGACGCCGGTACACCCGGTATTTCTGATCCAGGGAATAAACTGATCAGTCATTTAATTGCGCAGTTGCCGAATTTGAAAATTATTTCCATCCCCGGACCGGCAGCCGTTATTTCGGCTTTAAGTATTTCCGGATTTGAAACAGACAAATTTATTTTTTTAGGTTTTCCTCCTCATAAAAAGGGCAGAAAAACATTTTTTGAACAAGCGGCCGAATTTAAACATACTCTTGCTTTTTATGAATCGCCTTACCGGATATTGAAAGCCTTGAATGAATTGGCGAATTTAGAAGATTTTAAAGATAGAGAGATAATGGTCGCCAGAGAATTAACCAAAAAGTTTGAAACCATTTATCGCGGAACGGCTGAAAATATAATCAATAAAATACCTAAAAATGAAATTAAAGGGGAATTTGTTGTTGCAATCAGAGCAAAAAAATTATCAAGGTGTATTATTAGTCATAATACTTAATCCATTTTTGAAAATTTACTTGATTTGATTTTGGTCGAACAAAATCAAATATAATAAATAAAGGTTTTCCAAAATAATTTAATTAATATTTATAACTTTGATAATTATTCCAAAATCATCAAAGTTCTACTACTTGGTATGAATAATAAATTTTATATCACCACTCCCATCTATTACGTTAATGAAAAGCCCCACGTTGGGGGAGCATATACGACGATTGCGGCTGATGTTTTGGCTCGATTTCATCGAATGAAAGGTGGTCAAGTTTTTTTCTTAACCGGCACCGACGAACATGGCGAAAAAATAGCTATTTCTGCCGAAGCTAATCATAAAACTCCAAAAGAATGGTGTGATGAAAATTCAGCCAAATATGAAGAAGCTTGGGATGTTTTGAAAATTTCTCATGATAATTTTATCAGAACCACTGATTCAAAACACGAAAAAACAGTAGTGAAAGTTTTAGAGCAATTATTCAAGAAGAAATTAATTTATCCCGGAACTTATCAAGGGCTTTATTGTATAGATTGCGAAAGATATTATACGCCCAAAGAATTGGTTGACGGCAAATGCCCGTTTCATCATCATGATTTGGTGACTCTCTCGGAAGATTGTTATTTTTTTAAATTATCGGCCTTTCAGGATATTTTGTTAAAATTAATTTCCAGTAATGAATTTTTAATTGAGCCGCAAGAAAGAAAAAATGAAATTTTAGGTTTTTTAAAATCTGAAAAATTAGAGGACTTGGCTGTTTCCAGAAAAAAGGTAAAATGGGGTATTGAATTTCCTTTTGATAAAGAGCAAACTATTTATGTTTGGGTTGACGCATTGTTTAATTATTTGTCAGGTATTGATTGGGACGGCGATATCAAAAAATTACCTAAATTTTGGCCGCCGGAAGTGCAATTAATCGGCAAGGATATTTTACGTTTTCATGCCGTAATGTGGCCGGCTCTTCTTTTGGCCCTGGAATTGCCTTTACCGAAAAAACTTTTCGCTCACGGATTTTTTACAGTTAATGGCCAAAAAATGTCCAAATCTTTAGGCACGGGTGTTAATCCGGAAGAGTTAGCCGTAACCTTCGGCGCTGATTCTTTAAGATGGTTGTTGCTTTCTCTTTTTCCTTTTGGACAAGACGGAGATCTTTCGGAGTCCAGGCTCTATGATAAATATAATTCCGATTTATCAAACGGTTTGGGTAATTTGGTCAGGCGTGTTTTAACTTTAGCTCAAGACGGTTCGGAATTTGCTTCTTCCAAAATTATCAATGTTGAATTTAAAGAAAAAATTGATTCAGTTTGGCAAAAATACGAGAAAGCTCTGGATGGATTGCATTTTGAAACAGCTATTGCGCAAATTAATGATTTGATTTTTTTCTGCGATAAATATATTAATCAGGAAGAACCGTGGAAATTGTCTAAAACCGATCCAGATAAATTAAAAAATGTACTGTATAATCTTCTTGAATCTTTGCGCCATTTGTCATGTTTAACATGGCCGTTTATGCCCGATAAGAGCAATTTAATCTTGGAATCTTTGGGAATTTTAAGCCAGGAGCATAAAAAAAATTTTTCAGAAATAAAAAAATTCGGCGAAGAAAAATTTGAAAAAGTCAGCCAGGGGAAAGTTTTATTTCCAAAAATTGAGAGCGTTGAATAATTAATTAATTTTAAAATTTATGACATTTTTTGATTTAATTTTATTATTAATCCTTTTTGGTTTTATTTGGTTTAATTTTTGGCAAGGATTGGTTACCAGTTTAGGCGGAATTATCAGTTTAATTTTAGGAGTAACTTTCGCCACCCGTTGGTACGATATAATTGCTTCTAAATTTTTAATTTTAATAATTCATAATCAAAATATTTCCAGACTTATTGCTTTTATCCTGATTTTTGTTGTCGCCCGGTTATTGATTATTTTTATTTTTAAGATTATCAATAAAATTTTTGATTTATTGTCCCTGATTCCGTTTTTGAAATCAAGCAATCATTTGGGCGGAGGAGTATTGGGATTAATAGAAGGAGGATTAAAAATTGGCTTGGGTTTGGATTTTCTAAGCAAATTTCCTTTGGGAAATTGGTGGGTGGGAATTTTAACCTCTTCAAATATTGCTCCGATTATGGTAAAATTCAGCCATATTTTGTCTCCGCTTTTACCTGAAGTTTTTAAACAAATTAAATCTTTAATATAATTTTTTTAAATTAAGCCTATGAAAAAAATCGCTCCTTTAACCAAAGTTAAAAAAAGAGATGGCCAACTGGTGCCATTTGATCAAAGCAGAATTGAAAACGCAATTTTTAAAGCTATTACGGCTGTTTCAGGAAAAAATGGGAAAATATCAAAAAAATTATCCGACAAGGTGGTTAAAATCATCGGACGGCGTTTTAAAGATATTATTCCAAACGTTGAAGACATTCAAAATGTCGTTGAAGAAGTTTTAATTTTATCCGATTTGGTTAAAGAAGCTAAAGCTTATATTTTATATCGAGAACAACATAGTAATATCAGAGGCATGGCTTTGGCCGTGGAAAATGTGGCCGTGGTTGATCAATATTTGGGTGAAAAAGATTGGGAAGTGAAAGAAAATGCCAATATGAGTTATTCTCTTCAAGGTTTGAATAATTATATTTCAAATACCATTACCAAAAATTATTGGCTGCATAAAATTTATCCGGTGGAAATTCGCGATGCGGTTAAAAGCGGCGATTTTCATCTTCATAATTTAGGTATTTTGGCTCCTTATTGTATGGGTTGGGATCTTTATGATTTCTTATCCCAGGGTTTTACGGGTGTTTTTGGAAAAATTTCCTCAAAGCCGCCGAAACATTTTAGGGCTGCCTTGGGACAAATAGTTAATTTTATTTATACTGTTCAGGGAGAATGTGCCGGTGCAGTCGCTTTCTCTTCTTTTGATACTTTTCTTGCTCCTTTTATCAGATATGACAAATTAACTTATCCGCAAGTCAAACAAGCAATGCAGGAATTTTTATTTAATTGCAATGTTCCCACCAGGGTGGGTTTTCAGACGCCTTTTGAAAATGTAACTATTGATTTAACCCCACCTGAGGCATTGGCTAAATCGCCGGTAATCATCGGAGGAAAACTTCAGAAAGAAACTTATGGCGAATTCCAGAAGGAAATGGATATGTTTAATCGGGCTTTTGCCGAAGTAATGTGCGAAGGAGACGCTCATTCCAGAATTTTTACTTTTCCGATTCCGACTTACAATATCACTAAAAATTTTGATTGGGAAAATCCGGCTTTAAAACCTCTTTGGGAAATGACGGCAAAATTCGGCATACCTTATTTTTCCAATTTTATTAATTCTGATTTAAACCCAGAAGATGTCCGTTCAATGTGCTGCCGTCTCAGATTGGAAACAAAAACACTTCATCATCGCGGCGGCGGGCTTTTCGGCGCAGCTCCGCTTACAGGTTCTATTGGCGTAGTGACGATTAATCTTCCAAGAATCGGTTATTTGGCAAAAACCGATCAGGAATTTTTTGAAAAACTCGGTCATGTAATGGATCTGGCCAGAGAAAGTTTGGAAATCAAAAGAAAAACCCTTGAAGAATTAATTGAAAAAGGGCTTTATCCTTATTCTAAATTTTATTTGCGGAATATTAAGCAATTACGCGGAAATTATTGGGCCAATCATTTCTCAACCATTGGATTAATCGGTATGAATGAAATGCTTCTTAATTTTATGGGTGAAAATATTATTTCAAAGTCAGGCAGAGCATTCGCTTTAAAAGTTCTGGATTTTATGCGTGAGAGATTAGTGACCTATCAGAATGAAACCGGCAATATTTATAATTTAGAAGCTACTCCGGCTGAAGGAACAAGTTATCGCTTGGCCAGACAAGATAAGGCAATGTATCCGGATATTATTACCGCGGGTAAGGAAACTCCGTATTATACAAACTCCACTCAATTACAAGTTGATTATCAAGGCGGGCTGTTTGAAGCCTTAAAATTTCAAGATGAGCTTCAAACAAAATATACAGGAGGCACTGTTTTCCATGCTTTTTTGGGAGAAAAAATCAGTGATATTTCCGTGGTCAAAAAAATAATTAAAAAAGTTTTTGAGAATTTCCGTTTGCCGTATTTTACTCTTTCACCGACATTCAGCATTTGTCCGACTCACGGTTATTTAAGCGGCGAACAATTTAAATGTCCGCAATGCGGTGCCGAGAACGAAGTTTATTCCCGTGTGGTAGGTTATTACCGGCCGGTCCAACAATGGAACAAAGGGAAACAAGAAGAATATCAAGACAGGCAAGAGTTTGATATTACTCAATAAATTGAATTTTTAATTTTAATTTCCAATCCGCCAACTTTTAAATAGTGGCGGATTGGATTTAAACAGAGTATTATTATGATATTTAAGGGTTGGCAAAAAGAATCTTTTATTGAATGGCCGGGTAAAATTACGACAATCGTTTTTGTCGGAGGCTGCAATTTTTGCTGCCCTTTTTGTTATAATAGAACTTTAGTTTTGCATCCTCAAGAATTGCCCGATATTGATGAAAAAGAGATTTTGCGATATTTAAAAGAAAATAAAAAAATGATTGAAGGAGTGGTGATTACCGGCGGAGAACCGCTTGTTTTGTCCATAATTAAAAATGATTTAATAAATTTTATTAAGACAGTTAAAAAATTGGGATTAGAAGTTGGGATTGAGACCAATGGAACAAATCCAACCTCGCTTGAATATTTAATACAAAATAAATTAATTGATTATGTGGCCATGGATATTAAGGCACCACTTGAGCCTGAAAAATACAAGCAACTTTCTCAAAAATTGGTTAATTTGGAAGATATTAAAAAAAGCATTAAAATGATTATTGCTTCAAAGCTTGATTATGAATTTCGGACTACTGTTGTTCCTGGTTTATTGAATCAAGATGATATTCTAAAAATTGCCCAACAAATAAATGGCGCTAAAAAATACGCTTTAAACCAATTTGAGCCCAAAGACGTAATAGATAAAAAAACGGGGTTAGTAAAACCATATTCTAAAAAATGGTTTAATGAAGTTGTTAAAAAAATAAAACCATATTGTATTAAAGTAGAAGCGAGAATATGATTGTTTTAAAATTAGGATTGTATCCTTTCAAATAATGGTTTATAATATAATTATCGGTTAAAGTTAAAAATTATATTAAATAATATTTATTAAGTCTAAAATTTATGTTTAAAAAAATATTTGGAAATAATAATAAGCCAACAAATGATTCCCTGGAAACAGATGAAGCCCAGGTTATTTGGACGGAAAAACCAAGAGAACAAAAGAAATCTCCGCCCTTTTTAACTTTTACCTTGGCACTTCGACCGGTAGTGGTGATAGTTATAATTAGTATTTTAATTGGTGCGGCCGCGGGTTCGGTAACCGGATTTTATGCCGGCAGTTACGCACTGACGAAATTTGTTTCTTACTCTCAACCTACTATTCTTCATTCTGCGACTCAAGCTTCATCTCAGAATCAGATAGATCCAACCAATATAATCGCGCCGATTATTTTGGGTAATCAGGAGGAGAGCGATATTGTTTCGGCAGTTAAAAAAACCAGTCCGGCCGTGGTTAATGTTATTGTTTCAAAATATGTAACCACTTATTATAGCGATACAGCCAGCCCTTTTGATGAATTATTTAATGATTGGTTCGGACAGAGCGTTCCTACTCCAACTCCAAATAACAGCCAAAAACAAAAACAAGAAGTTGGTGGCGGAACCGGATTTGTTGTTTCTTCAAAAGATGGTTTAATTTTAACCAACAAGCATGTGGCCAGCGATGAAACGGCAGAATATACGGTTGTGACAAATGACGGAAAAAAATATGATGCAAAAATTTTAGCCCAAGATCCTTTTAATGATATTGCTATTTTAAAAATTGAGATCAAAGATTTACCGGAAGTTCAATTGGGCGATTCTGAAAAAATTCAAATTGGTCAAACAGTTATTGCCATTGGCAATGCTTTAGGCGAATATAGAAACACGGTTACCAAGGGCGTAATTAGCGGTGTTGGCAGACGAGTAGTAGCGGGTGATAATACCGGTTCATCTGAAGTTTTGGAAAATGTTATTCAAACTGACGCGGCAATTAATTTGGGAAATTCAGGCGGACCTTTAATCAATACTCACGGTGAAGTGATTGGCATTAACACTGCCATCAATAGCCAAGGACAAATGATCGGTTTTGCCATTCCTATTAATCAGGCCAAGCAAGTGATTGAAAGCGTCAAAAAATACGGCAAGATTGTCAGGCCGTATTTGGGCGTAAGATATGTTTTAATTAATGAAGAAATAGTCAAAAAAAATAATTTATCCGTAAATTATGGAGCTTTGGTTTTACGCGGCAGTGATCAGACAGAATTAGCCATTGTTCCCGGCGGACCGGCTGATAAAGCGGGTATTGAAGAAGGAGATATTATTTTAGAAGTTAATGGCGTAAAAATTACAGAAGATAATTCTTTGAGCAAAACAATTCAAAACCTTAAACCCGGAGACGAAGTTGGGTTGAAAATTTTACACAAAGGCGTGGAAAAAACAGTTAAGGCGAAATTAGAAGAATATTCACCCCGTTAGAAATTTAAAACAGAATTATTTATTAAATTAAACCGACAGCGAAGCGGCTTCGCCTTATAATTTTAGTGAAAAATAAAATCTACGATGAATTTCTAACGAGGTAAAGGATAATTAATAATTTAATTTAATTTAATTATAAAAGGAGCTCGATGTATCAGAGCTCCTTTTGTTTAAAAAACAATTTTTATTGCAACCGTAAATCCTACGATAGTCAAAATAAATCGAGAAGAGACGACCATGGAGACAAAACTCTTTTGGACCTTAGCCTCGGAAGTAATTTGGTCATAGTCAATAGCAGCAGAGAAAGGATTTGTCGCAAGATTGAGAATAAAAGCAACTATACAAACAAGAGTGCATAAAGCGGCAATACCGAAATTACCGGCTGAAGAAGTCATTTTACCCACTCCGGCTGCAATCCAGAAAGCAACAATCATTATTAACATAAAGAATGATTGTTCTTTAACGAATTTATTCATTTTTCCCCCTATTTTTAAGATAATATTAGGTTAAATTATGAAACATAATATTATTTAACTGTTATTATAATAGCATATTTTTTGAGTTTTGTCAAGTTATTTTTTTTAAGTGTTGCTTTTTTAATAATAATGCTTTATGATAAAGTCATGCAGGAATTAATCACTGAATTAAAAGATTTTAAACAGAGGCTCGGAAAAGTCCGAGACTGTCTTTGATATTGATAAAAAAAAGCAAAAAATAAAGGAAATTGAATTTGAAATGGCTGAACCTGATTTTTGGCAAAACAGAGTAGTGGCGGAAAAAAAATCGCGAGAATTCAGTCAATTAAAAGAAGAGGTGGAAAAATGGGAGAAAATAGAGAAATCAGTTAGGGATTTTTTAGAAATAGCCCAAGAAGACGAAAAAGATCAGTCAGTAAATTTAAAAGAAGATATTAAAAAGCAATTGATTTTAATCAGAAAAGAATTGGAAAGTTTGGAAAAAACCACTTTTTTTAACGGCAAATACGACAAAGAAAACGTAATTTTATCAATTTTTGCCGGCGCAGGCGGAGTAGATGCTCAAGATTGGACAGAGATGCTTTTAAGAATGTATTTAAGGTTTGCTGAGAAAAAAAAATGGCAAGCAATAATTATTGATCAATCGCGCGGCACTGAAGCGGGAATAAAAAGTGTTACTTTGGAAATTCAGGGAAATTATGCTTACGGTTTTTTAAAAAGTGAAGCCGGTGTTCATCGTTTGGTGCGCATTTCTCCTTTTGACGCGGAAAAAATGCGCCATACTTCTTTTGCCTTAATTGAAATTTTACCTGAAATAGAAGAAGTGGAAATTGAAATTAATCCTGATGATTTAAGAATGGATACTTTTTTGGCTTCCGGACACGGCGGACAAAATGTTCAAAAAACAGAATCAGCCATCAGAATAACTCATTTGCCGACAAAAATTTCCGTCAGTTGCCAATCGGAAAGAAGCCAATCTCAGAACAAGGAAAAAGCGCTTAAAATTTTAAAATCAAAACTTTTCAGATATTATCAGGCCGAACAAGAAGAAGAAAAAGAACGGTTGCGCGGCGAATTTAAGTCCGCATCTTGGGGAAATCAAATTCGTTCTTACGTCATTCACCCGTATAAAATGGTTAAAGATTTGAGAACCGGTTATGAGACATCAGATGCCCAAAAAATTTTAGACGGAGAGCTGGATGAAATAATTGAAAGTTATCTTAAAAAACGTGATACAGCGGTTTAAAAATTTTTAATTTTAGCGGCGCTTAAGTGAGGAGCTGAATAAATTTAATCATTATGTCTAAAATGAGATTTAAAATATTATTCTTCGTTTTATTGATTCTTCTATTTTTGGTGGATTTTTTTGTAGTCGGAAATTATGATTCAGTTTGTCGTCAGCATAAAGGTTATAGCTATAGTTATTTTTCCGATGGGGGGGCGATTAAATCAATGACTCAATTCGGCGTGGAAAGAATTAAATATAATTTTGAAAACTTTTTTATTTTTTGGATATCTCCGCCCATTGCTCAAACCTTCACTAATTTAAAAGAATTTATTACTTGCGACGGAAATACGGCCGCGGAAAATATTTTTCATTTTGTCGGATTTTTTGCAATAACTTTGATTATTTTATATTTTTTTAGACTTAATATTTGGTATGCGCTGTTAATCGGTTTTGTATTTAATATTTTTCATGAATATGTGGCCGAAGGAATTTGTTGTGATCCATCATTTTTGGATCTTTGGTTGGATAGCGGCGGTATTGCTTTGGGTATTTTATTTTTCTTAGCCAAGAGAGTTATATGGATGTTTCGAGAATAGTTTTCTATTGCTTGCTATGTTTTATCGGAGGCATCGGATTGGCTTCATTTCTCTATGTGCCGTACTTTGTTTATTTGCCGGTATTCTTATTGATTTTATTTTTTTACGTTTTTAAAAGGCCAACTAGAAATATTTGGCCTTTTGTCTTTTTCGCCATCTTTTTTATTTTAGGTGCAATTCGTTATAATTTTAGTTTTCCCAAAATTGATGAAAATAATGTGGCTTTTTACAACAACACGAATCTTGTTTTTGAAGGACAAATTATCGGCGACCCGGATGTTAAAACAGATAAAATTCAGATGATTATTGGTAAAGTAAAAATAAATAATCATCAATATAATGGTAAGATTTTAGTTAATGCGCCGCTTTATTCCAATTATCAGTATGGCGATTCAGTGGAAATAGAATGTCCGCTCAAGGGAGTGTTTGATAATGGGTTTAAAAATAATGCGGCAATTATCAATGATATTTATTCGGTTTGTTATTTTCCAAAAATAAAAAACTTAAATCATAATCAAGGTAATTTTTTCTATCAAAAAATATTTTCATTTAAAAATCAGGTAAAAAATTTAATTGACCAAAGTTTTTCCGAACCGCAAGGATCTGTTTTCTCCGCTTTGCTTTTAGGACTTCAGCGCCAAATTCCTTTGGAAGTCAGAAATTGGTTTTCTACAACCGGCACAACTCATATTCTGTCCGTTTCCGGATTGCATGTGGCGATCCTGTCTCAACTGATAATGATTTTTATTGTCAGTGTTTTATTGATTCGCCGTCAAACAGCTTTTTGGCTGGCGGCGATATTAATTATATTTTTTGTTATTTTAGTCGGCGCGCCGGCCGCGGCCGTGAGAGCGGCAATTATGGGCTTGAGTATTCTCTATGCTCAAAAAATTGGCCGTCCTCAGTCCGGACTAAGGATTGTTATTTGGGCGGCTGCGATTATGCTTTTAATTAATCCGAAGCTTTTAGCTCTGGATATTGGTTTTCAATTATCTTTTGCTTCAATTTTGGGCTTGATATTTTTTACTCCGCTTTTTAATCAATATTTCAAGAAAATACCAAATCTTAGGTATTTACCGATTAAAGATTGTTTGTCAGCCACTTTCAGCGCTCAGGTTTTTGTTTTTCCTTTTATTATGTATTATTTCGGCACCCTGTCATTGGCCGCACCCCTGGCTAATATTTTAATTTTACCCATTATCCCGGTTTTAATGTTTTTGGGAATATTTTTTGTTTTATTCGGAACAATTTCTGTTTTTTTGGCGCAAATTTTATTTTGGCCGATTTGGCTCGGTCTGACCTTTTTAATTTTAATAGTAAAAATTATCGCTAAGATTTTTTATTTTTCTCCCATTATTATCAATTTTCCTTTAATTGCCGCTTTAATTTTATATTTTTTTATTATTTGGTGGTTAATTTATGCCCAAAAAATTCAGTCCAAAAATTCTTAAAATAATCATTTTTTCAATTGCCGGGCTTTTGTTGATTAATCTGGTTGTTTTGGGTTATTGGTTGATTTTGACACAGAATAATTATAATTCTTTAAGAGTTGTTTTTTTTGATGTCGGACAAGGCGACTCGGCTTTGATTCAGACACCGGAAGGAAAAAATATTTTAATAGATGGCGGGCCGGATAAAAATGTTATTTATAAATTGGATAAATATATTCCCATTACTCGCCGAAAAATTGATTTAATGATTTTAACTCATCCCGACCCGGATCATCTTATCGGTTTGGTTGAAGTTTTAAAGCGTTGGCCGGTGGATCAAATCGTCACCAATAATACTGAAGAGACGGATTCGCTTTATTTTGAATGGAAAAAATTAATTCAGGAAAAAAATATCACCCCCGTTGTCATTTCAGAACAGCGTAAAATTTGGCTGAATGATCAAATTTATTTGGATTTTTTGTGGCCGATTCAAGAATTAGCCGGCCAGTTCTTAAAAGATGATAATAATCCCAATTCTTTAGTTTTTAAATTAGTGAATAATCAAAATAAAATTCTTTTTACCGGCGATGCTACCAGTGAAATAGAGAAAATATTATCGGATAATAATTATGATTTGCGATCGCAGGTTTTAAAAGTCGGGCATCACGGTTCAAAATATTCTTCGGATGCGGATTTTTTGGAAAAAATAAGCCCGATTTACGGCATTATTTCAGTTGGTCAAAATAATAAATTCGGCCATCCCAGTTTGAGGGTTTTAACGAATCTGGAAAAAATCAATTCAGGAATATTGAGAACAGATCAAAATGGCGACATTATTTTTATTGATAAGGGCGGAAAATTATTTTTTAAATCTGAAAGATAATTTTGATTTTTAACCATTGATTAATCGCAATATTGTTATAAAATGTCATTATGACCTTATCTATTATTGTTCCCGTTTACAACGAAAAGAAAACGATTTTGGAAATTTTAAAACGTCTTGAAATGGTGAATTTTGATTGCGATTATGAAATTATCGTGGTTGACGATGGTTCTACAGATGGCACTACTGCTTTATTAAAATCCGAAATTCTAAATCCGAAATCCGAAACAAGTTCCAAATTCCAAATTCCAAATTCCAAAATTAGAATTTTTTTTCAAAATAAAAATTCTGGCAAGGGTGCGGCGTTGAGGCGCGGTTTTCAAGAGGCGAATGGTGAAATTATTATCATTCAGGATGCTGATTTGGAATATAATCCGCAAGATTTGCCGAAACTTATCCGGCCAATTTTAGAAGGACAAGCGGACATAGTTTTTGGGTCAAGGTTTTTAATTAAACAAAAAGCAAAATATAAAATATTTTATTTAGGCAATCGTTTGATTGCCTTTTTATTTTTTCTTTTTTACGGTCAAAAAATTACAGATCCTTGGACTTGTTATAAAATTTTTAAAAAATCAATCGTTAAAAATTTAAAATTTAAAACTAATGGTTTTGAAATGGAGCTTGAAATGACTGTTAAATTTTTACGCAAGGGTTATAAAATTTTAGAAATGCCGATTTCTTATCAAGGCCGAACTTACGCCGAAGGCAAAAAAATTAAATGGGTTGACGGATTAAAAGCTATTTGGACAATAATTAAATATAGGTTTTGTTTATGATTGATTTTTTGGAGAAAATTTGTTAAGATTAAGTTATTATGAATTTTTTATATTGGTTATTCAGCTTTATTTTTGGCTTGGCAATCGGCAGTTTTTTAAATTGCTTAATTTGGCGTTTGCATATTAAAAAATCAATCCTCGGACGTTCTGTTTGTCCGGACTGCGGTCATCAAATCGCATGGTATGACAATATTCCTCTCTTGAGTTTTATTTTTCTTAAAGGATGTTGCCGTTATTGCCATCAAAAAATTTCTTGGCAATATCCGATGGTTGAGTTGGCGACCGGACTTCTCTTTGTGTTTTCTTTTTTAATTTTAGATTCCAGTCTTCATATTTTAGATTCCATATTTTATCTTTCGCTTTTTCGCCATTGGATTATTTCAGCTGTTTTAATTTTTACTTTTGTCTATGATTTTAAATATCTTGAGATTGAAGATATTGTTCTTTTGCCTTCAGCCGGGATAATTTTTGTTTTGGATTTATTACTGGGTTATCCGGTGATTAAAATATTATTAGCTGTTTTCATTGCTGTTCTTTTTTTCCTTCTTCAATATTGGATAACCAAAGGCAAGGGAGTGGGATTAGGCGATTACAGAATCGGTATTTTTATGGGCATGGCTCTGGGAAATTGGTCGCAACTGGCAGTGGCGATTTTTATTTCATATATTGTCGGCACCTTGGTCAGTTTGATTTTATTAATCGGAAAAAAGAAAGGAATGAAAAGTATGATTCCATTGGGACCGTTTTTGGCCATTGGCACATTTACTGCTCTTTTTTACGGCCGGCAAATAATTAATTGGTACTTACAATCAATTTAACATGATAACAAGACACTATAATAATAAAGTAATAAAAAATAAATTTTGCAAAGCAAAATTTATTAATGTTACAATGCTAAAATGTTACAATGCTAAAATAAAGACAGGTTTTACTCTTATTGAACTTGTTGTTGTTATCAGTATTACGGCTTTAATCGCCGGAATGGTTTTTAGTAATATGAGAAGCGGCGGGCGTTCTGTGAATATTAATTCTGACGCGGAGAAATTAGCCGGAATTATCAAACAAGCTCAAATGATGTCATTAAGCGGTCAGCAAATTGGCGGAGTCAGGCCGGATGGTTTTGGTGTTTATGTTACTGCCGATTCTTATAAACTTTTTGCTGATACTTATCAATCTTCTAATCATTTATATACGGAAGGACAAGATACGGTTATTCAATCTTTTGATTTTACTCAGTATGTGGAAGCGAGTCCAACCGGAACGACCATAATTTTTATTCCACCTCAAGGTACAATTTATATATTTGACCCAGACCATCCATTAGAAGGGCAATTACTGGCAACCAATCAATTAATAACTCTTACACAAACAGAAGAAAATTTAAACGCTTATGTGAAGGTTAAGGCTTATGGCGAAGTTGATGTTCGCAAATCGCTATAATGTATTAGAATTTAAAAAATTAATTTTAGAAATAAAAAATTTAAATTATGAAACGCAGTGGACAGAGTTTAATTGAAACCATTGTCGCCATTGGTATGATTACGGTTGCCATAGTGGCTATTTTATCTGTGGGATTAAGTAATTTAATGTTAGGCGGACAAACTTCAGAAAGAGTGGTGGCGACAAATTTGGCTCGAGAGGGCATTGAAATTGTTAATGCCATCAGAAACAGTCAAAGATTAGATCCGTCTAAATCTTGGCCTTATGGCGTGGAAACAGGCAATTGGGTTGTTGATTATTTAGATGATACCGATTTAACTCTTTCCGCCAGCGATGCCACTATCAGCCAATGCGATAATTGCAATCTTTACACAACCGGTAATGATGTTTATACCCGTGATTCTGGCAGTGGCAATACATTAACGATTTATCGCAGATTAATTAATATTTCTAATGGCGATATTTTGGGTGGAAATTGTCTTAACGCCGGAGATTGTGAAAAAATAATTACCTCCACGGTTTATTGGATGGAGAGAGGAAGACCTCATATTATTGAACTTGAAACTCATTTAACGGATTGGAGGTAAAAAATAGAATATGAAAGAAAAAAATATACTTAAATTTATTCCAAATTCCAATAAAAAAGGCTTCACTCTCATTGAGCTTTTAGTTTCTTTAAGTATTTTAATAGTAGTGGTTTTGTCGGCGATCGGCATTTATATTAATATTATCGGTACGCGCAGTAAAAGTTTGGGGCAATTGAATCTCCAGGAAGACGGGCAATATATTATGAGTTTGATTGTTAAAGATATCCGGGCCGGGAGAATAGATTATGCAAATTATATTGGTGGTGGAGGAGATGATACTTGCGGAAGCATCGTTAGTCCGGCGCCGCAATTATGTTTATTGGATTCAAGCGGTAATAAAATCAGATTTAAAAAAGATATAATTGACGGCCGGGGAGTTTTTGAAAAATGCACCGGAAATCCTTGTTCTGATTATCAAACCATTACTATGATCAATTTGGGTGTTGAGCGTCTTGATTTTTATATCAATCCGTCCGCCAATCCTTTTACGGCCGGTTCCACCACTTATATTCATCCTCGCGTTACCATAATTTTAAAATTAAAATCTTTAATTGAAAAACCGGGCGAAAAACAAATAATTCTTGAACAAACGATTCCTCAGAGATACGAGTTAAAAAAATAGAATATGAAAAATATAAAAAAATTAATTCCAGATTCCAATAAAAAAGGCCTTTCCATAATTTTAATTCTCTTGATTATTTCTTCCATTTTAACAGGTACGGTTATTGTTGGCGAAACCCTCATCAGGCACACTCAGATAGTTAAAGGGGCGGAAGTTTCAGAAAAAGCTTTTTTTGCCGCCGAAACAGCGGTTGAAAAAGCGATTTATCAGGTATTGAAAAATTATGTCAACATTTCCACTTATTCTATTATAGATGGTGAGCTTTCAAATGGCGCTCAATATAACATTGCACTTTCTGGGGTAGCGGCGGATACTGCCGATCCCACCGGAGGTCTGCCAATTATTTGTGCTGACACGGATTGTGATGGCGAGGGTGAGAATCCTTGGTCTTTTGATCTTGACATAGGCGAATCTTTCCAATTAAATTTAGATTTAAATGGCGCGGATTATCCCGACACCTTGCGCATTGAACGAACCGGCGACGGTAGCTCTGGTGATTTGATTGTTTATCAATGCATAGCTCCTGCTGCCGGCACAGGAATATGCACTTCCACGAGTCAGCTTTTTAATCCGAATTTTACAGCACAAAATATTGACGTTTCTACTGTTCCGACAGATTTTTATCGGATTAGAATAAATAATTTCGGAGCAGTCGGTACTTATACTTTAAAACCAATCTCTACCGCTTTGCCGATTGGCGTAAGTATTACCGCTAAGGGATCTTATCAAGGTTATGAACGGCAAATAAATGACAATTATCCAAAGTGGCAGAAATTCGGGATTTAAATGTTTTATCCACCCTTGAAGAATTGTAAATTCTATAATTAGGAATATAATGAAATTTAAGGAGAAATTAAAGGATTAGCAAATTGGTAGGTTTTAAAACTTTATTTAAAATAATATGGTAAAAAAGAAAATTTTGATTATTATTGCGATTGTTGTTATTATAATTTTGATTTTTGGATTAACTCTTTTTCTAAAAAATTATAGAAAAATTGATCAAACGGTTGAAAAAGAAAAACCGGCTTTAGTTCCAACTATCCCGGCGGAAAAAACGCCAGGGACAGAGAATCAGAAATTAATAAATTCGCCCTTAGGTGAATTTAATCCGGAGAATCCGGAAAAAACTGCGCCTTTAGCGCCGGAAAAAGTTGCGGAAGTTGTCAATAAAACTGGTGTAATTGAAATTACAATAAGTCCGGCCGGGATTTCGCCTTCAGAATTTACGGTTGCGGCGGGCAAAACCGTTTCTTTGGTAATTAAAGCGGTTAGAGACAGTTATGTTTTTAAATTTAAAGATTCTGAATTGGCTAATTTTAGAGCAGGAGTTAGTATTGACGAAACTAGAGGTATTTCTTTTATTGCGCCGGAAAAAAAAGGTGATTATATTTTTGTCCGCGAAAGACCGGGTTTTGAAGACGAATTAAATCCGGCCGCAGGAGTGATGCACGTGAAATAAAATTTATTTTTTAAATATTAAAATTCTTCAATATTTTAGAATTTTTAGTAAAAATTATGAAAATTTTCAATAAAGCGATAACTAATAAATTTTTGATAAAAAGTTTTTTTATCGCTATTTTAATTATTGGCGCCAGTGCAATGGTAGTTTTTGCTGCTTGGACAGAACCTACTTTATATCCGCCGAACGGAAACGCTTCCGCTCCGATTAATATCGGCACAACCAGTCAGTATAGGCAGGGAAATATCGCTATTGGTACCAGCTCGGCAAATGAAAATTATCAACTTTATGTCAGTGGCGAATATACGAATTATACTAATAAAAATGCGATTTTTGGTCCGACGGGTTATGCGACTTGGTTTTATTTAAGAGGTGATGCTGCTACCGAAAGTTCAGCCGCAGCTATTTATCAAGGAAGCAGCAGTGATTTGCGTTTTTGGACCGGCGCTGACACGCGAATGACAATTAATTCATCCGGCAATGTCGGTATTGGAACTACGGATCCGGGTTATCCCTTAACAGTCAATGGTAATGTTCAAATTGGCAGTAATTTGTATTTGAATAGTGGAACAACAAAATCAATTTATTCCTCAGGGAGTGAAGTGAGTATTAAAAGTCTCGGAGGTTCGGGATTTATTTCATTTTATGGCAATGATGGCACAAATCGTGAAATGATGAGATTGACAGGCGCGAATTTAGGTATCGGGACGACAAATCCGGCATATAAATTAGATGTAGTAGATACTACAAATGATATTAATGTTGGAATTCGCGCAACAGCTGCTTCTAAAGCCGTTTATCTTAGATTAGAAGGTACTCATACTACTTATGGTGGTATTATATATAAGACATTAGGGGATAGTACTTGGAGTTTAGGAAATTTTGGAGATACTGCTAATTCTTTTAATATTTACACAGCAGGTTCAAATAAATTTACAGTATTATCCGGCGGCAACGTCGGTATTGGGACAACAATTCCGTCAACCAATCTTGATATTAATGGTCAGATAAAAATTCAAGGAGGTTCGCCTGGCGCTAATAAAATTTTAACTTCGGACTCAGTCGGTTTAGCAACTTGGTCTCCTACCACTGCTATTAATGATGGCGACTGGACAATTTCCGGTAATAATCAATATTCCGCTGTTTCCGGCAATGTCGGCATTGGAACGATAGTACCAAATAAAAAATTACATGTTGACATTGGAAATTCCTATGGCACAATAGCTTTTTTTGAAGGGCGCGCTAGCACAGGAGACGAAAACAGCATTCAAATAGGCTCTTATGTTGATAGTGATGCTAATACAGTTGTATTGGGACACCATTATGTAAATGGGGCTTCAACAGATTATGGTTTTCTTGGTTTATATAATTCTGAAAAAACAATAGTATGGAATAATCAAGGCAATGTCGGAATTGGAACAACAGACCCCGGAGCGTATAAATTAAATGTAAATGGACAAATTTTAGCCACTAGCTATATTCGCAGTGACAGTTATGTTCAAAGTCGTTCAGCTACTCCTTATCTTGATTTATATCAAGATGGACAGCAAGAGTGGAAAATTGGACAACTTACGGCTGGTAGCAAAACCTTAACATTACAAGCTACCGGAGCAGCATCTCCGGATGTAATGACATTATTATCAACCGGCAATGTCGGCATTGGGACAACCATACCGGGATACAAACTTGATGTAACTGGTGACGCAAAAATTTCAGGTGGCGGAGCTTTCGGCGGCTATGTTCCTAGTACTACTCATAAAGTGACTACTCCCACTCTATATGCTGAGCAAGCTCAAATAGGCGATCCGACAGGCGGTTTAAAGGGTGCGGGAAGTATTAACGCCTCTAATGTTTGTATTGAGGGGGTTTGTAAAGATACTTGGGGCGCGATTGCCGAAGACAATGATTGGTCGGGAGCTGGCACTGGCAAAATGTATGCGACAAGTATTACTGATAGTGTCGGCATCGGGGTGACAAATCCGGAGGCAAAGCTGCAAGTCCAAAGTGGAAATATTGCATTGGTAGGCGCATCATATAGTGGCATCTATAACACTAATAGTATTTATATGGCAGATAACCAGTATTATGATTATACAGACAGCAGATATGAAGCTTCGTCTACCGGAACAAGCAATAGAATTGAATTGAAGTATAATGAGGGAATTAAATTTATCAATTCTCCAAGCGCAACAGTAAATAATCCAGTTACTTCAAATGAAGCTATGAGAATCACAAATGCGGGTTATGTCGGCATCGGGACAACAGTGCCGCAAACAAAATTAGATATTTATGATAGTAGCTCGGGTCCACTTCTTTCACTTCGAGGATTAGACTCTAATTATAGAGGATTGAAAATTGCTGATACGGCTAATAATGAAAAATGGTTAGTCGGCAATAATACTAGTAATAATTTTGTTATTAGAAATGCCGGTGCGACTGATTTTGTAACTATTCTTCAAGGAGGAGATGTAGGTTTTACGCAAAAATTATTCTCGGAAGCGGTCTCGCCGGGTTCGCTTTTACTTGTTAAAAATCGAGCAATCACACCCCATAGCGATAGAGAAGATTTAACTAATTATGATGGATACCCTTTGGTTTATAAATTTGTATCAACGGGTTCATGTTGTGACGATTTTACAACCGGCCAATATTACAGCGGAGCTGATACGGGAGTTTGGTATTACTTTTCTTTCCTTGCAAAATGGGATGCGGTTATGACATGGGAACTTCACGAAGATACCAATGAAAATGTTCTTTGGCCGGCGGCAGATAATACTAAATATCAAAGGTATGTTATTAGATCGAAAGATACTGACGCTGTAAGCGAAGACCTCTTTAGACTTTATTATGCTTCACAAGCTGCCGGGACTACGGCTTATATCACTGATATTCAGGTTTGGAAAGAAGATAAATTTGGGACTTCTGTTGCTGAAACTTTTCCGATTCAATCAGCATTAAATCAAATGGGAATAGCTATACCTAGTGGCAATGTTAGTATCGGAACAACAGCACCAGCAGCACCAGCAGAAAAACTTGAGGTATATTCTGGAAATATTCGCACTCACCGACCGGACAATAGTACCACCATGGGCTATCTTTATACAGAGACTGTTGCAGGTGTACCCTTTGATAAATGGAGAACCTATACAACCAATGATAGCGCTTCTGATTTAAGGTTCCGATCAGCCTCAAGCGATCGGATGACAATTCTATATACTAATGGCTATGTCGGTATTGGAACAACAGGTCCAACACATAATTTACAAGTAAATGGATATAACACCCTAGGCACAAGTGTTGTTAATACGAGAGGAAATCATGATTTTTATGCTCCGGATGATCAATATCCTAGAGATTTGGGATTTGGGGTGATGGCCGGACCCGTTACGGGCGATGTTAATTTATATGGTCTTACTGATTGGAAAAGCGGCTACGGCGGTCATATAGGTGTTTGGTCAGATGTTACTGCTACAACCGAATCAGGCACTAATGCAGCGGGTGTTGTTTCTATTTTACGAGGAACTCCAACTAGCAGTAATGCCTTTGGTTTTTATTCTGATTTGTCCAATTTTTCTGGTGCAGGAGGTAATACAAAATATGGTATTTATAGCACAGGAGAAACTTATGATTATTTTTCCGGCAACGTCGGAATCGGAACGACAAATCCAACTGATAAATTACAAGTAGATGGACAATTAGGCGTTGGTAGTATAAATATGATTGATGCTTTTACCGGTGATCGTAATATCAACAATGTTTATAAACTTACCGTTGCAACAATTGACCCTGTTTATGAAATTAATGGTAAAAAGTACGCGACTTATGCTGCTTCAATCGCCGGCGGAGTGAAAGAAGAATATACTGGAAAAGCAAAACTTTTTGAAATTAAAAATCAAGAATACGAATACATAATTGATTTTGATAAAATAGAAAAAGGCTCTGACTTATGGGTTTGGAGAAAAGCAGTTGATTTTTCGCGCGATAACGTGGATATATTAATTACTCCTTACGGAGAATCAGCTGATATATATTATTTGATTGAAGGCAATAAGATTATTATTCGCGGCGATAAACCGGTTGAATTTTCTTACCGTTTAACCGGCAAAAGATTTGATTGGCAGAATTGGCCAACCTTATCTAAAGACCAAAACGAAAAAGCAAGTTTCATTATTAAATGAAATACTAATTTACACGAATAACGCTACAAATAAACACAAATCGCGAATATAATATGGAGAAGATATTAGACGGCTGATTTATCTTATAAAATTCAAGGAGTAATTTATGAAGTAGCAAATAAATATGGGTCAGGGTTAAAAGAACAGATTTACCAAAAAGCGCTGGCAGAGGAATTGGAAAGAAAAGGATTAAAATTTGACCAGCAGAAACGAATTAATATTTATTCTATTGAAAGTGGAAAAATTTTAGGAGTTTACGTGCCTGATTTTGTTGTTGAAGATAAGGTAATTATAGAGATAAAGGCAAGTAATTTTACAACCAGAGCAGATATTGCTCAGCAACGTTCTTATCTTAAAGCAAGTATTTATGAAGTTGGTTATTTAGTAAATTTTGGTACGCCTAAATTAGATATGCTTCGATCTATTTATACTAATGATCGAAAATCATTTGTGTCTTTAATTCGTGATTCGTGAAAATTTGTCATAATATAATTTGTGTTAATTTGTTAATTAAAAAAACTATGAGTAAAAAAATTATTTGGATAATTATAATTGTCGTAATAATCGTTGGCTTAGTTGTTGTTTTTTTAAATCTTCCAAAAAAATCAGCCCTACCTGTCACGGGTCCGGGAGAAGAAACAACTCCCGTAGTAGTTCCTGAAGGAGCCGTAGTTGCTCCGGAATTAAATCTCTCGCAAATTGTAGAGCCAAAAGCAATCGTACCGGGTGCTAGTCCGGTTACCGGAGAAGGAAAAATTTTAACAGATGAAGGGAAGATAGCCAGTCCTGAGGGCGTTGCCCCGGGAGCGAAAGAAACGCCAAAACCATCCGCGCCGATTGAAGAAAATAAAATTCCTAAATCAGCTTTGACAATGAAAGTAAGCGCTCAAAATGGTTATGAACCTTCTCAATTTCAAGCCAAAGCCGGTCAGGTAGTAACTCTTTGTTTGGTAGGAACTGATGATAAATCGCATAGTCTTAATTTTCGCCATCCGAGTTTAAGCGGGCTGGTAATTACTATTATGGGCAAGGAAACAAGGTGTCTTACTTTTAATGCGCCAATCGCGGGAACTTATGAATTTGCTTGCAGTAATCCGGATCATTCCAAAGAAGTTGGCCAGATGTTTATTACAGAGTAATTTTGAAGGGTTTTACCCTTATGATTAAAAAAAATAGTAAAAAATTTAAAAAAAGATATTTTTTACTATTTTTTATTTTTATTATTTTAATATTGCTCGCGATAATTTTGCTTACCAAGAATGCTCAAGCGCCGGGATTTTTTTATAATACCGAACCGCAACCGGAAACAAAACTTAGCCCTGAGCCCGTTGAAGGGATTAACCCCCAGCCTGTTAAAGAAACAGAAAATTCTCTTTCTCAATATTATACTGCCACTTTTAGTGATTCATTTTCAGGTCAGGCTTGGCTGGATACAACCCAGACCAATTTATATTTTGATTGGACCAGTCAAAATCTTATTTTTCCGCCGGTTTTAGACACTGAAGAAGTTTCAACCGGTGATTTTTTAACCAATTTTATTTCAGAAAAAGTCAGTTCGGAAGGCAATCTTGTTTTATTTGTCGGCACTCACCGCATCAGCCAGAAAAAACAATTGTTGATTTGGCAGATGACACGGACTAACACAGACAGAACACAGACTAATGCGGACATGGGTCGCTGGTCAAAATTTGATTTTTCAACCTTGGGACTTAGCGATACAACGTCGATTCTTGATTTGAAAAAAATTACTTCGTCTTCAAATTGGCTGCTTTTCAGTCAAACAGATCAAAATCTTAAAATTAATATTTTAAAAATTACTGGCCTGGAAACTAATCATCCGCAAATTGAATCAATTGCCGAAAAATCCTGGCCAATTGCGTCTTTCAAAGATATTCAAATAGAATGCGGCGAAAAAAATTGCTTGGGAGTCGTTAATGAACCGTTAACTGTTTTTAAAATTGACGCCAATGGCAATTTAACGACTTTAAAAAATTTAACAGAATCTTTAAATAAAAAAAATCCCGATCAAGCGGTGATTGCCAAAGGATTATCAGCGGAAAATTGGCTGGTGGTTTGGTCAAAGAAAGTTCCGCGTCAGTCCGCGCTAAATCCGTCTGAGTCCGAGTTTATGTATCAGTTTGAAGTTGATGAAATTAAGGGTGAAACTTTAAATAATAAGGGTCATATTCTTACGGCTGAATATCCGGGCCGGCCTTCATTGGTGGTTTTAAAAAATAAAAATATTTTTCTTTTTTGGGGAAGCTATTTTACCCAGGCTTATGAAATTAAACCGAGCGGAGAAATTTCTGATTTGTCCGGTGATTTCGGCTGGCGAATTTCCGCCAATAAGCCCTTTCATCTTTATCAATTTTCTCACTCAATTTATATCAAAAATGAAGACCGTTCCATTGTTCGCTGGGGAGGAGGATCTAATGTAAAAATTGATCCCCAATTTTGGCTGACTTTTAACCCTGATTTTTTGAAAATTATTCCCACAGCACAGACTTGCACGGACGGAACACAGACTAACGCGGAAAATGTCAGTGTCAGTCAGCAATGTGATAGTGGTTATCTTATTGCGGGTGTGCCGTCAGCCGGAACAAAAATTTATCAATTTAATGATTTGGGTTTTGATTTATCCAAAACCTGCCAAGCTGTTTCCGTAAAAATTAATTTTTCTGTGGCCGAAATTAAAGCGGCTCAAATTAATTTACAGGGCAAAACAGACAATACTAAAACGGAATATTGGCTCTCAAATGACGGCGGAAATAATTGGGAAAAGGCTGAAATAGGCAAGCCGACAATTTTTACAACAGTTGGCCTGCCCACCGAATCAGCCAGTCGGTCGGAGAAGGCGGGCAATGACCTTCGCTATAAAATTATTTTAACGCCTGATTCCGGCGATTCTTTCACTACCCCGGTTTTAAACTCAATCAATCTGCAATATTGGTATAAATGATATAATTACAAATTCTAAATAATATAAAATTAACCTAATTAACCTAATTTCTAATTCCTAAACAATGGCCCAAACTCAAAATCCCAAATCAAAATACGATCTTGAAGAAAGAACCGCCAAATTTGGCGAGGAAATTATTAAGTTTTGTATGGATATTCCCAAAAATGAGATTACGAAACCTATTATCAATCAATTAGTTAAATGTGGAACTTCAGTTGGTGCTAATTATAGCGAAGCTGATGACGCAGAAAGCAAGGCGGATTTCAGACACAAGATTGGTATTTGCAAAAAAGAATCGCGAGAATGTAAACATTTTCTTAGAATGTCAACAGTAGCCGTACCCGATATGAAAGATACAGCCAGAATATTATGGAAAGAAGCTCAAGAAATAAACCTTATTTTTAACGCGATTTACCAGAAAGTTAAATAATTAGAAATTTTATAATTTGGGATTTATTTAGGTTAATTAGAAATTAGGAATTAGAAATTTCATAATAGATATTTACATTTCAATTATCCACTTTATGTTATTGACCCACCCATAAAAAGGAGATACAATATAAGAGATGAATCATTTTTTAAATTTTAAAGTTTTTAATTTTATGACCAAGAAAAAATTGTTTATCCTTATCGGAATAATCATTCTTATCGGAATTGTGATTTTAATTAGTCAGTTAGGGAGAGGGGATAAAAAAATAACTCCAAAAGAAGGAGAAATAACTTCAGAAGTTAATCCAGTAGTTCCCGATTTAACTCCAACTGGTCCGATTACGCGCGAAGAAGTGCCGGAAAATATTGTCGCGCCTGAATTGGGAGAAAAACCGACTAATGAAAAAATTGCCGTGCCTGAAACCGTGGTTGAAGCCGCGCCGGGAGCAGAAAGCAAATTTCGACAATTTGAAATTCTGGCGGAAAAAGATGCTTATCTTCCTTCAGAAATAATTGTTAATCAGAACGATATTGTACATATTGGATTTACAGCCGTGGATAAAACTTATGACCTCACTTTTCCTGATTATGGTATGAAGCAAACCGCTAAAATTGGAGAAACAAAAATTTTGGAATTTCAAGCCGTTTCTACAGGAAAATTTTTATATTATTGCGACCTCTGTGGCGGCATTGAAGGTAAAGTTCAGGGACATATTATTGTTGTACCGAAAAAATAGTAAATTTTAAGGGTGAGATCCTTAAGGGCAAGAAATAATTTTAAATTTACAATTAATTTTTAAGTTTTTAATTTTTTAAGTTTTTAATTTTTTAAATCTATGCGCAACAAAATATTTTCTTCAAAAATCGTTTATTTTTCGATTTTTTTATTTTTTATTTGTTTTGCTTGCTGGGGAATAAAGAATGTGGGGGCAACAGATAAAACTATTAATTTCAATGGTACACCTCAAGATCCCCTAAAATTAATTCAGTTAAATTCTGGCACTACTCCGGCTACTGTTCCTATTAGAGGTCTTGCCGCGCCACAAAGTAGCGATAGGGATTGGGCCGCGACAAAAGGATATGTTGATGATATTGTTTTAGGTATAGGTACAGGTGATGTTGTTGGTCTTTGGAGAGATACTGGTACTTATATTTATAATACTAACTCAGGTAATATTGGCTTAGCCACTGTTTCTGGCAAAGTCGGAATTGGGACTGCGATTCCAAGTCAACTGTTATCTGTTGGCGCGAGTAATCAATTCACGGTTAATGGTACGGGTGTAGTAACCGCTTCTTCTTTTAACGGGTCAGTTAACGCAAGTAATGTTACCAATGGTATTTTTGGTTCAGCTCTAACCGGCTATGGAAATTATTATTTCTACAAAGATGCGTCAACTCCTATTCTTACTATATATGGCACTAATGGCAACGTCGGCATTGGCACAACAATTCCAAGTCAAATGTTATCAGTTGGTGCAACTAATCAGTTCACGGTTTCAAGCGCAGGCGTAGTAATTTGGTCTGGGGGTGGCTCTGCTAATGCCAATACTGCTTACGCTCACAAAACAACAGAGGATGCGATAAATGGTTTAGTTAAAGTCAATGGTTCTGGCACCTACTCTGCTGTTACTGATGGTTCAACTAATTGGAATACTGCTTATGGTTGGGGAAATTGGGCACATACTACTCTTGCAGGTTATGGGATTACAGATGCAGCACCCCTTGCTCACAAGACAACAGAGGATGCGATAAATGGTTTAGTTAAAGTCAATGGTTCTGGCACCTACTCTGCTGTTATTGATGGTTCAACTAATTGGAATACTGCTTACACGCATAGTACAACAGATGCGGATACAAGTATAACAAACGAAATACAAACTCTTGGCACTAACGCAAATACAATAACATTAACAAGTGGAGGAAGCGTGACGGCGCCGTACGCGACAACCGCAGGAGCATTGGCAGCCAACGGAGCCAACTGTTCTGCAGGCAATTATCCTCTTGGTGTTGATGCATCCGGAGCAGTAGAAAGTTGCACGGCAATATCTATTAGCGATGGCGACTGGACAATTTCTGGTAATGATCAATATTCCGCTGTTTCTGGCAAAGTCGGTATCGGGGTGACCGCGCCAGTGTACAAACTATCAGTCGTTGAATCAGCTGCCAATGCGCTCAAAATACCTCAAATAATTCGTCAAACAGATGTTGATAATTCTGGTTCTGCTGTCGGTCTTGGGTTTGCTGTCAACGATGTTGAAATTGCGAAGAGCGCAGTAATTTATGAGAGAACAGCAGCTTGGGATTTGGGGAAATTACATTTTGCATTAAGTAGTACGGCAGATAATACAACCGCAGTAACCTTGGCTAATGCCAAGATGACTATTCAAAACGACGGCAAAGTCGGCATTGGGGTGACTAGTCCAGAAACTGCATTACAAACAACAGGAGTGATAACAGCATCGGGTATGGGAAGATTTAAAGGATGGACAGTTGCCGGAGAAACAGGAGCAGCGGCGGAAATAGGATTAAGCGCAGGAACGGGCTATATTTATAATTATAATAGAACTACATCAGCGCACGGAGATTTTCAGTTTGGTGATAGCGCAGGAGGAGCTTTAGTCAAGGCGGGTGGAAATGTCATCATAAATGAAGGATCAGGCAATGATGTTGATTTCAGGGTTGAAGGTGCAACAGATGCAAATCTTTTATTAACCGATGGAAGTGTGAATAAAGTAATTATAGGAACAAGTGGAGTAGATTATGGAAAATTACATGTTAATGGAGCGATTTCAAGTATAATAACAAGCGATACAAAAGATTTAAGCACTTGGCCGAATGTTAATGCAAATTATCAGTTTTCATCAGGAAGTTGGGGAATAAGACAAGGAACAGATGATTCGTTTAATATAGACCAATGGAACGGTGGGGCCGAAATTCCCGCAATGACAATAGGTACAACAGGAAATGTAACACTTAATGAAGATAGTGCAGATACAGATTTTAGGGTTGAAAGTAATGATAATGCAAATATGTTGTTTGTTGATGGCGGGGCAAACGCAGTAACAGTAGGATATAACGGATCGCTCGGTTCCAAATTTAATGTTTATTCGGCGACAAATAACACAACACAATTTACAGGTCATCTGCTAAATGTCAGAGCAGGAGATGGGACTACCAATACAATTAGTGAAATTGATTTTGGAGTAGCCAATACGGTGGCACCGGTTATTATTGGAAGTAAAGTTATAGATGGCGCTGGTGCTACAAAGGGAGATTTTTATATCGGGACAAGAGATTCAACAGATGGGGCAACACTTCCAACAGAAAGATTAAGAGTAACAACCGCCGGCAAAGTCGGTATCGGAACGACAAACCCGCAAGCATATCTTGATATAACTGGTTCTAATGCTGCCACAAATTCTCTACGTTTGCGATCTGGCGACAATAATACCGCCCCTGCAGACTCTAAGCAAATACTTCTTTCATGGAATGGTGGGGCATTATATACACATAATATTAGAACAAGACATAATGCTGGTGCACCGGCTGGAAATGCCATTGATTTTTATACATGGAATCATGGGACTGACGCAATAGATACCACTGGAACAAAACATCTAATGACACTTGATGGAACTGGCAACGTCGGTATCGGGTCAACTACTCCAATTCAAACATTAGATGTTAATGGTCGAATGAATGTTACTGATGGTGTTATTCAAAGAGGAGGAGCCGCCCTAACAGGTACAAGTGATCTTGGGCTTTATTCGCAACTTTCCGGAAATTGGGTAAGAATTGTGAGTAATGCTGCTGATATTAATTTTTTTACTGATGGCGGTATTGGTACAACACCTAAATTGACAATTGCTTCAGGCGGCAATGTCGGTATCGGGACGAATGTGCCTCAAGCTGATTTACATATTTATAAACAAGGCGGTATGCCAAAGATAAAATTAGAAGCTGCTGGTCTTTGTGGTGCCGGTAGTGGAATAGACATGGGTTGTGCTGGTTCACTTCTTTCTACTAGTGGTGGATTGCAAATGAAACATGTAGGTGGTCTTTATTTCAATACAAATGAAGCAGATAGAATGATGATCGATGTAAGCGGTAACGTCGGTATCGGGACGGGGAATCCACAGTCTTCATTAGATTTAGGTACCAAAGATAATGGCAGTAGACAATATCTGCAAATTGATAGCGAATCAGGTGCGCCGGCTTCCGCAGATTGCGATGCTGTTGGAGAAAACGGACGAATGGTTATGGATTATTATAATGATAGATTATACATTTGCAACCAACTTTCCGGCCGTGGCTGGGATTATATTTCTCTATCTGACTAATTTTTTTATTGGAGTAGACCCTTTAAATGAAAGCAATAGACTCCAAATAATCCAAGATGGAAAAAGCAAATTTTTTAGGATATTTTCCATAGATTATTTAATTAAATAGATAACAGATAACTTATAGAGGATGTACTAAAAAAGTATATCCTCTATTTTTTTAGTACTTATTCACTTATCAACTTAGTTAGTTTATCTGCTTGTTCACTCTTGACATTTTCACTAAAATATGCTTTAATAATAGTAAGTAGTAATAGCTAACAATAACGTTTAGCTCAAATAAAAGTCTGCCAATAGGCAGAAAAGGAGGACAAAATGTTCCTTAACAAATTATTTTTAGTTGTCCCATCACTTATTAAAAAATTTCGAAGATGGGATCCCGCTATAGCGGTGATAGTTTTATCGGTTTTATTTTCAAATTCAGTTTTAGCTTTTTCCGACTCAGCCTGTGGATGGATTGGATTAACTAAGGCTAATGCACCGGCCACTATTCAAAATTTGCAGTATGATGATTGGCTGAAAGATACAGCCGTGATAAACGTTTCCCAAGAACACGGAAGTTTCAACAGTCAAGCTTCTATTAAATTTATTGACAGAGCTGGTGGGGGGGTATACGGCCGTATGATTTGTATGAAAGTTTATAATCCGCCGATTCAGATTAAGAAACCTTTTTCTATTTTGGCAGAAGTCAAGGGATTTTCAGATTCCGCTTATAAGATAAGAGTGATGTTTAAGATAATTTCTAATGGGGAACTTTTTGAGCAAAGTCAAGAGAATTTTACCGATACATCTTGGGTGGCAGCAAGTAATGGGCCACTTAGAGGACGTTTATGCCCCGATTCTATTTGCAGAGCAATAGATACTCTCATGTTTACTCTTTGGATGTCTAAGGCCAATTATTGGCCATATGGTTTCTATCTTGATAACTTGAGATACAAAACTGATGATTCAACCGTCTTCTTTGACTCCTGCGGTGAGGATGATGTTGCCATCGAAGAAGCAGTCAAGGTTAGAGATTTAATGGATGTTTCGGTTTTTCCAAATCCATTCACTTTATTTGTCCGAGTTGATAATGCGCCGAAAAATTCTAAAATGGATATCGTTGATTTGACTGGGAGAGTGGTAAAAACCCTGACTGAACCATTTTGGAATGGTTGCGACGCGATGGGACGAAAATTGCCGACAGGAGCTTATTTTCTGAGAGTTAAAACAGAAAAAACTACGACAATGAAAAAAATTGTTTTGATGAGATAATAATATTCTCATTATGGGCGGGTGTTTACACCCGCCCTATTTTTTTACCCTTAAAATTAGAGTCCTGGAGGTCCGACCTCCAGACTACAAAGTGGACAATATTAATTTGACAACAAAGTTAATTTGTTTAATATAAGTTGGAGGTCCGACCTCCAAGCACGAAGCAAGGTTCTGGAGGTCGGACCTCCAGAACCTAATCTATCCCAAATTTATGCCTTCACGAAATACGATAAAAATTTATATCAAAGATGGAATTTATCACATTTATAATCGCGGCGTAGAAAAACGCATTATTTTTCTTGATGAGCAGGATTATAAAATATTTTTATATTATCTGAAAAGCTATCTCACTCCGGCGCCGACGATAGAACTCCGGAGATCCGACCTTCAGAATTTAAACGAAGAACCTCAAAAAATTTTGAAACCTGATTCTCGATGGAGGTCCGACCTCCATAAGGAACTCCATAAGGAAATAAAACTCCTATCTTATTGTTTAATGCCAAACCATTTTCATCTCATAATGAAACAATCAACCGAAAGGGCGATTGTAGAATTTATGAGACGACTAACCAATGCTTATGTTAAATATTTTAATGATAAATATGATCGAACAGGTCCTCTATTTCAAGGACGTTATAAAGCTGTTTTGATTGATAGCGAATCATATTTTTTACATCTGGCTTATTATATTCATTATAATCCGGTTGAATTATTTAAAAACGATAAAGACGCTATCGAGAAGACAGAGAATTATCCTTATTCAAGCTATGCCGATTATCTTGGCAAGCGAAATACCAAATGGATTGACAAAGAATTACTGATGGAAGATTTTAAAAAAGGAGAAAAAGAAATAGAAAATATTGAAGAAAGTAGAGAAATTTTAGGGAAGCTCACACTAGAGTAGGCGCAATCTATTCTTTATTTTTTTAGAAGAACTTGTTAATACGTTAATCTGTAATTTATAATTTATTTATGAACAAAAAAACAATTTTGACAATCGTCATTATCGTAGTCATTGCTGTGGTTGGCATTATTCTTTTAAAGAATATGCCTAAACAAAACATTATTGGAATAATTGTGCCGGGAGAAACAGCTTTGCCCGAAGGAGTTACTTTGACTCCTGCCGAAACGCCGGTCGCTCCGGTAGAAGGATCTAAACAAGCTGCGCCAAATCAATTAGAATCCTTAACTAAAGAAGAGACTCCAACTGAGATAGTTAAATTAATCGTGTCAGCTAGCGGTTTTACGCCGGATGAATTTTCTGTCAAAGCCAGACAGGTTATTACTTTATCCGTTACGGCCGGTGATGAAAAAACTCACATCTTTCAATTTAATGACGCCAGTTTATCCGCCGTGGCAGTCGGTATAGCCGAATACGAAACTAGAGAGATTACTTTTAAGGTGCCGGCTAAAGGAGATTATTCTTTCTTCTGTGGCGTTCCCGGTCATTTGCAACGAGGCGAAAAAGGCGTAATGTACGTGAAATAAAGACACAGACTAATACAAAAGAGACGCGGATTGACGCAGAAAAATTGTAAAATTTGAACTAAAAGAGGACATACTAAAGAGTATGTCCTCTTTTTTACTCTTGACAAAAAGCAAAAAATATGCTAATATTTATATAGAAAATAAAATAAATTCTTCACTTTTCTGTCTATCAGCGACAAAACCAGTCATCCCTCCTAACTGGGAAGTAGTCGTAATTCAAGGTTGATCTTGTTTGTCAAGCGTAGGCCTTGGGCTGATAGACATAAAAGTGGAGGATTTAAAAATGCCCGCTTAGCTCAGAGGAAGAGCACCCTGCCAGCACAAGACGGAGGGAGGTCATTGGTTCAAATCCAATGGCGGGCTTTTGTACGAAGTTCGTTCAAAATTACAAACTAGAAATGTAGTTAAAACAAAAAAAGGGGGGGGAGATGAATAAAATTTTAAAGATCAAGATGAATGGGACGATTGTAAAGATTGTATTGGGTATAGCAGTTATATTGATAGCATGTTTTTTTACGGGATGTTCTCAAACTCCAACCGCACCGGTAGTGAATGATCAGGTTGTACATTCTTATCCGAAATTGAAACTGAATGATCTAGAAAAATATCAGTTTCCATCAACACCCGGATCATTGCCAACGTTTACGGTTGTAAACAACAATGCCAACCGCCTTTATGTTAAGAGTATGAGGTCTGCAGGTTATGCAGAAGGTGGAACAAAGTGGCTTGTAATTTGGGAAGGATGGGTTGATGGACACAGTTCATATACGGGTACTGCCTGTTTTAGTAAAGGGGACCAAATCAATAATTGGTATCAAATAGATCAAGTTTTCGTGAAAGATGATTATTTCTTCTTAGGATCGCCTGAATAAAATAAAGAGCTCAAGATTTTAATCAAATAAGATTAAAATTAAGAGCTCTTTTTACTTATAAAAAATTAATTGTATAAACTCATCGTTTTTTCTATTCCTTGCTCCATGGCCATAGATATTGCTTCAATAGCTGATTCTTCTGCTTGTTTGAGAAGCTTTTTTTCGCCAACGGAGAAATTTTTTAAAACCAAATCCATGGCTTTTTTCGACGCTCTGGTCTGATCATTTACTTGAGGTTTAATGCCGATTCTAAATCTGACAAAATCTTGTGTTTTTAAATTATCAATAATTGATTGGACACCATTATGTCCGGCGGATGAGCGATTTATGGAAATCCGAATTTTTCCCAATGGCAAATCCATATCATCATGAACAACCCACAGATTTTGAAAATCAGAAACTATTTTTTTAACCGCCAATCCGGACTCATTCATAAAAGTGGTTGGAATAACCAAACAAACTTCGTCTTTTTTTGAAATTTCAGCTTTGAAGTTTTTATTCAACTTGAAAGATGGAAAATTAAAATTTTCGGCAAAATTCATCACTATTTTTTGCCCGATATTATGGCGGGTATTTTTATATTTTTTGCCCGGATTACCTAAACCTACTATTAGAATCATATTTTTAAATTTAGAATTTCACTAAAAATTAGAAATTAAAAATTAGAAATTTCAAAATCATTAGCCTATTAAATTCATTCTAATGGGAGTTCCTTCAAATTGCCAGTGCTTTCTTAATTCTTTTTCCAGAATATTTATTTGAGCCGGATTGATTAATTTTCTTTTTAATGTGTTGCGCGAAGCTTTTAAATTGAAGGTCGGCGGTTTTGCCAAGTTTTGGCTGATTTTTATTTTTTTCCAAATTTTTTGATCAAATTTTTTATCGCTGATAACTTTTTTAAAGAATTCAGTAAGTTCATCTTTTTCAATCAAGCGGTTGGAATTTTTTTCCACTTGCTCAATAAGATTGAAAATTATATTTACATTTTTTCCCGTTTTGGCCGAGATAAAGACAATCGGCGCAAAGCTGGCTTGAGCGAAAACTTGCTGGTAATATCTGATA
>Ga0172379_10002341_pt1 | contig 33870 bp, 42 predicted proteins | sample GrowelOW334metaG_FD_119756 | JGI IMG/M metagenome (GOLD analysis project Ga0172379, IMG submission 119756) | Groundwater microbial communities from an aquifer near a municipal landfill in Southern Ontario, Canada - Groundwater well OW334 metaG | ecosystem: Environmental > Aquatic > Deep... | reverse complement strand
TTTGCCTCTGATTCAGCCTTTTCTTTCGCTGCCTTTGCTTCAACTTCTTTCTGTTTCAATGCGGCTGCCTTGCGTTCTGTTTCGGCTTTCTTTTCAGCGGCTTCCCGTTCGGCTTTCAGCTTTTCATTTTCAATTCTGATACGTTCGTTTTCTTCTTTTTCAGCCTGTATTTTTGCAAGCCTTTCAACCTCTGCAATTCTAATTGTTTCAAGTTTTGCATAGTAAGCCATTTTACTGTTTTCCAACATCGTTAAAAATGTTTCTTCCGGCATATTCGTAAGGTCAGTAAATGCAGTGTCAACTTCATAGGACTGTAGCTTTTCGGTGCGCTCCTTCCGGCGGAGTTCTTTTTGTTCTGCTTCGTGGCGTGCTGCAAATGTTGCTTCATGCTCAAATCTTTTTTCAACATCTTTTAATTCGATTTCTGCAATCTGTTCAGCTTTCAGCCATAGTTTGTCCTGTAATGTATAATCTCTCATTTCGTGCTGAACCTTTTCACGTTCAGCTTTGAAAATCGGAGTAAACATTTTTGTTCTGGCTTCTTTTACCGCCTTGCGCCCTACCTCTGCCATTTGCATAGTGATAGTGTCGTTAATATCTTTCACCTTTAATGAGTTGGCCTTCTCACGCCATTCAGCTACACCGGCGAATACTTTATTAATTACCGCCTGAACTTGCTGCTGTTTTTCAACGGATACCATTTTTGATAATTCGTTAATTTCCTGTGGCAATAACACTACTGCCGTGCTTGTTTCATTTGTTGTCATGTTTTTATTGTTTGAATTTGGTTATTAATTTATTTACTGAATTTTTTAATCATTTCATTTTCCTCGCCTCCTGTTATGCTTTATACTGCTTATGTGAGATTGTGATATTTTAAATAAATTACTTATTTTCCTGTATGGAGTTTTTTTTAAAATCATTTTTCGTATTTTACATATATCATTATTTGATATTTTGCAAACCGGACTTTTTTCTCCTTTATGATTTTTCAATCCTATTTTATGTGCGTGAATTTCATTTTCGGATTGAGTACACCATTCTAACAGACCTGTATAATTATTTAATTTATTTCCACTTTTATGATTCACGAATGGTTTATTTTCAGAATTCGGAATAAATGTTAATGCTACAAGCCTATGAACAAATAGGTATTTTTTAATTTTATTTTTATACAATCCAATTTTATAATAACCGTTATGAGAAATTGATTGCTTTCTAATTTTTCCAGTAAAATATGATTTTATTTCACCAAAATTATTAATCTGATACAATCCCTCATATCCTGCAATGTCTTTCCAAATTTCTTCCGGCTCAAAATCATGTTCTTTCTGGTCAACATAAATATTTGCCATTGCTAAATTTCCATCTATCATAAATAAAAAGCCCATATCAAATACAAAGAGCGTCCAGTCGCAGAGTATCTGCATTGGCAATGTACTGATATGGGACTTATTATATTTTTCATACTGAACGCTGATACAAATTTAAGAAAGTTTTTTTAATACCAAACTTTTTGCGTAAATTATTTTATCAAATATTTCTTTGCAAATAGTTTCATCACGATTGACTGTGATTTCAAAAGGCGGGAAATTTTCATCACATTGCGGGTGATGAGCAATAAAAATACATTTCTTAAAACCGGAGCCCAGCAGTTGAGCGTGCACCTGCCAATAATAAGCATCTGGCAATATTCCTTTCTCATGATATTTTATGAGTGTTGAATATTTTACAGACTTCACCTCAACAAGCGTTTCGCTATCAAATACACCGTCCGGCGAAACACAAAACCAGTCATCATATAGAAATATACCGCCGTTTTTAATTAAGGTGAAATATTTATTTTGCAGATATTCAATCCCTTCGTGTTCGTGTTCATTACCCCATTTCACCCAGAATCCCATTGGCTGTAAATCAAGTTCCATTGGTCGCTTTCCTGTTTTTATTCCAAAATAAACCCTGTTTATTTCATCCATAAAATCAGCAGTAGTTTCTTTTGCGTTAAGGCTGTCAATTGACGTGGCAGAGAATCTGGTTAATTTATAATTAAACCACTCGTCTGTTCGTTGCTGTATATCTCTGAATTCTATCATAATTTTATTTTTAAAAAACCTTTGCGAGGCAACTATTCTATATTTCGCGTTCCCTCTCCTTTAGATAAATAATTTAATAAATAGAGCTAAGGAATGATGTCATGCGGTTGATTATCGTTTTACCTTTTTTTAATTTACGAGGCACAGCACATCGGCAGGTTTCGATTACTCGCAAAGATTGTTTTATTTATAATTTAAGTTTTCCTTTTGTTTCCTTCACTCCTTCATTTGCTATTGCCTTTATCCGTTCGGCTTCAATCTTACGGTTTTCGATTTCGGATAACATTTTGTCAGCAAAGGCTTCATCAAATTCTTTTTTCTTTTGCGCTTCAATGCAAAGTTCTTTCAGGTCTGCATATTCAGGATTGAAAAATTCCTTCATCAAATTATCACGTTTCAGGTCAAGGTCTGTTTTTTCAGCAATTACATCAGTTTCAGGATTGTCAATGTATTCATGTTGGATGTCCTCAATATTGTTTTCCGGCGTTCCTTTTACAATTGACTGGTCGAAACGTACAGCATTTTGCATATCAATAGAAAGAATACCCCATTTTGACAACATATTTTTTACAACTGTTTTCATGAACATAGCGTTTTCGTCAGTTTTCCAAATGCCGGAACCTGACTTATATGCCTGAGAAAAGCGTTTTGCGTGCGCTGTTACCTTTTCTTTTGACCAATATACTGTTTTCTCAAATCCATTGTTCAGCCTGAAATAACCAGCGTAACCGATAACTGAACCGGCAGCGGGTTTTGTAAAATCAAATTCAACATTTTCGGTAAGCGGATTGAATTTTAAAAGTTGACCGGCGTATATTTCAGTTACATTTAATCGCTGATATTGTCCGGTACGCATGGCAAGCTGAATTAAGCCTTTATATCCGATTTGAAATTGACCCTTGCCCGAATATGGCACAATCCATGCAAAGCCCAAATTCTTGTCAATTGGTAAGTCAAGGGTTGCAGCTATAACGGCAGCCATTACAACGCTGTTTGGTTCACAGCTTGCAATCATTTTTTCTTGTGATACATTCATAAGGCTACTCATGAAACCCTGAGCCTTTTGCCCCAAAATCTCTTTAAACCTGTTTTTGTAATTTTTCTGATTTAACAGGCTTTTTACTGATAATGCAATTTTGTTTTCTGTCATTTTGTTTAATTTTAAGGTTAATAATTATTCGATTTCGTTTATTTCTAAAATTTCAATTTCCAAGCCAGACGTATTATAAGGTTCTTCGTCATTTTCTTCAAAATGGCCAAATGGTTCTTTGTCAAATATTTTTTCGGATTCTTCTTTTGTTTCCGCTTCTATTGTTGCAATGTAACATTGCTCTAATGTGTGCTTAAAATCAATTTTAAATTTTGCCATTATTTTTGGTTTTATTGGTTAATAATTAATGAATATAATTTTGTAATTGTTCATGTACGTAGTCCGCATCATCATTGAGTATCTCAATCTCTGACGGGCTTAATTCTCTGTCGTCAATTTTACCGGCTACAATATAAGCATCGCAATAATCCGGTGCATCATCATTGTCATATTCCATTTTAGTAATAATGGCATTGCGGATTAAATACTCCTCTTCCGAATCCATGTGAGCAGTTGCTGTCCGGCACTCATTCCATAATTTAACAAATTCGCTGGAACTGCTTACTTCATAATTGCTAACTATGTCAGCAACAGCTTTTGGGACTAATGGAAATTTATTTACAAATTTATAAGATTTAAATGTATCATATTTTGACACCCTGTCCTCATAGACTACATTATTTACCTCTGTTAATCGTAGTTGTGTAGTTCCATTGTCATTTTGCAGATATAACGGAAATGGTACATCACGCTCAATTACTTCTTTTTTTGTGGTTTCGATTAGTAGTTTCATAGCTTTAATTTATTAATATTTCATTTTTAAAAGTTACAAGTGATTTGCCGGTAAGTGATTTTGCTAAATCAGTATGTTTGTTACTTAAAATATCTATTTCATTACTTAGTTTTTCCTGCTGATTTTCCAAAACTTTCATTTGTTCAACAGTTTCGCTTATTGATTCATCATAGATAATATATTCTTTATTACAGTAATCTGATAGCTGTTCTATTTTATCAGAATCTACCTCCTTATATATAAATCTGCCGTCTTTTCGTATTGACACAATAGTTATTATTTTGCCAGTATAAACATTTATTACATCAAATGGTTTAAAATTTTGTAATCCTTTTACAAAATCATCAATATTCTTTTTGCAAGCCGAATAAGTTTGCTTTTCTGTGTAATTTCCACCATCTAATGAGAAGGAAAATCTTTCGTGTTCTGGGCTAAACATTATGTCGTGCCCTCTGTATGTTTCAATTTTTACGCTCATAGCTTTAATTTTTTAGTTAATAATCACATTCACGAAGCAATATTAATTTAAAATTATTTAATAAACAAATATTTCATCAACTATTTTTCAAAAAAATGCAAAATAATTGCTAACTTATTGATAATCAAATAGAAATTTAAACGAGCACCGGCTGGCCACCTTCATATATTATATGTATAAACCGACATTAACAAAATAATTTAAAAATAAATTAAAAAATGTTTGTTTATTAAGAAAAAATAGTTTTACTTTGGGAAAAATTTGAAATATGACACCACAAGAATTGATTAAAAAATATAAGAAAGCAATTTCTGCTGAGAAAAAAAGACTTTCAAAAGAAACTCGTAAATCATACATAGATATATATTCAGCATATATTTACATCTACAAAGAAATAATTAAAGATTTAAAACAAATTAATAAATAATCAATATGAAAACTACCTTTTTTATAACAGTAATGGTTGCTTGTATGCTTTATATGGCTGCTATGACAATTCATTTTAAGCCATTCAGAATACATTTTGACAAACCATATTTAGCAATCGGATGGTTGTTTGTATTAATCGGTTGTATGCTTATTCAATATCATGGCGAAAAGCAGGGCGAAAAAAATGTTTTTAATGCAATTAAAAAAATACAAAATACAAAACAAATCTAAATAATATAACTATGAAAAAACAACGTAAAAAAGAAAAGCCATCAGCAGCAAGGCATAACTGCGGAGCGAAGAAAAAACTGCCTGCATTAAAAAAATATGCCGTTACTTATCATATCGAAGGGAAAATAATAGAGAAAATCACCGGACACAAAATGACAGAGAATGCTGATAGTAATAAAGTGATTATTGCGGATTTTAAGGATAAGGCTAAGATTGTGAAGGTTTAACGGTGGCGATTGGCGAAGTAAAAGCCTTGCACAAATAGAGTTGAATTTGAAATTGGAAGTTTGTCGGTTTTAGATTGGTTGGGTAGTCGTGGGTTTTATTACGCCTAACGTCAATAATAACAGCAGGCGGGACTGCATTAACCCGACAATAGCACCAAGTTTTCACCCGCTTGCTGTTATTTAATTTTAGGGTGCGTGTTTATATTATGAAACAAAAAGAAATGCGTGAAGTGACAGTAACATATTGCGATTACTGCAAAAAAGAAATAATACCTCCGTATTCATCGATCGAGTATAAAGATGGTAGAAAAGTTGATTTATGTTCTGATTACAAAGAAGGTGAAAAAACTTGCAAGGAAAAATATCAGGATGAAGAACCAAAACAGGGTCGCTCTTAAATGCACCCTAACGTTTTGCAGCTATGTTTGGTTGCGGATTACGAAGCACACAGCATGAGTACGGTAGGCAGCAGATAATAAAAATAAATGACAATCCTATTAAAACTTCTTAAACTACCTTTATTCGTTATATGGGTTGCCCTTTCGCTGATATTCTGCGTTACGATTATGCCGATGCTGATACTTTGGGCTTATGATGTACGGTGGTTCGGGCTAATGGAATGGATTACTAAATAAAATAAATATATGGAAAAATTAGAGTTAAATAAAATAGTTGTAATAAAACCAACTGATAAATTATTAAATGAATTTAACGAATTTGAAGATGAAAAAATAGTTTTTGTTGATAAAGACTTTCCATTAAATCAATTTAACGATTTAATTGAAGGTGGCTTTTATACATTTCGCGAAGCTACTGTTGAAGAAAAAAACTTTGCTATACTATATTTGAAAAGCATAATAAAACCGCTATTCCGTTAAAATTTATACAAAAGTAATATGACAAAAAATGAAATAAAAGAATATTGCAGCAAATTCATAAATTGTAAAGGATGTATAGATATTGATAAAGATTTTTGTTTTGCTGTAAAAGAAGAAATGAAATTATTTAGAAAAAATAAGCGTTTAAAAAAACGATTAAATAAAAAGACTAAATAATATACAGGTCGAACTTGTCCGGCGCTATATTTTACTGAGTTGAAAATGCATACCGTCAATTCTGCGTTGCCCGAAGTCACCGCCCCAGTCAAATCCGCATTGCTTCCAAATATCAACAAAATCAGCTGATAATGTCGGCGGCTTTCCAAATTGATTCCATGCAGCATTTACATCAACGGCAATAGCCCAGCTATGTAATGAATATTGACTATCAGAACCTCGTTGCATACGAATATTAAAACAACCATCCCACGTTTTTAAATCCTGAATAAATCCAGTAAAAATAAGCATTTCAAAGACTTTTGAAAGTGGCTTTATTAAGTCTGTATTGCAATATATTTTCTTTGGTATAACTCCAATTTCAAGTTCAGTAGGTACGTCCCACATCGTCAAAAATTGGTTATCCGCAACAGGCAATCCATATTTTTTTAGACAATTAACCGGATAAATCATGATACTAAATCAGTTTCTTTGAACTTTATTTTTTCCGGTGGCCGGTTCATTATTTCGGTTTTCTGCTGGCTCCCAGATGAACTGCCAAAAAAGAAACCTATGATTGTTACGAATGCACCCACAAGCGCACCTATAACGATTTGCATTGAATCTTTGTTGTCCGCCGGTATCGGAATGACAGAAAGAATGTAAAGCAGCGCAAAGAAGCCAAGAACGACTATAGCGCCCAAGCAAAACATAAATAGATTGTTTGTTTTCATGTTATTGTTTTTTAAGTAGTGAATTAATAAAATGGGTAATGTCGAATCTTATATTGATTACTCCAAAGGCAGAAAATTCACAATACCAATCGCCTTCATGTTGTCCTGATTCTTCCTGATAAAAATGAAGTTTACAGCCAGCCTTTTTAAAAAGTGCTTTAACCGTTTGCCCGAAATTATTTTTAGTTTCGAGAAAATTTCCTTTTGTGTTGAATGATTCTGTCATGATTAATCGTTTTTAAATTGTTTATATTTACCTCTGCTGTTATCCTTTGCATCCATGTAATTTAATCTATTTTCGTGTACCGCAACATTTTGCTTTATCTCCGTTATCTTTTCTCCCTGTGATTCAATCCGGTTTTCGTGTTTTTCTATAATCTTATCAATGACTTCAAAATGAGAATTCGTTTGATAATAAAAACCGATCAGGGTTCCGGCAATGATAACTCCGATTTTTAAAAGCTCGCTCGTGAACGGTCCAAGGTTATTTTTTATTTTCTCCACCATTTTTGTAAAGGTTATCAGTTATCAACTCATGGTTCAGGCGTTCAGCCTCAGCTTTTCTTAATACTTGCTTGTCAAGTTCAAAGCATCCGCTGTCTATTGATTGCTTTAATTTGTCGCTGGCAGGCTCCGCTATTGGCGTGTTCTGCTTACAGGCGAAAATCAGGCCCAGAAAAATGATTATTAGTAGTTTATTTTTCATGGATTTTAAATAAATTTGTTGTATCAATAACGCCACCAATAGAATTATGGTAAAAATTTGGTAAAATTGTGTAATTCACACCGTCATTCAAACCTAAATCTCTCTGGCTTGGCATAAATGGATTATGCTCTTGAATAATTCTTTCGATTATAATAGTATCGTGAATAGCTGAAACAGGTTTATTCCCGCCAATTCTTATTGTTAGCGTACAACCTGTAAACAGTATGAATAATAATATCGTTAAATATTTTTTCATAATTATTCCGATAGTATTATTATGTTTTTTTCATCCCACGCCGGATTTATCCGCAGTAATTCTGCTTTAAACTTTACATAATAGTCGGTATCTTCGCTATCATACTCATATAAATTCGGTATTTCATCGAACATTATCACAGCGCAGTTTTTATTCCGGCAATATGTTTTTTCTGTCATGTTATAAAGCGGATTAGCCCAAATTTTAATGTGTGGAATATTACTTTCGCAAATGTCAATAGAGCCGTAAATACCTATCTGAATAAATACAGAATCAGCAGTTATGTTTAATGTTGGATTGTGGCATGGTTCTTTTACCACTATCTGACTGTTGGCTGAAATTGTCAGGACAAATAATGTCCATAAAAGTAAAGTTAGTTTTTTCATAGTTTTATTTATTAATTTGCTTCTATATAAATTGTTAAATCTTGTACTATTACTAAGTCCCCGCTATTTGCAGAGGTAATCCATAGTTCAAAGTAATCATTTAGCGCAACATCTGGAACGTATGCAACAAGTGAAAATGGATACGGTACATTTTGCGATGGCAGCCGACAACTCATAGGACTGTATAAGCAAGCATTATTAACTAATACGGGCGAAGTTCCACGCCCTGCATTTTTAACCAATGCAACATCAATTATCCTTGTGTTATTATTTACTTGGATATTTCCACTCACCCATATTTTAATGTCGTTTGATTTTGTTGGCTGGTATGTAGCTTTGTTATCAGCAAGGGTAAATTTGCATTTATATACACTTCCATTCGTATAATTTACCTTATAGAAATTTGTTGCCGTGGTACAGGTTGTAGTCGTAAGATTATTTATCACATTTATTTTAGCGTGTGGAACCTTATCTTCAATCCCTACATTATTTTTCACAAAAATATTAGCATCTCTGGCATTTTCAAAATCAAATCCTACCATAAATTTTCCTAAAAAATTCCATGTGTTGCTTGTTATGTTTGATATTCCATTGTAAGTATATGTAGCAGGCTCGTAAAATATAGATGTATCCGCAGCAACATTGTAAAAGACAACTGAGTTAATGAAAAAATCTGAAAAAACTCCTTTGGCTAAGTGTATCCCATGATTACAGTTAATAACATTTGTAATCTCTATATCTATTGATGTTGTATCGGTTGAAAATGATTTTATGGCATCGTGGGAATTTTCAAAAATGCCGTTAGTACAAATGACATCAGAGCCACCTGTGATATAAATTCCGGCGTGAAATCCTGTAATTTTATAATTGTTGACATAAATAAGCAGGTCATTTCCTTTAATATTAAGACAGTTTTCAGCCTCTAATGTACCATAAGAACCAAGTGTTGAACCATCAAATGTAATGCGTTCAAAGAATACTTCTGAATATATGTTAAACATAGGTTTGCCAGTTAATCCGGTTGCTGACTGTAACGCTGTACAATCAAAATTTAAACCTCGAATATTTAAGTGATAGTTTGGATTGTTTATCGTAATACTATCAGCAATACTAAAAGTGCCGCCATCAAGTAGAAATTCTGTATTTGCTGTTGCAGAGGCGTTAAACCAATCTGCCGCTGCCTTTAATGTTGTGAATTTACCGTTCGCCCCTACTGCATATCTGTTGACAAGGTTGTTTCCTTTTGTAGTTCCTGATACTGTGAGATTGCTTGGTATTAAAACAGCCCCGCCAATATTGGTAGTAGTTCCACCGATATTATAACTTGCTACTTGAGCAAATAATAATAATGGAAATAAAAATGCTATTGAAAATAGTAATTTTTTCATTATTGCTGTATTATAAAACCGTTAGTTGTATGGTCAAGATTGTATCCAATCCACATTTCACCGGCTGCGGGGTCTAAGCTGCTATCAACAGATACTTTAATTTGAACCGATTTAGAAACGCCCGCCGATGGCGTTATAGTCCATGTGCTTGCAAGGCTTCCACTTGTCAAGGCTTGATTTGACGAAACTTCTGTAATCACTGATGTAGCCCATACACCCATATATTTAGCCGCCGAATATATTACAACACCGCTTTCAGTCTGCCTTCCTACGTCTGCATTGTTTACTGATATTGAATATTTAAAAGTACCACCAGCAACGCTATCACCTGCAAGGCTGTCAATAAATAGTGTTATAACTCTTGTGTCAACTAAATTTTTTGTTGAAGGGATAATCAAAGCATCCGTCAATGTGTTTAACGTTCCGTTTGATGTTATACCTCTTATATTTCGTTGCAGTCTTATACTTGCAAATGATGTATCCTTTGCTATACCTGATTGCAAAGTAAGCATACCGCCTTGTAAATTAGCTGTAGTACCCGATGTATTACTACCTGCCTTAATAGTTAAATTTTGTCCGGCTGTTGTCGCTGCGTTAGCTTCCATGCCTATTGTTTGGGCTGCTGTGCCTGCAAAAGATAAATCATAAGAAGGAGTGCCAGTCTTGATTCCAATCCTGTCAGTACCTCCATCAATAAAAAGAGTATTAACATCTCCATTTGTCTCAATTCGTGTGTCATAATCAATGCTGCCTTCGTTTATTACAAAACTCCCTCCATACATGGTAAGAAGATTAGCTCCAAGCCAGTCATTTGTTGATGAATTATAAAAAGTGAAGCATTTTTCTGTCGCACCCATTGCCACAATGTTAGAAGTTGCCACGCCTTTACTACCCGCAGAAAAATATATCGGTGCGTAAGTTGGAGTTGTCGAAGTTGTTACGCCCCAGAACCCCAACCCTTGTCCCCCTAATCCATATATGGAATACCCGCCAGCCGAGCCAATAGCGCCACCACGAAAAATTTCATGAGTACCAAATGCAAATGTACCACCAACTATTCCTGTTGATACAGCATCGCACGTTGCATTAATGCCGGTTTGATTAGCAGCAGCACCGTTAATTTGTAGTCTATTAGTGCTTGAATTAGTTCCTATACATACATTGCCGTTGTTTAATATATTCATAGCATTTACCGCCCCATTATCACCAACATTGAAAGCCTGTGCTACTGCCGTAGCTGTTGTACCGCTTGCTGTTGTATTCTTAAATGTTAGTGTACTCCCTGAACCAGTTCCACCAATAACACTTGGAACTGTAACCGATGTTGTTATTGTTCCTGAATTATTAAAAATAAAAGGATTATCTGTGTTAAATAACGCATTTGTACCATTATCTAAAATACGAATAGAATCCGCGCCAGTTGCATCCTTAATAAGTAATTCTCCGCCATTTGCTGTTATGAATTTTGCTCCCGTTATGTTTCCTGTGATTGTTAATGAGCCTCTTTTTGTTTGCGCCGTTCCTGATGTATCAATATAATATGATGATTGCTGATGGTTGAGGCTGTCGGAGTTACTTGCTGTACCTGTTAATGGAAGCCATTTTGAAGTCGTGTCCGATGTATTTAATTTCAAATTAATTCTATCTGATAACGTCAAAGTATCATACTTAGTCATTATTATTGTACTATCAACTATATGAGTTCTATTTGTTGACAAGTCTCCACCACCCGATAATCCGAATCCTGTTGAAACATTAGTAGTTTTATCTGCCTTTAAACTATTCTGATAAACTGATGTGTAAATTAAACTATCATTCTTACCTAATTTAGATAAATTCATAAAAGGCGTAACATAGATAGTTCCGCTATCAGACTTCAATACATACGCACCTACTATTGATGATTTAAGTGTGTAGTATAAGGCATTGCCGGATTTAACTATAATAGTGTCTGAGCTTAAAGATAATAAATTTGGTAAAAATATGGTATCTCTGAATATTGAAGACTTACCAACGTCTAAACTTTTTTGCGGGCATAATGTTTGAATACCTACTTTTGCTTTTTCCACTACGAAAAATTGCGATGAATCAACAACTGTATAGTGTGATATATCTGCCTGATTGAAAATAGGAAATGGAGTTGTCATTGAGTTAGAAATGGTGGCAGTTCCGTACTGTGAAACAGTACCGCTCATTTGAGTTGACAATAGCCCCCTGCATAAATAAGTATCGTCATAATATAAATAGGCATATCTATTATAGTTATAATTTCCACCATTGTCTCCACCGTCATATTCAATTGTTAAATTTGGGCTGGTAAAACTTGTTACAGTTGCCTTAAATACTGATGGCACTGCCTGTATTATCGTATCTCTTGCAAATAAATTTCCATAAATAGATAGGTTATTGAGCTTTGTTTGGTCTGTATATTTTTTAATGAAAATATCGTCTAAATATGACGTATCTAAAAGCTGCGTTTTTAGCATATAATATAGTGCATTACCCGACCTAACCACAATAGTATCCGAGCTAAGCGGCAAAAGATTTGTTATGTAAACGGTGTCTTTTAAAGTAGTAACATTATTTACCGTCAAATTATTGTCAATTTGAACCTTTCCGGTTACGTGTAAATATTTATTTAACAAGCTGTCAATTGTTGACCATCTACGGGCGGTCAATGAAGTATCCCTCCCTGAAATAACAACACCCTTACTGTTTGCGCCAAGCGCTACCCCAGCCATCCCAACAGGTATTATATTTATTGCCTCCTGACAGCCTTTTATTACAATTCCTCGTTCCTGATTTAAACCAAGCATTGTTGCTTCAATATTCAATGCAATGTCAGTACCGGCCGCGCCAAGTGGAATAAGATTTAAACAGGTATCAGCCGCCGTTAAATTCAGCCGGTCAACTTTTGTCTGTTGAGTGAATTTCTTTATGAAAATCCCATCCAAATAATTTGAATCCAATATCTGGGATTTTAGCGTATAATACAACGTATCATTCCACATCACAATTACAGTATCCGACAATTTGTTTGTAAGATTAGGCATAATTATTTTACCGTTGAATTTATGCCAGTTAGTGTGAATAGTCGGCTTAGTGTCTATGTTTAACTGTGACTTGACGTTTACAGTAAATGCAATTAACGCCAAAAATAAAAGTATCTTTTTCATATTATGTAATATTTATTTAAATAATCAATTCTTAATTTGAATACGCTTGCACCTGTATTTACTGATGTTACGTAAATTATACCGGATGCTGCAAAATATTTATTAACGTTAGTTAAAACCATATCTTGGTCAACAGTTGTAGTATCTAATATTTCATTTCCGCCAAGTGTAGTTCCTATTGTAACATTAAGCCCAGCCCCTACATATAGGATGCTTATTTCTTTTATCATGGAATCTGCTGCCATTGCAAACACGTCAGAGCCGCCCGATATTACCGCCTTGTGAATGCCTGGCTTTGGAATCCCTGAATCAATGATATGAAGTCCATCGGTATCATTATATATCGGTAGATTGCCAACAACCGACACGCCGCCATCATCTATAACATATGATAATAACGCTGTTATAGCAGCTACAAAATTTGCCCAAGTAATTTTTTTAGAAGTGAACCCGGGGGACGGCGAATTTGTTTCGGACTTTTCGAGTAAGTCCGCGTTGTTCATTGTTGTTGCAGCCGTTAAGTCGCTAATTTTTTTCATTTCATTACAAATTTAAAAATTTATTTTAAATATCATTGCCTAAAAGTTGTTTTTTATCGTGTTGTCAATTTTCTGCGTGAATTTTATTTTAAACTTACAATTTCTGTTTAACCCAAATATTGTTTTACCGATTTCAGTCGGGTACAGACTTATCTGTCTTATCACTTCTTCATTGTAAATATTGAAGTCGGATAAAAGTATTTTGTTGGCCAACATATTATCGTAAATCAGTTGATTGCTTATTGAAGCCGGTATCAAATGCGTTTCCAACTCATAATCATCGGTTATCTTATCCTGAATCTGAATCAATTTATAATTCTGGTCGTAATAATTATCGGTTGTCAGTTTGGGAGTTTTTGCTAAAAGTTTTCCACCTATTCTATATGATTGATACCATCCATTTGGCAATTCTGTGAGCATAGAAGCGTAATCAAATTGACTGCTAAGTATTACTCCCGTGTTATATGTTTCAATTCTGAATGTTTTATTTGCTGCCCTGTCTGAGAATAATTTAAGGTCGTAGTAAATAGAATAGGTTGTAAGTGGTGGCAATGGAGATGCTGGATAACCTAATATTCTTGTGTCAATTTCAAACCAATAATTTCCGGCCCCCAGTGAGTTATAAATTTTATTCCAGTCCGCTAAAAATCCAACATATAAAGGTTTCAAAGAAAAATAACCGGCGGGATAAAATAGTCCGTAAGTATCATCTGTTATCAATGTTCGTGTACTTCCATAGCATAGATAAATACTGATTGTATCCGCTGTAATTTGTTTTGTGAATAACAATGGTGTCTTATCATTGTTTGGCAGATTAACAACAGCCCCAGCCTCGCTAAATACTTTCTCTGTATATTCACAGCGGCAAACACAAACAGAATTTGAAACTATTGCAGCCGGAGGCGGAATTACTTTTTCAGCCTCGGCCATTATAGCTTTTCCGCTATTGTCAATACCAAACGGCCACACGTTGCTATTTGTTGCAAAAATATTTATCATGATTCAATAATTTTTATTTCACCGGCATCCGTTATTTTAACAATGCCGTCCTCTGTGATTTTAGCATCGCTTGTAACAATTAATTTGTCGTAACTTATTCGTGCCGAAAGTTTGTATTTTTTATTTAAGTCTAATTTATTATAGTCAATTAAACTTTCTGCGACAACTGTATTTGTTGGTAAATTAAATGTTTGCTTAACCCGCAATGTTGTTGCACCCGTAACCTCAGTAAATGGAGCCGTGGATATTCTGTCGGTTAATGTTGAATGTTCATAAATAGCATCTCCACCCTCTTCACTTTCTTCAATTCTGTGGATATTCCAAATACTATAATATGGATAAATCGTCGTTGCGCAAATCCATGTAGTACGCAATAATGTATAATCATCATATAATATCGGGGCTCCCGTTCCAGTACCGAGTAATGTCGTTCCGGTTTTATCCCATGTTTCAATTATTCCAAGCCACAAATCAGGAGAGTTATAATCGTAAATAAATTGCTCTGGACTTATCAGATTGTAAATAGTATTACCTGTAACACCAAAAGGATTAACGCCCTGAACATTTGCTATCAACATTAATCGTATTGAATAACCGGCAGCCGGAGACTGAATGCTTCCATAATTACTCGACTTGTAATTCAGGTTGTCATTAGTTTTTGTAATATCAAAAAAATCATTGTCGGCAAATATATTCTGAATCCAGTCCTGCCATTTAATTTTTTGTCCTATTGATAAATTGTAATATTGTTTAGTTGATACCAGCGAACCAGTCGTTAACAATATCTGATTCTGTATGTCGGTTGTTGCCAGCTTATAACCCCTGTTTGTATTTAGATTTAATTGCTGAATACCTGACACTATCGGAGAGCCTGCAACGCCTAATCCTATTTGGTCTAAAACAAAATATGTATCATCAGAATCTTTATAAGCAACAAGGGCAAAGTCTAATGAATTTAAAACCGCAGACAAAGCCGTGTCAAGCCAGAAGTTGAAGTTTGCATTTATACCGTCTTCATTCCATAATGTGAATTGCGTTCCGGTTATGTTATCGTGCCTTGTTATTTCAAATGTGTCTAATCCCATTAAGTCCTCAATGTCGGAGTTATACACATAATTAGTATAGTCAGCTAACAGCATAACCTTATCAGCATTTCCGGCAGGTATATTAACAAGTGCTGGTGTGTCTGTTTTATCAGACGAAACCAAAACGCCGATTATATATTTTGGTAAATTTTGTAGTTGTAATTGCTGCGCTACGGTGTATTCAAATTCAACTGTAATCTCTAATTCCGTTGATTTTATTTCAGCTTTACAATAAGTTATAATTCCATTTGCACCGGCAACCGAAGCCGCCGCCTCTGCATTTATCGCATTGTCAAATAAAAAGTTTTCTTCTAAAGTAGTTGCGGTATTCTGATATTCCGTTGTATCGTCTGGAGCGTATGTAACCATCACGCCAAAGTTTTCACCTGTATTTTTAAATCCGCCAACCTTTGAGATAGTGATAACCGCTTTTGTCTTTGCTGTAACTTGCAAACCATCACATAATGCCGCCGTTGCGCTATCAGTATAAACAATACTGTCAACAGTATATATGTTATTAAACCCTGCAAAATTCTGATCGTAATACCCCACGCAGCCCAGAACCAAATCGCTCATCATTCTTTTTGATGTATTTGGATTTGATAAAACAGTCCTGAACTCAGGATATATGGCGTATTTTATAGAGCTTCCGGCGTTATATAATTCCGGTATTGAATCATCTGTAATTATTTGCCCCCACTCTTTTAAGAAGAACGGTGTTACAATAAACTCATGAGTTATATTATATACCTGAGTTTCATTCGTTGTCGAAACCCAAGCAGCTTTACAGCTTCCAGTCTTCCCGCTGTTATCATTCCCAAGCCACGTTAAATTAACATCGGTTGTAAGCCTCCCCCCCATGCCATCATCCGCACCTATGCCTTCGCCGTAAAATGCTTGTTCCGATAACGATACTTTCGAAGTGGAGTTATATGGTTCGTCATTTTCTATCAGTCCAAACTTGAATATCAATGATGTAAGCCATGAAGTAACAAAAACCTCCATCAGCGGATAAGATCCGGTTTGTAAGTCAGGAATATAACCAAAATCTCCATTTAAGGCTCCGGTAGGTTGTGCTTTGAATATTATTTTTGTTTCGGAAATAATAGAAACTTCTGCGCTGTAATAGTAATTATAAACCCCATTTGAAGGGTTCATGTAGATTATGTCAACCGTATCGCCAACTGATATTCCATCGTCAATAAAAGAACCATAATTTCGTATTAAAGAAAAATCTGTATTGTTATAGGAGAAAACACAAGGCGAGGGATAAGATTGGTTCCACGGCTGCGGAGTTGTTATAGCATGAGATACCACAGATAACTGAGTTATAACCTTTATTCTTTCACCTAAAGAACAAGCAAGGTTATTAACAACATCAGAACCATTGAGCGTAAACCCAACGCCGTTTTTAAGCTGGTTGTAAAACTTTTGCTCCCGTATGATTATTTCGCTTGGCATTTTTCATTTACATTTTTAATGAATTCAGACAAATTAAGTTTGTTTTTCCTCGCTAAATATAGCGATTGTCTTAAAAAATCTTTTGTATTTTTGTCTTCAATTTTTTCGATGTCTTTTTCAATTTGAAGATTTTTCATCTCAATTACTTTTTTCATTTCTTCTGCCTGTTTCAGCAGTCCTTCCATCATTTTAAATATCTCTGTCATATTGTTATGGTCTATATGCCCTACCCTCACTATAACGTGTGTTTATTTCTGAGTTGGACGGTTCGATAAATGTTTCTGTTAAATTCTTAGTATAAACTTCGTGTACGTAATAATCAACGATAGCATAGTCAGAGGAAAAACGCCACTTCAAACTCGTTATTTTACCCTCTTTGCCATCATCTGTGATTATATATGAATTCGTTATAACCTTTAAATAATCAGCCATTCCAAAAGGAATTTTAACTCCTTTATAAACTATCTTTTGCCCGTAATATGGAATATTATTTATAGTTGAAACAAATGATTTTCCCTTATAATATGTGTCATAGATATAGCTTGCGCTCCATTGGTCACGTTCAACAAGTTTCATAGCTGAATCGCATTTTATAACCTTTGGCTTCGCATAGTTATTAACGCCGATAATCATTATTCCTAATGAATCTTTTAGCTTTGACTGATATTTATTTTTATTTTTCTTATTAAAAATGCTAATAACCTTATCAATATTACGAGCCAATGGCTTTAAAAATGCCTCTTCGTATGCAAAAAGTTTGTCTTTTCTTTTTGCCAGACAAACACCAAATCTTATTTCTTCAAGTCCTTTTATGAATGTATCGGGATCCGTTTTATTTGCGGTGTGTGCCGGTGTTATCGAATTGGTTATAACCTGATATGATGTTCCGAGATAACTCTCAATCGTGTGCTCATCTGTGTAGTCAACTTCAAATGAAAGCAGTCTACTCGCCATCAGTTCGTCTGTATTCCATTGCTTCACCTTGTCACGCACCGAAGGAATTTCGTATGCCGAACGTTTTATCCAAAACGTAGAATCTACATTTTCAAAATATAACGTTCCATCAATGATTGCAAATTTGCCGTTAAATAATTTCTTAGAAATATCAAACATATCAGCGCACTGATAACCGTAATCTGTTGAACTGGGTATGCCTTTCGGAGTACCCTTAAACATTGAAGTTAATCCGGTTACATAACTTGTTTCGTCAAAATTCTGATTTGATGGTAAATAATATGTACAGTCTAAATCAGGGATGCTACTGAAAAATTTCCAGCCCAAATAATTAGCAACCTTTTCTAATGCAGTACGCATTTTTAAACACTTTGCCGTTCTTTTAAATGGTATCAGTTCGTTTAACAATGTTTCCGACAATTCAATCAAAGCAGCAACAATCAATATTCCATATAGAGTATCAACAATCGTAATAATTATACTTACAACAATACCGGAAAGGATGGCAAAAATTGGGAGCCCGCCGCCGGTATGTCCGGCAATATTACCTACATCTTTTATCGTTTTTTCGATTACCGTGATAAGTTCTTTTATTAAAATATAAATCATAATACCTGTTGTTATTACCAGCATTATGTCTATCTTTTTTTGAACTACGTATTTTATTTCTGTATAATCAGTATCTGAGTAAATGGCATTAACGCCCCTGTTACCTTGTTTTACTGATTCCAAATAACCATAAGACAAACAGGTTAATTTTTGCTCAAGTGTCAATAACTCCGAACGTAATTTTAATTTACATTTTACCTTGTTTTGCCATTCAATATATTCCAAACCGTCCGTCAAATCCACAAGCCCATCAAATACGGATACCTGACTACTCTCATTATATACATTTAAAGCGCATGGCATACCTCTGAATATACCATAACCACCGGACAAACCACCGTTAACATAGTCAATAATAGCTTTTGCTTCATCATTTACAAACGTGAATTTATCAATAGAAATATTAGCCTGTACAGCCTCTTTATCGAACGTACACAATGTTTCAATAGTATTCCATTCGATAGGAGCATTAATTTGCTTACCGTTAAGACTAAAAGTTCCTAATGATTTATTCCCTTGTGGCATTTAATTTTATTGGTTTAAAATTACTGCAATTGCTGTTATGATGTAATTCCGTTGGAGGTTTACTCATATCAAAAACACATGATATAAAACCCTTGCGTTTCTTTTTTGAGCAACACCAATCACGGGAAAACTCACAATTCAAACATATTACTTTTATCGCTTCCATTTATCCTAATTTACTTAACGTTCTGTGATTCCTTACTAAGCTGTTTCCCTGAGAAACTATCTCACAAAGTTGGTGACTGTCTTTTGTGTATTCGTTACCGAGATATACCGGCTTATCTTTTATTGCCTTTTCGAGATTATCAAATTTACGTAATATCATTTCATTAGTCTGCCATTTTTCATTCGATATATTTTTAATCTCATCCTTATACATCATTCCGGCATTAGCAAGTTCCCAATTTGTAAGCCCGTCAACAGCTTTGTTTTGTTCTGCCGTCATTACCCTTTCGTGAGGGTGAAGTATCGCCAACTTCCCGCCTTTTGAATCCAGCCCGCCACCTTCACCTGTGTCTTCCGTGCCCTCAAAAAATGAAAATGCTTTTAATGCTAATGACATAACCGCAGCATCTGATAAGGTTTTTGTTAATGCCTTCGTGCTTGTTGATTCCGTTTCCAAATTCTTTGACCATGCCTTTAATATTGCAAGTCCCGCCTCAATTTGTTTTTGATTTTTTATTGCCTTTTCTTTTTTGGCCTGTAACTGTATTTCTTTGGCCTCTTCCATTGCAAGGTTATTCTTTGCATCCTGATTTCCACGCGCTGCCATTTCTTTTAACAAATCCTGATGTTTCTGTGATTGTGATATTTCCCTGTCATATTGCCGTTGCTTCTTTTCGGCGGCTTCCTTTTCAAAGTCTTCGATAGCGTTTAGAGCATCTTCTCTTTGCTTTGCTTCTAACGCTTTTATTTTATCGTTAGATTCATTTTTTATATTTGCTAAATCATTTGCAAGTGTTTGGTTAATCTCTTTTATTTTAGCCGCCTTATATTCAGCCGTTGTTAATTCATCCTGTGTTATTTTATCTCTGTCATTTTTTGCCTTTAAATTATACTCCTCTTCTTTTTTCGCTTCAAGTTTACGAATGGAATCTTTTTGTTCCCAGATACTACCGCTTTTAGTTTCTCGCTCCAACAATACTTCTTGTTGCTTTATTTTGTCAAGTGCAATTTTATTGTCTATTTCAATAACCTGATCTGCGTATTTTATTGCTATATCCAAATTTCTATCGTAATACGCTTTGTCTGATGCAAGTAGTTGTACATTTAGCGCATCTTTTGATTCTTTTATTTTTTTTGATTGCTCGGCTTTTCGTGTTGCATTTAATTTATATAATTCACCTTCCTGTTTAGTTAATTCTTTATTTTGTTTTTCAATATCCTGAACCTCTTTATCATGGGCATCTTTTGAGGCTATTAATTCCTTTGTCCTGTTTTCATGAATTAATTGAGTGTCGAGATTATGGGTTTTAGATTCTATTGCAAGTAAGGTATCTTGAAGCTTTTGCATTTCCGCTATTTCCTTATCGTTTGCCTCTTTACGAATAGCGGCCTTGTCAAATAAATATTTCTGATAAAGAACATTCCTTTCAGTAGCGTGCTCCGGCGAAGTACCATCAGCATCACCAAGTTTGCGCTGAGTTTCTTTTAATGCAGCAAGTTCGTTGTCATAAGCATTTTTATTTAAGGCAAGTTTTTTGTCCTCTTCAATTTTTATCATTTCAATCCGCTGCTTTGAGGCATCCTGTTTCATCTTTAACTCATCTCTTACAATATCCGCCTTTATTGTTTCCGTCTGTTTTTCTGCACGCATTAATGATGATTGTTTTTCACGTTCAAGGTCATGAACTTTTGACAGTGCTTCAATCATTTTTATTTTTTGTTCAACAACTCCAGCCTTATTATTTTTTTCATATACTTTATATAACGCAACTTCTGCCGCTGCAACTTCTTCTGCATTATCAATTTCGATATTATATAAAAGCGTTGTTTTTAAAATGTACGTATCAAGTTGTTTTAATTTTTCTGTATAAACATCAGTTTCCATTGCCTTGGTTCTTGCTTCGGCTGCCTCAGCCCCTAATTTTGCAATATCTAAAATATCATTTGCCTGAGATTTTTTTATTTCTTGCATCCGTGCCGTGTAATCTGCCGCCGCCAACCCTATTTCAACAGACATAGTTTTAAACCCTGTTTTCATTCCTTCAATCCATTGTTCTAATTTATCAGCAGCACTATCATAAGAAAATATAAGTTTACCCATTACTGCTATAACAGCAACGGCAACAGCAATCCAACCTAACCTCGCTAATTTATTAGCTTCCTGTGCTGTTGTGTTAGCTTCTGTTGCAACCGTTTCTGATTCCTTAGCAACGGTACTGGCTTTTTCCGTTGTAGTAGCAACCTCTGTAACAGTTGTATTTGCAACTATAACAGTTGTATTTACTTCTATTGATGCTGATTTCTTTTTAAATAATGCAGTTGAAATTTCAACAACCGCATTGTAAATATTTTGAATTTTTTCAGCTATTTCGGTATATTTTGAAAGTAATCCCGTCTTATTAATTGCATCCTGTACGCCACTTGAATATTTTCCAACTTCGGAATTATAACGACCCATTGATTTATTGAGTCCGTCTTGTTGCTGTTTTAATTTTAAAGCAACATTCTTTGCTTCAATTGTCTGCTTATTATTAGTTCCAAGAGTTAATGCAAGATTTTTATAATTTAATTCGGCGGCTCTTAATTGTTTGCTTAGCGTAGTCCAAGCATCCATTTCTTTTTTTGTCGCTTTCTCCGCTTCCTGACTTGCTTTTATTACTTCCTTTTCGGTTTTTAATCTTTGTATTGTTTCTTTATCGAGTTGTATCTGTGTTTTTATTCGCTCTTGCTCAACTTTTTGTAACGATATTTCTGCCGCCTCCGCTGCCTTTATTGCTGTTGTTTGTTTTTGTAGTTCAGCGTAATTTTCAAGTTTGATATTGTTTTTTAATGTTTTAGAAGACATAGCAATTATTGAACTCAATTGAGATTTCATTAATGCCAACATTTCTAAATATTCCTTATGGGATGGAATATCTACTAAATCATTAAAATCAATTTTTTTCATTTAATTATATTGCCATGTTATTCTTTACTATTTGCCATAAGTTTTAAATACCCGTAAAACTCCTTTACCGTTAATTCACTTGCCTTACATGGGAATCCCATAAACTTTGACACGACCGCATAAATTGATAGCTTACTTTCATTACATTTAAGCATATCAGCAGCCTCACGCTTTCTAATCTCTGCAAATGTCAACTGCGACTTATCCCCGCCGTTATACGCAGCGTCTAAATGCTGAACGTACAAGCCCATTGTTTCGAGATATAATTTATATTGTTCTGATATTCCAAATTCTTTAATAAATTCGTCATAAATTTGCTCCCAGGCTTGTTCCAGTTCCGCGGGCTTTACTTTTTTATCCGGATCAGCAATAAATAAATAGTTGTAATCTCCGGTAGAAATTATCTTATCAAATCTATCACAGGTTAAATTATCTATACTATTGTAATATGTTTTCGATTCTATCATTTATCAGCGGTGTTAGCGTTTCAGTAAGCCAGTCCATGTTTTCAGAGGTTAAACCCACGATATTCCCTCTGTCATTATATACCTCAAACAGATATTTTGTATTGCCAGCCTCATCAGTTTTTTCATCATCAGCATCTATGATTATAAATGTCGGGTTTACATGGATAACAAATGAATTATAAAAATATCCGGTGTCTTTTAATGTGATATGGTCGTATCGCTGTCCTTCTGCTATTTTTACATTTTTAGTATAAGGAGAGTAATAACCAATGATTTTATTTTCTTCTGATACACCTTTTTCATAAAGCTGGTCATCTCTTATTTTATCGAGTATTTGCTTTTGTAAATCTTTGTCGGAAAACACATCAGCAAGTACCTTATTCATGTCAAGGCTTAACAGCTTATTTATTTCATTCAAAAGTAATTCCATGATAAAAAAGTGAGCCGGATTCTCACCGGCTCACTTTTATATGGTTTACGGTATTGTTACGGTCGTAGATGGGAATTCATACCCAGATTTGCTGGCCGTCAACGTCAATACATCATACTGAGCTTGTGTCGGGAAAACGAAGGTATAAGTACCGTCAGGATTTTCCGTTACTGATGTTATGGTTATCGGCGAGCTTTGTGTTGTATTGTATAAAGTGAAATCAGCTTTTACCCAGCCAACAACTGAAATAGGAGATTTGAAAGTTCCGTAATCGGTAGTAAGAACTGCCACGAATCCGGTTACAGACGGCGATGATGTTGCGCAATTTACGTCAAGTAAACCGCTAAGATTTAAAAGATTTGTTCCGGCTTCGGTTTCCGTTATGATTCGCAAATCTTCATCCCTTTCCTCCGACGAAAATTCAAACGATAATGCTATTTTCTGAGCCGTTGTATCAGTTGCTTTTATCAGCATAACTGATAACGTTTCATTTTCAATCTGTATAGGATAAAGGTCTGTGCCGTCATACGAGCCGATAAGGCTTCTGTTTTTATCAACTTCATAAGCTGAAAAATCTTTACACTGGAAAGCCAGTAATTTTCCAATTAACGTATTACTTTCTTTTTTTATAAAAGTTTTAACTGTTCTTGGCCCGTCCTGTATAAATATTTTTTCGCCTGACGCCAATGTTTCAAATATAGCTTCTGCTCTTAAATCTTCTACATTTTCAACGAGACTTGTAGGATACCAACGCTTTGTTGCATCCGCTTGGTTTACTAATGCTGTAAAATAAGCAGCATTAAGTGTGTCTCCGGCGGCAATCTTATTCCTTGCTCCAGTACTATCGTATGTAGGAACAAAGATAAACTTTCTTGCTGCTGCCATTAAATTTTTGCAAGTACCAACACCAGTGTTGGCAAAACTTACGTTACAGTCACATACACGCATGATTTATTTGGTTTTAGTTATTATTAACAATAATTAGTTTGATATGTAATGGTTAATTCTATTGAGCAAACCATAAAATCGCTCATGTTGTCACGATCCTGAAAATTGATATTAAATTCTGAATACACTTCTTTGGTTGTTGTCTTTACGGCTCCGGTTTTCGATGTTACAGGATTATCATTAATCACATTAAGAATATCCATGATAGCATCCTCATCCATCCGTGTCGCTGATTGTCCTAATAGTTTTTTCAGGTTTATGTTGAAAAATAATACTACTGTGGCCTCAGCAAGTTCACCGTTATTCAATGACTTTTTATAGAAAAAAGATGAAACGGCGTGAGTGTCATCCATCATTATATCCTTATAATCTTTACCGTCAATAGGTAGTTCAAAGATATATTTACCGGCTTCCCGTGGATTGCTATTCAGATAAGCACGTCCATAACATTCATAATCAGTCCATGAAAACTCCGATAACAGAGTATCATAAAGCCATTCTTGCAAGTTGTTTAACTCCTTGTCAAGTCCAACAGCATTATTTTTAAGATGGTTGCTCATTACGTTAATGTTATTACTTCAAATGCTGAATCGCTTCCCATATAATTTCCTTTGAGTTTTTTTATCTGTGATTTTAACAGTAAAGCTTCATTAGTTAATCTGGTTTGCAATCCTTTTTTCTGAATGGTTGCAGGAGCGGCCGTAATCCCTTCAATTTCTGCCGTGGCCTTTTGCATTAACTCAGCGCTTATCCGTTCATTCCGGTTTGACCGAGTTGAAACTAAATAAGAGTTGATTATTTTAATCTGAAAAGCCAAGTCAATAGCTTTTGCAAATAGTCGCTCATTTCGGGATATTAAATCGGTATAGTCATAGAAAACATTAATATCAGGATTAATGCCATGCGTTTCGGCTCCGTATTGCAAATTGCGCAAATCGCCTAAAACCTTATTCAATAAAGTTGTCGGAGTTGCAACAATCGAACGGATGTCAAAAAACTTAATGGCTGACACCTGACTGGAATCGTTGTAATCTCGTTTGTAAGGCACGGGAACTGTTGAAGCCTCTCTGATATATCCGATGTAATAACTGCCTTTATATTCCTTTGTAGAGCCGTTTATATACCAGTTTAAAGCCTCAATCTGGAAATCAGATGTGATATTAACTACCTTAGTATATAATGGAGCGGTAACGGCAGAATTAAATAAGGCCAGCGTTATATTTCCGGTTCCTGAAAAGTTCAAAGCTATCCTGGTAATCTCAAACGATACATTTTTCTCGCCACTCATTAACATTTCAAAACCGCAAAAACCATTAACAACGGTTTCGGTATCTACTTTATTAATTGTGTTGTTAAAAATATACTGCCGGTCAATAAAATCAGAACCATCAAAAACCATATTGCAGACTTCGGTTATTGCCGCTATCTGCATATTTTTGATAACTTCATTTTTATTGGAATTAGTTCCCTCGGGGTAATCCATGCAATCGAGCAAGAAGTCAACTTTTGCAAATGGATTATCATTCGAATAGTAACCGGAACGTGACATGATGTTATTAGCGTCCAGTATAGCATAAGCGGCATTGTAAGGCTGTCTTAGCCCTACAATGCCGTATAAATTAGATGCTATGTTGGATTTATCAAACATCGTTTATTCTTATGCCTGATAAATACTACGTAATAGAACCGCTGATTGCGAACGCAAAGATAGGAGTTTCGCCTGACGTGCTCAAAGGAGCGTGTTCAAATGCGAGGTCAATAGAACCTTCATATTGTTCGAGTTCGTCCTGTGTATAACCGCCGGTTCCGCTTCCGTCAACAGCAGTAGGATAGTTATGAATTGCATATAACTGATTGTCGAAAGGATTAATCATCGAGCTGTAAGTTTGTATTTTTGTGCTTACACCTTCACGATTTTGCTTTGGTATCCACGGTAAGCAACCGATAGTTCCGTCAGGAATAGCAAACGCAAAGCCGCTTGTATATCCCAAAGCTACTGCCAGAGCATTTAATTTGATAGCATGATAGTAAGTTACTCCATTCAACTGGAATGAAAGGTTGTTAGCATTGCCTTGTCCTTGAGCCGCAATATAATTTAGCTTACTCCATGCAATCGAATCGCATACGATAGAGAAACCGTTATACTTATTGATGTTCATAACCGTAGTTATTGAACTTCCAAACATTGCATTAAAGTTATTCAGCCCTGATAATGTAGAAGCTGGAATCTCATGAACGAATGTCGCACCGTTAAACACGCCTAAGTCATCATTAGTATTTGTGAACGTGCAAGCGTTTACGTGTGACCTGTTAGTCATCAAATAAGTAGTTGCAGTCGTTTCGTTGTATTCAATTAATTTTTTGAACATACCTTCCAGAGCGTTCATGTTCATCTCGTCATGTGAATACGTGTTATTATCTGCCTGTTTTAAACTAATGGCAAACGGGAAACTGTAAGTAGTCCATGAAGGAGTAAGTTTGCCAGATGTTCCGTAATTGCCCGAATGAGTATGACTTCTGCCGGTAGATACTGAGCCGCCAATCATTTGCCTGTAACCAGCTTCTACAGTTCTATCTTCACGGGTTCTTAATGTTTCATAAGCCGGAAACATAATTGGAGCTTGCTGTAAGAATAAACGATAAACAGCGGGGTCGGTGTAACGATGTTCAGGTGACTGAAAATTTTCGGTGAGCTTTGCCTGTGCTTTTGCAAGGGCGGTGTCAGCATAATACGCTGTATGCTGGATTATTCCAGCAAATGATAAAACAGATTCCATAATGAAGCTAATCAGCAACATCACGGGTAACATAAATTTTTTCATTGGTTTTGGTTTTTAAAGTTAGTAAATCAAATGTTTGTGACCGTGTCTGGTCGCTTGACTTGCCAACTAAAAACCGGTGGCGGGTGTTACTTGGAATTTTTGAAGGGATTCCGAACCCTTATATTTTTATACTCGCTGATATTTTCTTTCAGCTATTTCGATATTTTTTCAAATATTCTGGTACAAATGTAAATTAAATATTTTTATCAAACAATTTTTTTTGATTATTTTTTTATTAACAATATTTATTAGTGCCGAATATAGGAGTCGAACCTATAAAATCCACTTTCTAAGAGTGGCATGTTTACCAATTTCATCAATTCGGCATTGTATTTCCGGCAGGAGTCGAACCTGCAACAAAAGGGTCGTAACCTTTCAGTTTATCCATTAGCCTACGGAAATATTTTGGGTATTATATCGGAGTTGAACCGATACCAACTGCTTCACAGGCAGCCCGCCTACCATTAGCGTAATAACACCATGTGCAGCCTTTAATGGACTCGAACCACTACAAGCAGGTTCAAAACCTGCTGAACTAACCATTATTCTAAAAGGCTAAAAGTAAGTGCTAAAGATAGGCGTGTTTTGACGCCTCGTTTTAGTGCGAGAGGATGGACTCGAACCACCAATCCCTACTCCCAACGAATAGTGCGTTTACCATTACACCACTCTCGCAGTAGGCTCTCTTTAGCTGATTATATCTTGTTTCCAAGTTTCACAACTTACCTTTGTCAGAGTGGTGAGATTCGAACTCACGAACCCGTGCTTCCAAGGCACGGTAGTATATCCATCTGCAATACACTCTGAAAATAAAAAACCCCGAACATTTCTGAACGGGGCTTAGTTTAATTTTGTAAATATATTAATTAAACATAGTTTACCCGCTCACCTGTTTTTGGTAGATGTTGCTGCGGGTTGTTATGTGCTTTATTAAATTTCATAGTACAAAAATACAAAAAATATTTAACGTGCAAATTATTTTGAGGTTATTTTTATTCCCCGTACTTTAATAAAAATTCTGGATTCACGCTTTTAAACGATACTCTATTTTTAACTAATTGGCAATGTAGTTCTTTGTCCTCAATCTCATTTATCGGTCTAATAACTATACCCTCACGGACAACATCATTCAATACGCTCTTTCCCTTGCTTAATTCAACTAACTCTGGAATTGAGTTAGATAGACTATAATCTGAATTTAAAATAGGAACTGTCTTTTCATTTAACCATTGGCATACTTCAATTAATTCAGACATATTCCCGTAAGCATATTTTTTAATAAAAAAAACATTGAAAAAATAAATGTCAAGTTTGTCGAGTTTATATTTGTTACCCTGTATTCCAGCCCCGATTAACTCCCCCTGTAATGCAATATTATTACTACCAAACACCTTTCTAAATTTGTTTTCCAAATCATGTTCTAAAACTGTTTTCCAGAATTTATCAGTTTCATCACGTTTTAAATCAATATTTCTACTACAAACACCGAACTTTCCATTTATCTGATATACAGTAATACTGCTACCATCTAATTTTTCAGTAAAATAACATCTTACTCCGTTGTATTTATTAAGTAATGACTGCAATACCTGGACCCGTGTTTCATCAGTTTTTGGAATCAATGATGGGAAGCTTTTTTGTCCTGAATTTTGCCTGTAATATTCACGTATAAATTTAAAGTTGTGAATAATTCTTTGAAACCATTGCGGCATCCATTTAGGATACATAATTTTGCCATTTTGTTTTTGGCATTTTTGCTCATCCTGATACGGTTCAAACTTTTTAACGCCTAAAATTTCAGTAACATCTAAGCCTTCAATTATTTTTGTTTTTTCAGGTAGTAAAGACAACGGGAAGCATATACCCTGCGATATAGTTCCTTTTAATTTTATTGTTTTTATTCTGAATTTACGTTCACGCAAAAATTCAAATTCAAGTCTTTCAGGTAGGATGCTGTCAACTTCGCAATAAATCACTAAGTCACCAACTTTGAAGTTGTCTTTTTTAGCAATAACGCATTGCCATCCTAAGATAGTACATTTTTCTATCATATCAGCTCCGGCTATCGGTTCTATTGATATGATTTTTTGAATTGAAGCAAGTTTTCTCATATATTCAATTTTAAATTAATAATTACCTTCCGCAACTTGTAAACATTTCAATCCTAACTCACGATACTTAGCAACCATACACGACCTGTCTTCCAAAATAAATAATATCTCATCAAAGTTAATACCCGCTTCTTTTAATAGTTCCGGTTTTACCTCAACATCGCTGCGGCGGTCGTTGTCTTTTCGCATTAATATCTTACTTGAAACTCTTACTGAAAAATTAATATGTTCTTCAAACCATAGTTCTGTTTTATCCCTTATTATTTCACGTCGGCCTGTGCAAAATACAATCCGCTTACCGGCTTCAAATAAACTATGCACCAACTCAATCATTTCCGGTATTGGTTCATCATCAAAAGTATCAGCGTAGAAACTATCCCAGTCTTTTGGCGTTTGCTGTAGATATTTTACACGTTCACCAATCTTTGATATAGTTCCGTCAATATCAACTATTATTATGTTCTTAGTCATTGTTTTGTTATTTCTGCGTTAAACATTGCAAACCAATAATCTTTTGCAGCTAATGAGTGCGCTCCGGCAATAAAAATATCATTTGCGTATATTCCTAATTCTTTATTAATTTTATCTATGTATTCTTTCGCCGCTTCTTCAACGGTTTGCTTAGTTTTGACTGCTTTCCATAATGATTTATTCACACATTCAGTTTTAAAGCAATCTTCATCATAATAACAGTTACTACAACTCTTTACAACTTCCGCCTCTTTGATTATATCTGCCCATTTGCCTTTTGCGTAAATAGAGTCACCAGTTCCCTCAGTTAATATATCATTAATTGCATAATAAGTAAGATTTTCTTCCGTACAAATACGTATTTTTCCGTAGCAAGAACCTTTATATTTAACCCCTTTTTTATACCCTTTATGTATTCTGACTACATCGAGGATTCTTTTGATTTGCTCGGTGGTTGCTTTGGTGATTTCATCATCTTGCGGAAAATATTTTCCTTGTAAATTTTCTTTATATTCATTATCTATTAATGGATATAGCTCACCATTATGAAGAACTTTACCATTTTCTATTTTATCAAATCTAAACAACCATTCACGTTCATCGCATGAATAATACAGCCACTCACCTTTAATAAATCCTGGTTCGGCATATACCGGCTGCCATTGTTCGACTATCTCTGAGGGTAAAATAATTTTATGACCATAACCTTCATTTCTATATGATAATTCAGCAAATTTCACAAATAAAGTTCCCTTCTTTATTATTCCACTACATAAGTCCATAGGACACCTATACCCGATTATCTCTATTTTCATAATATAATTGTTATTGGTTAATATTTTTAATGTAAAAACCCCGCTTAAAAATGAGGCAAGTCATAGTAAACGAGGTTTTTGTTTTAGTCTCCGTTTAAATGGTGATCTAAAATATCTTTATTACTCTTGCCCGTAATTTATTTACAAAGAACTGATATTCCTTAAAGCCTCTTGCGTTTCCGCATTGTAGGCGTGTTATGACGCCTCGTTATTCGGTTTTACCCTACACTTTAAGCATCCACCCCAGAGTTTTTATTTAGAGTGGAAACCCTGTTTGGAGAAAGAAAACCACTATATATTATAATATCGTTTATCATTCAGTCTATAGCCATTCTGATTCGTATATTATAACTACACTGCAAATATATACTTTATTTTTTAATAAGCCAATTTGATAGCATATTTTTTATAATAATTTTTATCTCTGTAATTTTTGACACCGGAACCCGAAATGCAATTGTTTTTGTAGGTTCGTTATATTTTGGCTTAGCCCCAGAACCTTGTCGAGAGCCGCCCCTGTTTTCTTTTTTTCTCATGCTGTAATTGATAATTCTTCGCCGGTTAAAGCAAAATATAAATTCTGTAGTTGATGAACATACTTAAATGCAGTATTTACTATATGAGTGCTTTCATTTAAAATTGTTACATGCCTAACATTATTTTTTGATAAGGCAAATAAAAATCTTGAATCTTTTTGATGATAAAGGTTGCATTTCTTATTATTTACTAATTTTTCAAACCCAAATTTCAGAAGCCACTCTTCGGTTAATTGAATTGGTTTAATATTTTCAACTTCAACGGACAACCCACCGAAAATAATTTGATACGAATTTTGCGATGGGTATATTCCTGATATACAACCAAAATTAACTAAATTTCCGATTCTAAGTTCATTCGCTAATAATTCCATTTTAAACTCCTTTCTTTACCTTTTCATATCTGTATATATATTTATAAAGCCCTTATTTTAAATACTGCATTAAACACATTTTTAAACAATTTTGTTTTCTTAAAAGTTTCAATTTGCTCTTCATTCTGAAACCATTTATCAAATGTTAATATAGGTTCATCCCTTGTAACATCCCATATATGAAGCAATATATGATGTCCTTTGTCTGATGTTGATATTGAGATATTCATATTTTTGTTTTTTAAAAGTTAATAATTATGGTACAAACATAACACATTTATTTTGATTATGCAAACTTTATCGAATAAAAATTAGTATGTTTAAAAATATATATGATTTACAGATAGTTAGGATTAAGAAGTGATATTTTTTTGTGAGAGAGGAAGGATTTGAACCTCCATGTTTAGCCTGTGGCAACAGATTTACAGTCTGCCCCCTTCACCAATTTGGATACTCTCTCATTAACACAAAGATAATATTTTTTATTTCACCGGAAAACTTTCATCATTAAAGGTTTCTTTGATTTTGTCAATAAAGAGATGTTCAAAAGTTAGACCGCAGTTATGTGGAACTTTTATCAGGTGCCCTAATTCGTGTATTGCCACCGTTGCCAATGCCTGTGATTTATATTCAAGTTGTCCTATATTGCTATTTAACGCCCATTCCTTTCGCTTAGGGAGCTTAATTACTATCTTTGACCCTCCAACATAGGCATAAGCACTAATCCATTTAGGACACTTCCCAAATAGCGTTATATGGTATATCACAGAAACATTGTCAACATACACGCCGGTTATCTTTTTGCACTCAGTAAATATAGCATGGAGTAGAGCCGTGTCATAATGTGTCCGGTTCTTTATTTTCATCTTTTAAAATTAGTTCTTCGCCGGTTAAATCAAAATACAGGTTCTGTAGTTGATGAACGCATTTAATAATTAGGATAGTATAAGGTAATAATAATTTAAAATTAGTATCAATTACAAATGACTTTAAACTTTTTCTATTACCATAAGATAATATTTTTCCGTTTAAAATATTTGCAGTAAATCCAAATTTTAGAAGCCAATCTTCAGTTAATGGAATACCAAATAAGGCATCAAATTCTAATAAGTCAAAAAAAACGGAGTGCTCGTAATCATCAATACTATTTATCCCTTGCTTAGTAATATTTTCAACAGTAACTATTTTATTTTCCTTTTGGTCTGGATTGGTTACATAACTAAGCATATTACCAATTCTTATTTCTGATTTATTTATCATAATCATCTTTTTGTAAAGTGGAATATAGTTCTTGGAATCGGATCTCCGCCCTGTTTAACTGAATCACATGAATAAGTCAATACAAACTTTTTACAGAAATACAGTAACGTTTCAATTGATGGATACTGGCATAGTTGCCCGTCCGCGCGTCTTATTACTTCGTCATGTGATATACCTGCCTCAAGTACAAGAACGCCGCCATGAGGCTCTAATAACTCACAACACTTATCAATAAAAGCTTGTTGTTTGCCTACAAAATAATGAAATATTGATGAGGCCAATATAACATCGAATTTTCCCCCTGAATTATATTTGAAAATGTCAGTTGGTACAAAATCAATATTTTCCCTGTGAAAATACTGATCATTTATTTCTTTGGCCAAAACAATAACGCTTGGCACATTATCTATTCCGGTAACGTGCAAGGCATCATAAGAAGCATTGATACTATTATAACCAGTGTTACAGCCAATGTCGAGCATCGTTTTGCCATTGATAGGCAAATTGAATAAGTCAAATTTTTCTTTTGACCGTTGCTTTGGGTTCCCGATTTGTATGGTTTCAAAGTAGTGATAATTTATTTTTGATACGTCCATGATTATTTTCTTACCATGTAAAATAAAGTATTTTTAAAATATGTCAAACCGTTAAAGTCAATATCACGCAGTTGTTTTGTTTTCTTTACGTCAACTTCAAAGCCACGTGTTTTCATTTGCTCAATTATATAATCATTGTCCTGACAATTAACGTGACCTTCGCCGCCCTGTCCTATTACAGCCCATGAAAAAATTATTTTGTTGATTGTCAGATTGCAGATGTTATCTAAAAATACTGATTCATATTCCTTTGGGATATGTTCGCCGACCTCCAGACAAATTGAATTTGATTCTTTTTTGATATATTTTTTATTAATATATTCACTTAAATCCGTTTGGATTATAGGATTGTAAACGCCCATGTTTTCTATGTCCGGCGTTCCCTCAAAGGCTTGTATCTTTTTAAATCCTTTGTCGGAAAGATATTTGCAATAATAGCCGTCACCGCAGCCTATGTCGTTTACGGTAACGTTTTTATCAAATTCCTTTGCTATAAATTCAGCAAGATTTACAGAGTGATAGTGCGATTTTTCAGCAGTATCTAAAGACCAGATTCCTTTTTCATTTATCATAATTTTCGGTATAAAATTGTTTAGCAATTAATTCAGTTCTTTCGTAATCCGACTTATTAAGTTGTATCGGATACCCTGCAAATTTAGCAAAATATCCATGAGTACAAAATTTTGATATGTTGAAATTCTTAAAATCATAACCCTTTAACACTAACGACCGGAA
>Ga0172379_10002340_pt1 | contig 33871 bp, 32 predicted proteins | sample GrowelOW334metaG_FD_119756 | JGI IMG/M metagenome (GOLD analysis project Ga0172379, IMG submission 119756) | Groundwater microbial communities from an aquifer near a municipal landfill in Southern Ontario, Canada - Groundwater well OW334 metaG | ecosystem: Environmental > Aquatic > Deep... | reverse complement strand
ACAGTAGGCCTTCATTCCCCGGTAGGCCACGTTCTCGCTTACATTGTTAACATACATATCATTGATACCTGCCCAAATCACAACAATATTGCGAACCCCAACATTATTGATGTATTTGTCCACGTTTGCATAGGCTACATCAGCTTTCCAATCCACTCCGGAATAGTAGGTTAGCGTAGCACCTCCGTTTGCGGTATTATAAATGGTGTAAGTCGTATCTAACCCTAAATGGTCTGAATAGGGGTAAGCAGTTCCTCCGGTATAACCGACAGTCCTTGAATCCCCATCACATACTATTACTGATTCATCTACCGATTGAATATATTGACCTTCTCGTGTAGATGGGGCAGTAACTAATCCGGTAAATGTCGGAGATGCAATATTTGATTTTAGGTTTAATGCTGTTTGTTGGGCGGTACTTACTGGCTTATTGGCATCTGAAGTATTATCAACATTATTTAATGATAAATCGGTTTTCACCTCAGCATAGGTTCTTTCTACTACAGCCCCGGTTCCGGCTCCCTTCATGTATGAATTTGATGCTATTGAGGCTTTCCCAGTTCCTCCATGTGCAACGTCCGTTGTCCGGCTATAAATATTCGTAAGCGAATCCGAATGAAAAACTAAGGTATCCCGAATACCAGACAAATCCTGATCCCCGGTGTTCGTTCCCAAAAGGTTTGTTGCAAACAGACTATCCGCTACGGTCGTTTTGGCCATTATTGTCATGGTCGGGCTATGGGTTCCCCCTGCTCCATCTGATAGTCTTTGAAATGAAAGCAAATCCGTGTCATCTACCTGAAATCTATATCCGTGTGCGGTTCCGTACAGGCTTGAAACAACAGGCGTATTTGATAGCGTTACCATCCCAACATCTGCCACCTGATTGAAACTCCCAAGGTCAAACTTTGCTCCTAACGTGAATAAGTTGTCTTTACTGATCTTCCAAGCATTTATGGAATTACCGATATAATCTGTTGATGTTGTCCAAACATCATTGGTTGAAGCACCTTGTAATCCTACAATAACGTCCCTGAATCCATCCTCTGATACCGCCCTTTTTGAGTTGTTCCAGGTCGTTGCTGAATATGCCCGAAGTGGAAGCAGTAGTGAGTCTGTTACCGTTGGCACGGTTCCGAACATTACCGATCCCGTACCTGTTTTATCCCCTACTGCTGCAAGTCTTGACCGAAATGTCGAGGCTGAAAACACCTTAGAATTTGATATTGAAAGAGTGTCGGCATTAATCATAAACGCCTTGCCTGTAATCAGGTTCAGGTTCCCGTTAAAATATCCCGATCCATTAACTTGGAGTTGATATGCCCCTGCATCTGATGTTGTGTTAATCCTAAATTCATTCCCCGCATGGTAAATAAATGCTGAATCAATCGCACTCGTTCCGGTAAACTCTGACAGATACCCTGATACTCCGGTTCCTGTTACGGGATTGGTAAGAAGTGGTTGAAGTGTTACAAACTGATCCCTCAAGGCATTCTTTGTTGGAATAGCGTTACTATTGTTCCAAGTCGTTGCATTGTAAGCCTGATTAAAAACAAGCGTTGAATCAAATGAAAAAGTTACCTTCTGTGCTATGGTCTGACCTCCGGTTCTACCTCCAAGTCTTACAAACTTACTGGAATCAGCCACAAATTTTGGGTCTGCTTCAACCGTTAAATACCCTGCGGTATCTCGTTCCAATGCGACAAGCCTGTCAGAATGGTTCCAAAGGGTGTCACGGTGATTTGTTATTGAATCCAGTAGTTGATAATACCTAACCGTATGATTAACCACAGAATCCATTGTATTTATAACAGAATCCCTAAGCGAATAGTACCATCCGGAGTGTTTGGTAATCGAATCCATATTATTAGCCACTGAATCCCGTAGGCTATAATACCACCCTCTGTGCTTACTGATAGAATCTATATTATTGGCAACTGAATCCCTCAATGAATAATACCAACCAGTATGCTTAGAAATAGAATCCATAGAGTTACCAACACTATCTCGAAGGGTGTAAAACCATCCGGTATGCTTGACGGTAGAATCCATTTCAGCAATTACACTGTCCCTTAAAGTATAATACCAACCCGTGTGCTTCGTAATTGAATCGTAAGCATTTGCCAGACTATCAGAATGAAAAGCGAGTGTATCCCGAATCCCCGAAAGGTTCAGCGTGGTTGCAAGGGTTTCAATCTTATCCCGTACTGCATTTGATGTAGGCACTCTAAAAGAACCGTTCCACGTTGTCGCATTGTATGTGCGTTCTACAACCGTAAGGCTGTCTGTAATCGCCCCGTTTGCCGCCTGGATCTTTCCCGTTAGCCTTTCATTGACCCCGACAATCGAATCCGTTACCGTTGTCCGTGCACTAATCGTAACCGTTGGGGTCGTTGTACTTCCGGATCCGTCTGACAGGCGTTGCATACTGATAATATCCTGATCGTCAATCCGAAACCGATAGCCATGAACCGTACCGTACAGACTGCTCAATACCGGAATATTTATCAGCGTGGTCATCCCCTGATCCCCGACCGCAAAGAGGCTTGTCAATTCTACCGGATGGGCGAACCTGACTGTGTTGTCAGGCGAAAGCATCAACAAGTTAGACAGGTTCCCAACAGCATCGTAAACGGGCATCCATTCGTTATTGCCCGGTACGGTTGCCAATTCCACGTAATGAGTGCCACGTGTCAGGGTTGAAAGCGAGTAGGTTCCGGCTACTGCTGATAAAATCTTATACATCTTATTTGACCCCATATCATACAATACGTACCCTTCGGCAAGCGGAGTTTCAAACGTATTTGTACTGTTTGCAACCCTACGTATAGCCGATGGTGTATTCTGGGAAAAACCTGTTACTGACAGGGAAAGAAATAAGATGATAAGAAGTTTTCTCATTTTGAAATACTGTAATGGTATTTATCGTATTTCGATACTGCGTCTTTTATTAGTAGTTCTTTTTTTGCTATTGCGTCAGCACAGAAATAATCCACGGATCGGGTTAGTATTTGCCCATTACATTCCAAAACTATGCAAAGCGTATCTTTCGGGGAATAGTCCATTGTAATAATAGACCCTGCGGTGGAATCATCAGGATATTCAAGGGATTCAGAATATAATTGCCCAGCTCCAGTTGATAGTCCGTCAAGTTTTGTCTTGTCTGCTGCTGATTCCAGACCCGCAAGTGAAGTCGTTGCAACAGCAAGTATGACACTATCTCCTTGGTTCCCGTCACCGTAATTGGACCTGATAATATTTGTCGTACTTGTTCGGGTTGCCAGACTCAAATCAGTTCGATCCGACTGTTTGATTAATCCCGCTGCAAGTGCGGTAGTAACCGTATAGGTTCCAAGTGTAGCGGATTTTACATCCCAATTCGTGGAGTCAGAACTGACGTAAATGTGTGAACCGACCGGTAAATTTTTACCTAATACGCTTGCTCGTGTTGGGGTACGAACATCAGGGACATTTGTAACTTGTCCATAGCTGATTAGAGCGAAAGCAAGCAAAATCGAAATAACAAGTAACTTTTTCATTGTGATAAAATTTAATTAGTGATTGTAACAACATCATATTTTCGAGTATCTAAAGCCAATGTAATTGTAGATGTCCCAACTCCCGACCAACGAGCCTGTTCGATTAAAGTCCCGTTGTAAAAAACCTTCGTCTTGCTTCCTATTGGGAACCCAACAGGTATATCATTTTCGGCATCAGCCGTCAGCTCTTTTTGATAGAACCTCGGAGGGTTCAGGTTCACGGAATCCGCACCACCTGTCATCGTCAGTACGCTATCTCCAACAGGTACAAGTTCCAGTTGAACATTTCCGATCAGACTGTTTACAGATACAACGGACTGATAGGGGTTGACTGCTTCCCAGATTGACCCGTTATAAACACAAGTTCCCCCCGTTAAGAAAATGATATTCCCAGACCCCAGGTTGATGGTGTCGCCAACCGAAACGAAGTAAAAGTCACCGGCTGACCCTGTTCCGTCTTCCAATGTCGGGGTGTTCGTGTTTGCATTCCAGGTGCCTTTGTAGGCATTGGTAATAGCTTGCCACGATCCTACACCCCTTGCATCAGATCGCCAGAAATAGCCATTTGAGGGTGAGGTAGGGAATCGTAAATTATTAGCAACAAGGGTATCCGCTACGTTTACCGAATTGGCCGTGATCGAATCTGATGCGTACAGGTCTGTCACGGTTTGCCCTACTGTAAAATTGTTATCCTGATCCTTATAGGCCAATGTGTCAAGGGTTCCGGTTCTACGAATATCCACCCCGTTTAATAGGTATTTACTGACTGCATTAATCGAATCAGCCTGAATCTGTTTAGTGAACCTTGAGTAAGTTCCGACAATCGTGTCCAGTACCCAAAGTTTACCTTCTACCTTTACCTCTCGCTTGTAACTCGACCCCGCCCCGTCAGCAAGGGAATAGACTTTGAGAATCGGAACACCATCAACCTTGATCTTTACACCTGTCGTGTCCCCATAATTTGCCCGAACAATCGGTACATCAATAATGGAAATCAGTCCTGCATCGGCAACGGCATGAAGGGCCTGAATCTCGACCGGAAGCCCAAACATCAGAGTATTATCTTTCGTAACCTTCAAGATATTAATGGTGTTGCCAACATAATCTTTTGCCGTGTACCATTGGTCATTTACTAAAGTTCCCTGTTTGGCATTGAAAATCACCCAGTCTACTGCGGCCAGATACCCGTCAACCGTAGAAGTTGCTTTTGGGATAGCAAAGGTTCTGTTTGTGGAAAGATCTCCTCCTCCTGTTAAGGGAGCCGTAGTTGAAATGGTTGTTGTTTTTTTAGCATATAAAGCAACAGAATCATATAAGGCGCCAGTAGTATCCCGTAAAGTAGCTAAATCCACATCTATCAACAGCTTTTTCTTTACCCCAGTACTATCCCTGACCGTTACCCGATTCATCCAATCAAACAGTTTGATTCCAGTAGAAGGCGAGACTGGAATAACCGATAAGGATTTCAGCAAAACAGTATCTACCGTCAACCGTGTAGTTCTTACAGGAGTTTGAGCTTGTAAAACAAGTGGAAGTAAAAAGGCTAATAAAATCAACAATCTTTTCATTTCTACTTTTATATACCGTAAATTTATAAACCTTTATCGAATAAATACATGAAACAGATTATTTTATTATTCTTGCAGTATAATGTATGGTAACGGCTACGGCAAAATTAATCTTAAATCCTGCAGTTTCCTCTATTTCACTATCCCAATAAGGAACTGCCCAAAGTATTTCCCCATCTGAAGTTATACCCATTATAGCTGGATCTAATAAAATATCATCGTCTGTTGAAAATGGAGTTAGATAGGTTACTGTTTGTTCTCCAGCATCTATTGCTTCTGGATTAGAATGATATTCATCTTTTGTAGATACTGAAACTCCTCCTACTGAAATTGCTAAATTAGTATTGATAGAATAGGCTTTTAAAATAGATTCAAAAGTTTGTCCTGTCTTTAAAGTATTTTTATTTTTCAAATGTAACCAAGTTCCAGTCCATATACCTGTTCTAGGATGAAATTCCACATCGTCCCAAATATACAAAGTTCCAAATTCGGTATCTGTAAATTCAGTAATCTTCAAAACATTAGTAGGTTTCATTCTACCCCTAAACGATCCTTCATAAGACTTACTAGTTGTAGCGTGATGTCTTTGCCAATGATACAATAACCAGTCCTTTAATTTCATAGCGTCAGCTGAATCCGTAGCATATATTTCTACCCAATCATCATCTATTGGAACTAAGTTAGTGGTTAAAGCAAGTAATCCAAAATATCTATCTGTAGTTATTTGTTCAAATGTTCCTGGAGTAGCTCCTTCTCTAGTTACTACCCCTCCATTAATTCGTATTTTATACTGATCAGGAACATAGAAAGTATCTTGACCAGTACTAGTTATATTTACTCTTGAAACCTCTCCATTAGGTAAATTTTCATCTTCGTTAGCTATTTCAAAAGTAACTTCCCCAATATAAAAATAAGTATTGATTGCTAAAGGACTTCCTCTATACGGAGCATAAAATACTATTCGCAATTGACCATCAACAGGAGGGGCTGCTACTTCTACTGTTCTAGATTCTAAATTAGTAGCAATATCTGCTTTCTTTCCAATAGCAGGAAAATCTATACCGTCAATAGAATGAAACAAAGAATCATCCTCCCACACGCCTGTTGAATCGTCATACCAATAAGTATCTACTCCACCTACTACTAATACTAATTGCACATAGCAATAAGATATTAATGGCCAATGCATATTTGATCTACCACAAATAACCGTAAATACATAAGAATTTACAGCATAAATATTTGCTAAAGGAGAATATATTTGATATCCTATGTTTAAAGCTATTCTATCATCTGTAGAACATTTCAAAAATCCTTTTTGAATATTATTTACAGTGTATCCTATATGATACCATTTTTTACCTTCATTAGTCCAAGCAGTATGGGTATATGGATCTGTCCAAAATACGTCAGCATTCAAACCACTAACTAAGGAAGGCTTCAAACCATAATCTATTTCTAAATCCCTAAATTTCCAATCTGGTGAATATTCTAACTCCCCACCATGTATTCTTTGAATTAAAGGAGTAAACTTTTGCAGGGAAGTAGAAGTAGACAACTGAGGAGTTAAGGTTTCAGAAGAAATTAAAGCCCCGTTGTATGAAAACTTCTGACAATAGATCGGAGTTTTTTCCAAATCACGTATTCGATATATTCTCCATTCACCTTCTGATTGAAATATTCTACACCAAAAAGGTTTTAATATCTCTTCAATAACATTTCCACATTTACCAGGATTAAAATTATCATCTAACCAAATACTTTGACTTAAATAAGCCTGATTGAAAGGAGTATAGGTAGCTCCTCTTTGCATATCTAAGTGGAAAATATTACAAGCTATATTTATTGGTAGTTGTAATCCGGTTGCTTCTAATCCTCTGCACAATTGATTCAAAAGAGTATCAGGAGTAGTTGGACCAACAGAACCGTCTAAAAAATCTTCCTTAGTTAGCAAATTTAATTGATCACTAAAGATAATAGACAAAGATCGGTTATATTCAAGATTGTCAAACAACTGATCATTTATCATAAATCCCCAAAACTGAGTAACGCTATCTTGTATAACCTTTACTTTAAATTTTCTAGGATTAAAGTCTGTTATTAACCAATCAAAATTTTCCCCTTGTGGGATGATCATATTTACCGTGCACTCAGTAGCTTTTATTACGGTATCTAAATCCCCAGCCGGACCAAATCGAAATACCAAAGGATCAGGAGAACTAATAAATGGCATAACAGTTACGGATGATTCTCCTCCTAAATCTAAATCCTGATAGATTTCTACCTCCCAATGAGAGGAAGAAGAAAGAATGTCATCCCATTCTGTATATGCTTTTAATTGAAAGTCTGCCATTTATCTACCTCTATTTTGGTATCGTTCTTCTCTTTTCAAGAGTATTTTTACTACCCGACCTGACAATTCTGTTTCAGCTATATATCCATTCCCTCCTGCTGACTCTACTAAGCTTTCTAAGTGGCTTTGACGGATAAAATGTTCAGGATCACTACTAGCTCCAGGATACTCCCCTGCCTGTAAAATAGTTGGTCCATATACAGCTCCTTCGTTAGCTAATCCTGGTATTTGATTTAAGGCAGTGGAGAAAGCTCCTGCGGCTAGTCCTCCAGCCAAAGCTCCTACTGCTCCTGCTACTAATGGCCCTCCAGGAAGTGCAGACGATTGAATCAAAGCATTTTTAACTACGGCAGCAACTCCCTCCTTAATTATCATAGCAATTACTTGCTTCAGAGCATCTATTACCGTTTGACCATACTCTTTCCAAGTTTCAGCTCCTTCAGATAATTGCTGTCCTAGACTTTGCATTACATCTATCATTATCTCTTTGAAACTTTTTACCCTTCTTTCTTCAGCATCCCATCGTTTCAAAGATTCAGCTAACCTCTTTTGCTCTTCCAGTTTCTTAATTTCGGTAAAGTCTTGTTCCATAGCTATTTTAGTATCCAAGCTACGAATATACCAATTCAATTCCTCCGTACTCATTTTTTGTAGAAAATCTACATTTTCAGTAGCGGATGCCTTAGTAAAATCATAGAACTCAACCGTCAAATCCCGTAAAGCTAAATTGTACTCCCTTCTTGTTTTTACTCCCTCTTTCCATTCTTTTTCTAAAAGCTCTTTTCTACCAATATACTCGTCATTGTATTCTGCTAATTCACGAGCTTTAGTATCCATCAAATCTTTAAATTCTTCAGAGTTTCTTTCTCTCCGTATATCTAACAAATCCTGAGCCGAAGTCATGTCTTTTTGATAAATAGCTTCCATCAACCAAATATGCTTTTGGGCTTGATCTATTTCTATTGCTTCAATTGCCCTTGCTTTTTTATCTGTATCTGCTATTTCTAAATAGGCTTGTTGTTTTGCTTTCTCCGCTTCTAATTCATATTGCTCACTTTTGGCTTTAAACAACTTATCTGCTGCTACTTTCTTTTGGCGATTAATTTCGTCAATGACCATTCCTTCTAATTCAGCCTCCAATTTAGCTTTCTTGGTTACATCTTTTTCTGAATCTACTAAATCTTTTTTGGCTTCAATATTTAAACGAGCTAAATTAGTGGCTAGTTCTTCTTCAATAGTATAGATAGCTTTAGCATTGTTTTCGGCCAATTGTTTTTTAGTGGCATAGAAGTCTGAAATATCTTTTACAGCCCCCTTATCAATTTTACCTAAGATACCTTGTTGAGCTTTAGAAGCCCTTTCTAACTTAGCTTGATCCGCTGCCCCTTTCCCTGCTTTTATTTCAGCTTCAGTAAATCCTTTCAAATCTTTCGTAGCATCATCTATGTCAGTCTGAAGTTTTTGCCAATAACTTATTACCTTAGTATCCTCTCCTCCTCCCGACCCTCCATCTTTTAATACAGTACCAATTCCTGGAAGTTGAGCTATTCCTTTAATTTTTTCTTCAATATTAAGTAAATCTTTACGAGTTACTTCTAATTCATCATTATATCCTTTTACAGCAAAAGCAGCAGCATTGTAATTTCTTTCTAATTGAGAAGAGGAATCTAGTCCTATCCCTCCCCACTTAGATAATTTTCCACCTCCATCAGTAACTTTCATTTGCTCTTGCAAATCCGCCATTTCTTTTGTTTTCTCAGCCCTTTTACGAATAAGCTCTAATTGGGTCATCATTACATTTGCTTTTTCTTCTCCCAATCTACCAGCTAATGCTAATTTAGTTTCTAAATCTATTCTTTCAAGTAAACTTACATTTACATCATCTATCGCCTTTTTAACTTCCTCATTAGTAGCTTTTTCGTCTAACAAATTCTTCATATAAGTTCCAAATCTATCATTCAATTCCTTTATTAATTTAGATCGAACTTCTGTTGGAATATTAGTGGAAATAATAGCTTCTTTCAAAACATTTAATTGAGCAACTTCATTTCCTATTTTCCTTGCTGCTTCTGCTTCTGAATCTGCTATTATTTTATCTATCTTAATTGCTTCTGTATTCTCTTGATTTAATTGTTTTCTACTTTGAATCAATCGAACAATTCCATAAATTAATCCTGCAATAGCCACTACTACAATTCCAATAGCTCCCGCCATACCCAAAGAAGTTGCCATAGCTGCAGAAGTAGATGCTATTGCGGCATTTATGATTGGTGCTAATTTTATCAATCCTGATGTTAAAACAGTAAAAGCTAATTTAATAGCAGTAGTCAATCCTCCAATAGTATAAATTAATGAACTAGTTATCAAAGATAATGGACCAAGAGCAGCTACAACCGCAAGAACAATCATCTTATGGCGCTTTTGAGCTTCAGATAGATTTTCATACCATTTTGTAACTTTTTCTATCCATCTAGATAAAGATTCCAAGATAGGAATGAAGGTATTTGCAATAGTCGTTCCAAGCGATATTTGCGATACATTTATTCTCGCAATAGCTTTATCATACCGCATCTTAATAGTGTCAGAAACGGCAGCAAAAGCAGTTCCTAGCGAACCTGCCGAGTTAGTTACTCTCTGCATTAAAGCCGTAGTATATTCAAAGTTCTTTCCTGCCAAAGAAAGCACCCCCGTCAAACCTCTAACATTTGGAAATACGTCAGATAAAAACTCCTCTCCATTCCCTTTTCTTTTACTTTCGGCTTCATCCCTCAATCGGTTTATTTCTTTCAACAATCCGATCATTCCCTGGGTTTTCAGAATATTCCGTAAATCTACATATGAAGAAACATATTTTGCTAAGGCAGCATCCCCTTTTTCAGAAGCAATTGTCAAAGCCTGGAATATTCCCTTTAGATAAACAGCGGCATTTGACGCACTAGCTCCATTAAGAGTAATAGCTGCCATTCCTCCCGCTACCTGGTCAAAAGAAACTCCCATATTTGCCGCAATAGGAATAATCTGGCCAATAGCCGTAGCAAACCCAGTGGCCTCTGCTTTCCCTTCCCGTACTGCGGATACAAGAATGTCCGTAGCATATGCTGCCGTCATTCCGGTTCCTTTATATGCCGTTAATACAGAAGTCAAAAGATTAGCCACCGCCTGAGTTTCTCCTAGTCCTGAAGCTGCTGCTTTAGCAGATAATTTCAATACGTCTAAAGCCTCTGCCCCTTTCAAACCAGAAGAATTAATAAAATACAAAGCATCCGCTAATTCCTTTGGCCCTTTACCTATGGATGGAGCAAGAGCAAGAATTTCTTTTTTGAAAGCATTTATAGACGATTGAGCTACTCCAGCCAATCCTACTATTTTCTGCATAGAGAACTCAAAGTCACTAGCCATCTTAGCAGTAGCTTTTCCTGCGGCTATCATTGGAACGGTAATAACTGCGGTACTCAAATATCCAAAAGTACGAATTCTTTGAGCTACGGTATTGAGAGAACGGGTAGCTGTTTTTTCAAAAGCCACCATACTTGCTTGTGCGGCTTGCAATGAACTTACGTCCATCACCATTCTCGCAGTTAATACCCCTACTTCCATTTATGATTTCCTTTCAATCTTTCTTTCCGTCTTTTTCAACCCTTTACCTTTAAAAGCATTTGCAATATTCATTAATTGCATTTTCATATCATCTATACTTTGTACTTGAGGGTCGTTTTCTCTTTCCCAACCAAAAATATCTATATCTTTTACATCTAAAGTTACTCCTTTTTTAACCGTCTTTCCTGCTGCATTCCAAACATGTTTACCTGTATACCTTGCAACTTCATATTTTAATTGAAATTCTTTTTCTTCTCGTTTATTAGCACATAACAAAGCATATCGAAATTCAATTGGCAATAAATCATAGAACTGTTCTGCGCTTATTCCAAACCTGGCTATTGATATTCCAGCTAACTCTTCATAATTTATGGAAGATATGACCTCCCATAAAGTTACTTTTTTTCCTCAACTACCCGATCCTTTCTAACTATTTTTTTAGCTGTATTTGGATCTTCTTTTTCTCCAAAGAACTCAGGTAACATACCCATAAATTCGTTAAAACACTGATCCATGATATCGACCATGTCTTCTTGTTTCCAAGGACTGTCTTTTCCTTCTTCCCATTTATACCCTACCTGTAAAGCATAAAATAAAAGAGTTTCATAAGCATCGTAATTTGTACCATCATCATCTAGACCGATTATCAGACCAGATTTTTCTTTCATCAACTTCATTGTCTTGTAAGCAGGACGCACTGGAAGTTTCATTACTTCGGCATCTTTGCTCGGTTGATAGTGAATAAACTTTATCATCTGATTAACTTTTTAAATTGTTTGAAAATAAATAAAATCCATGATTAGGAATTTGTTTTTACAACACCGGCACTCCTGAAGAATCGTCATAAACCAAAGGTTCTCCAGTTACCTTGATCGTTACGTTAGCCGTAACCTGATTCCCAACACTAGCACTCAAAGGCATTTCTTGTACTAAGCCTTCAAATTCTATGGTGGTGTTAGCTGTATCCGGCAATACAATCTTGTAATTGCCAGGGGTATCATCCTCGAAATCGGTATGCAACAAGTCATAGTTAGCTCGTAAGAAGTTCATGCTAAGAGTAACCGTACCCCCGTCACGAAAACTTCCAATAAACTCCCTATATCCCCCAGTTGAATCCAAATTCGTTACATCGATGGTTTCTCTAGTCTGTGTTGGGCCTTCCAAAGATAGAATCTCAGAAAGAGCAGCCCAGTTATCAGAAGTAGAAGGCCACCGATAAAACTTGGTACCCACACTCGAAATAGCTCCACTCATAATTTTTACCTCCTTTGAAGATTAAAATTTATTACAAAAATCACTCGGTTGTTATCATCCCATCCCAGCATAGCAGGGCCACTGGTACAGTAGATAACCATATATAGAGTACTGTTATACGTTACATGTTCCAGGCCGTGTAACAATACCATTATATCATTCGCTAAAGCATATCCTACTTTATAATCTGTATTCCTTACTCTTATTTGAAAACTTTCTGTTCTAAATCCCATCGCCCCTTCTAACAACAATTGAGGAGAGTATCCAGGAATATCAAATATGGTAACGCAATTACTATGTTTAGAAGGTTCTCTAGATATAAATAAATTAGTTTGAAAAACCAATCCTAAACTAGAATCTGCTATCAAAATATCTTTTATGTCTTCACTTACAGCATTCATGATTATCTTATTTTCATTGCTTTAGCTATCTTTTGCAAAACAAGTTCTCTATTGGTATTTATTGCTTGTCTAAAAAACCATGCTCCAGATCCAGGTCTATTCCAATTTACATCCCCTAACATTTCATGAACCCAAATAGCGTAATTAGCACTAAACCCCATAATCAACGTCATTTTTGAAGCGGTATTTACTTCTGCTTGAGCCTGAGACAATACACTGGAATGATCAGTAGCCATCTTTGCTGCAAATCCAGCGGGTCTTACTCTCTTACCTTCCTTATCCACTTCAGTAAATGTTCCTTCCCCTTCTTCTTGTTTAGCTCCCAAAGTAGTAGTGATAAACCAACTAGCTCTTAAATTTCCTAAATCAACTGGTATCTTAGGAGTTTTATGATCCATATCCCTACGAATACCAACGGCACCTTCTATCATCCCCCCTAAAGCTTTCATCTTCATTTTAGTCGTTTCAGATTTAATGTTTCCGATGATGATGTCCATCCCAGTTAAACTATATCCTGGTCTATTCATTAGGTTGCGTGGTATTGTTTATTTAAGTAAGCTATTCGTACAAATTTAGTAGTTGATTTTATCAACGGTACTTTTTCAAAAGAAAGTATTTCAAAAGCCCCTTCTACTTCAGATGGAACAGGAGTACTGTCCAGATCGTCTAAATCTCCTAAATATAAAAATCCACCTAAATCCAAATCTTGATTCACTAATACGGCTACATCTGCTACTATTTCTTTACGATCTCTATCAATAATTGTTTTGGATCTATCCTCCCAACGAACCCGTATTTCAATCGGAGCATCGAAGGTACAAGTACCAAAACCATCGTCTACCGGATTTGCCCAATAAACTGCCGTCTGAACGGATATTCTATTGATAAAAGATAATATACTCATTAGTCATCAAAACTAGTAATTGCTTTAAGACTGGCTGATTTAATCCCTAGATCGGCAAAAGCTCCCGAAGTATCTAGGGTAAGTACCATTTGACCATACGAAGTAGATTTTAAACCTAATCCATATGCCCCTGTATAAGTTATTGCTGCTCCTCCAGCTTCTTCTTTCAATGCCTGGCGTTCTTTACTAATAGCCACCATATGAGCTGAGAGCCATCTTTCTATTTCTTTTAAAATAGTAGTAGTTCCTGTTCCCAATACAGTATCTACCATTACGTTAGCGCTAACAATAATAGCAGTTACTTGAGCATCTGTTAAGGTCGTTTCCGTTTCCAATATGGATTTAACCTCTGTTGCTGTTACTCTTACGGCCATTGTTTTTACTTTTAATCAAAGTTTCATCTAATAAAGTAATAATGCCTTCATTCCAAGGCAATCCTACCCAGTCCAACATTTCTTGTATTTGCCTAAAATCTCCATTTAACATTCTTTCAGGCCAAATCTGTTTTACATTTAACCCCGATTCAATCATCTGAACAAATAGCTTTTCGTGTTCGTGAATCCACCAAAGCCATCCGTCTTTTTCATTATCTACTCCAATAATCTGTTGGATGGTTCTATCTCCAAAAGCATCCATAAATCCGGTCTTTAAACAAGACTGGATTACATCTCCAGTCCTTCTCCTAACAACGATCCATTTAGCATCTGGATAAGCGAAATTCCATACTGGCCATATCTGAGCCATCCTAGATCCCTTACTCATCCAAACTTTAGAATCCGTATATCCTTCTTCAGTCAATATGGAATTTACTTTATCTTTCCAATCTCTAGGTATTAATAATTCATTGGTATTAGGTAAAGGAAATTGCCCACGAGTATCTGCTTTAAAAGTTTTATAATAATCGTCCACTAATTTTTTAATTCGTATATTTTCACTCATAGGAGTTATTTTACCAGAAAATCCACCGCACATAGTGATTATTCTTCCTATGAGAGAACTACCAGACCGTTCAACTCCAGTAACAAAAATAGGACTATATGATTTATCTTTAATCATAAAGCTTTATATTTATAACCATCTGATATTTCTTTTCCTAATCTTTCCATTTCTACAACATCTATATTTGATTTTTGACCAGAGTGCCTTCTATACTTGTATAAAAAAGAATCACAATATCCAAGACGATACCCGTAATACATACATCTTAAATTAAATTCATACTCTTCTGCATGATTTAAAGTTTCATCGAATCCACCTATCTTATCAAATATTTCTTTTTTAAACAATAAAGAACCGCCATGTAAAGGATTACTTTCTTTCAACTGCTCATAAGTAACTTCCAGTGGAGGTTGATAGGCTTCTATTACTTCTCCGCTTTCGGATATACTTAATGCTTTACCATGAATAAAATCCACTCCCTGTTCTTCAATAGCTTTAACAGAATCTTCAAGACTATTTTCCGTTAATTCATCATCTTCGTGTAAAAATTTAACATAATCTCCTAAAGTATGGGATAAAGCTTTATTAAAATTTTGAGGCCAAGTACCTTCTCCCTGGCTAACAATAACCTGAGACCATTCAGGAACACTATTGATAGCTTCCATCAACCAACCACGATTTATTTTATAGGGAATAATGACAGTTACTTTGGGATGCTTAGATTTTTCCTGAACATAATCCATTATCCAAGGTACGGATTTTGAGGCTTCTCGTACTCTAGGATGTCCATGAAAACATACTACAGCAATCGAATCTGGAATCTCCATTAACCAACCTTTGTTTCCTTTTCTCATTTTGAAACTGCATATTTTCGTAGTTAAGGATTGCCAAAAATTATTAATTGTTATAAAAGTACGAATAAAATCCTGATCACCTCGATATTTTAATATATGTTTTTTAAAAGATTTTATCCAACTCTCCCAAATACCAGATACTATTGGATTTTTAGCAGGTATCCATATCATGCCTGAAGCAGATTTATTTCTAATATTGAAATCCTCTAAAGTAATTATTTCATTGCTTCTGTCAAACAAGTCTGAAATATCCTTAACCACCACCGTATCCAAATCCAAATATAGAAAAGGTCGATATATTTCCATTTCAGGACTGAACAAATTCATCTTACTCCACCAACCCTTCCATTCTTTATAGAACATAGGAAGTACCGTGCAATTTCGTAATTCCCAAACGACATTTACTCCATCATATAAACAAAATACCCTCAAAGGTTTTATTCCCCGATAATGGTAATGTAAATGATAAGAAAGTATATCTACATCTTGAAAATTAAAATCTCCTCCAGTTTTCAAGACTAAAACAACCGTGTTAAATTGTTCGGGTAACATAACTATTCTTTTTAAAAATATCCTGTTCCTTACTGGTAAAATGTTTATATACAGATATATTTTGCCGTATTCTATGAGGATAAACCCCCTCATGAAAATGCTCTACTTTAGAATGCCATTGGTGGATTACAGATACCTCCGTAGGAATAATCTTTTGTAAACCCAACCTACCAATTCTATCTACAAATTCTGCATCATCCCTAGCTAATCCCATGGCGTATCTTTCATCAAACCCTCCTAACAAATCCATATTCTTACGGGTCAAAGCAGCACAAAAATTAAAATACACTGGCCGATATACCGGATGATTATACCATCCTAGATCCATCATAAATCGTTGTTGAGGATACTTATCAAAATGAAGTAACATATTGGGCAATTCTCCCCTCTTAGCTTCATTAAAAGCATAAGTAGAAATGGAAAGATAATTTTGATCCGTTAGATTTTCAACAATATATAATAGAACATCTTGGACATGAACGCACTCAGGATTCTGCAAAACAATAATATCTCCTTTAGCCTCCGCAATACCCCTATTCATAGGCATACAGGTATTGATATACCATTTATCCTTTTTCTCAACCCGAATAACTTTTATGAAAGGATAAATTTCCACTAAATCTTCAATTCGTTCTTCCTCCCTACTATTATCATCAACTATTATTAATTCAATATCCTTTACAAAAGATCGTTCAATAGACTTTAAGGTATTAAGCAATAATTGCCTACGATTGTAATATGCCATAACCATGCTCAGCATAAAAATCCTCCTTCTTTCAACAACCCTTCCAAATAATCTTTATCTTTCAAATTATCCTGAGAAGTAAAAGAGCTTTTCAAACTTACAGGAGAAGCAAAGTCTAAATGATCCCAAATATGAAAATTGTTACGGCCTGTATTCAATTTAGGATAGATAACATGGTAATTAGCGTTTACCAAACTAGTTCTAGAAACTTCATGATGGGAAATTAAAGTTTCATGTAACTTTTCTCCTTCTCTACTTCCAATGGTATCTATTCGAGTTCCTTTGTTTCCATAATATTCTATCAAGATATTTGCTAAATCCATTATATGGAAGCTAGGCATATTCATAACATAAATTTCTCCGCCCTGGCCTTCACAGGTAGCAAAAAATAACAACTCAATAGCTTTTTTCAAAGTTAAAAAGTATCGGGTCATTTCAGCATCGGTTATTGTAATCCTATTATTGGTTTTTATTTGATTTATCAACATAGGAACCAGGCTACCATTAGTACCAAGTACATTTCCTCCACGAATACAAAGAAAATCAGTATCTTTAGTAAGACAATTTGCTTGTATAACCAATCTTTCCCCTACTCCCTTCGTCATTCCATAAACATTAATTGGATCTACTGCCTTATCGGTAGATACGTCAATTAGTTTCTTGACTTTGTATTTGAGAGCCGCTTCGATTATGTTTTGGGTTCCTATGATATTTGTCTTAATAGCTTCATTAGGTTGATTTTCACAAATAGGAACGTGCTTCAACGCTGCTAGATGAAATATATAGTCAACTCCTCTACTTACCACTGCATCTACTGCCTGAGCATCTCTAATATCCCCAATTACATATTCAATCCGTTTATCATTGAATTTTCTCTGCATCGCTACTTGAGAAATTTCGCCCCTAGAAAAGATTATGATTTTCTTAGGAATATGATACAGGGGTTTCGGTTCCAACAATTGTCGAGTAAGTTCTTGACCCCATGAGCCCGATCCGCCAGTTATGCAAATTGTAGAATCCTTGAAATATTCTACTTGTTTTGGGTATCCACCAGTTATTTCAAACATCTTGATTAGATTTAATATTCGTCATGCCCTTTTCTCGTTATAGACCACTTTTGACCCATTAAAATCCTTATTACAGTATCGGATACATTAACCTTAGAATAGTCATCTAAAACTGGCCAAACCTGGCGCATTTCGTCAATAGATCGGAAGGCTCGTACAATATCGTCCTTATTCGTACCCGCTAGAATCCAACTACCAGTTTCCATCAATTCTTGACGCTCAGTAGTATTTCTCAAAACTATACAGGGTTTACCAAACAAAGCCGTTTCTTCTGGTACTGTTCCTGAATCAGTAATCACTACATGGGCAAATTGTTCTAGTCGTACAAAGTCAAAGAATCCTATTGGATCTATGCACATTACCCTATCTGAAAACGATAAACCATGTTTAGCGAATTGATCTTTAGTTCTAGGATGAAATGGAAATACTACTTTCATCTTACCTTCTTCTGCTATCTGATTTATAGCTTCCACTACATTCTTTGCTACGGACTTGGTATCTACATTTTCTGTACGATGAAAAGACAATAGAGCAAACTTAGCAAAAGCATCCATGGTGTACGGAGCTAAACCCAGGCGAACAAGAATGTCACTATTAGCTATATCCTTTTCATAATATTGTAAAACTTCTTTAATTGGATTTCCTGTTTGAAATACAAAGTTTTTAGAAAACCCTTCATTGATTAGATTCTCTTTTGAATTCTTTGTATAGGGTAAATTAAATAATGAACAAGCATCAATTACTCTCCGATTAGTTTCTTCAGGTACGGCTCCATCATAACATCTATTACCCGCTTCCATATGATAAATCGGAATACCTCGCTTGGCAGCCAGGATAGCAAACAATACTGAATTCGTATCTCCTAACACCAAAATCTTATCTGGTTTCTCTACATCTAGAATAATATTAAATTCAGTAAAACCCATACCCAAAAATTGACCTATTCCATTGGTTTTACCAAAAGTATATTTAGGTTTTTTAATTCTCAAATCCCTAAGAAAAATGGTACTGAGATTAGGATCATAGTTTTGGTTAGTATACACATGTACGTGATCTTCCCCTAACAAAGCATCTAACTTAGCAAGAATTACCGAAAGTCTTATGAGTTCCGGTCGTGTTCCAGTAATGGTTAAAATTTTCATAATTCACCCTTCTCAATTAATGTTATAATTTTAGACATTGTGCATTGCGGATTAATATTTGTTTCTGAATTTATATAATTCTTACTAAACCGGTGTCCATTAAACCAATGTACGCATAAAACATTTTCATCTTCTATCAAATCTAATCTATCCTCTTTATATAATAGTTCCAAATTAAATATAGAATAAGGATAAAAAGTCTTATAAGGCATTTTTACAACATCTGGAAATATTTTACTGATATATTCAAAAGTAGGATACAATTTATCAAATATATCTGTACCAAAACTTTGATGGTGTAACTTTTCCCGATCTTTATAATATTCCTGTATGGCAAAACACTTATCTATAATTGTTTTATAAAAAGGATGCCCTGGTTTAGTCATTAACACACCAATACTATGAAAATTATCTTTTGCCTCACATTTACAAATAAAGGTTCCCATTTCAGAAGTAGGTATAATTCCTTTTGTTTTTACTTTGTAAATATTCGATATTGGACGAATCCAAAGAACATCAAAATCAGACCAAACCCCTCCTACTTCATATAACATCAAATATCTAAAAATATCAGATTGTAAAATATTATGTAATTTAGGATCAATTCCATATTTAACAACATCCATTTCTACTATATCTACATAAGGTAAAGATTTAACTATATGAAAATAATCTTTACCCGTATAATCAGGAACATATTTCCCATTAGGAACAACATATGGTTGTATTGGAACATGTACTTTTATTTGCCAATCAGGATTCTGTTTATGGAAAGTTACTACTGTTTGTGTTTGCAACCATGCCATTGGACTTTTATCCCAGTATAAATGAACTATTTTAGGAATACCATTAACTACTGGCAACTCCTGTAAATTCCACAAACTTAAAGACTTGCTTAACCCCCTTTGTTTTTTTCTACTGCTAGTCTTATTCAAAGTCATTTCATCCGTATTATCTATTGTCGACAATGGACTAGGAAAATCAAATGGAAATTTGTTTAAATTCAAAGGACGCCATCTACCTGAAGAAATATCTTCATTCTTTGCACAAGCTGAAAAATGGGTGGTTAATATATATTTTATCTTGCTTTTCTTTAACTTCTCTAAAATTATATAAATATCGCTAAATGATAAATGAACTAAAACATCATTTAACACTACACAATCAAATTCATAAGGCATCAAATCTTCGTATGGATTGAACAATCTTTCCGTTATAATAGCTTGTTGAAATTGAATATTCTTAGTTCCAAATTCTTTTCTATTCCTCGTTATCAAATCCTCCACTACGTCTATGCCCAAATAAAATTCAAAATTAGAAAATAAATGACGCATCCAATTAACATTGCCGCAACCTACATCCAATACTCGCTTAATTTCTAATTCTTTAAATAACTTTGGAATTTCTTTTCTGATATTTTTTGTAGCCCTCAATTCAGAACCAGTACCAGATGGAGTTTCTTTCGATCCCCATTTGTCACTATTGTAAATATCTGTAAAAATTATTTCAAGAGAATCATCCTGTAATTCTATACCTTCTGGAGAAGAAATTGGTTCTTCTTTTGGAACGATTGGAATATCTATTTTTGGAATTTCCGTAGATACTTGTTCAGGAATAACTCCCCATTCTTTACCTACGTTTCTAACTATCTGTTCTTTGCGAGCATTATATAACTCCTTATTCCGTACCCAGGCTGGATTATCAAATTGAACGTGTCCCGAACAATGAGACCCGTGAAATAAATGAACAACAAGAGCCGAGGTTCTAAAATAGGTACAACCATTCTTTACTAAACGATCTACAAAATCATTATCTTCCGAAGCATATCCATCTGTAAAATCTTCATCGTAACCTCTAATAGCTTCTATTTCTGATTTCCAAACCCCCATAAAAAAAGGCATTCTAACATGCTCCAGATGACTATTTAAAAATCTGGTAGGTACTACATGTTGTTTATTTAAAAACTTGGTATATGTACCCTTGTCATCGAAAAACATATATTCAGGAATAGATAATATTTTTTTATTTTCTAATAAAGGTTGGATTAATAAAGAAATAGCATTATTAAGATGGAGTATTTCCGGACAAGTCAATATTACTATATCTCCAGTAGCCTGTTTAATAGCTACATTATTTGGAATAGAAGGGCACTTTTTTATTAGTTCAAAAACATGTCGTTGACCAGTAAAAACATATTTTATATTTAACACCATTCCAAAAATATCACATACTTCCTTAGTTCCATCATTTTCTAAACCATCATTAACCACTACTATTTCTAAAGGAAAATCTGGTTTATTCTTTATTATTGAACGAAGTCCGTGTTTTAGTAATTCTACTCTAGAAAAACAAGACATTACTAAACTTATTTTTGGCAAGGTTTCCATTTTACTGTTTTTCTAAATACATTTCTCCAGGAACTAATCCATTATCAAAACAAAATTTAGATATGATTAAAGCCAACTTTTCACATATCTGATTTTGATTATATTCTAACTGTTTACTAATTAAACAAGAAGTCCAATTTTTAGAAGTTTTTAATAAATAACAATCATAGGTTTCTCTAAAATTCTTAAAATACTCGCTATATGATACGCTACCTCCTGGTTGACTATCATGATGAATTATTATATCAAAAGAATCTCCCAGTATAGTAATAGCTAATAAACGTAAACAAGCATAATTATCTACAAACAATAATTTAATAGACTTTTCTTTACAAACAATTTCATCCCTTAATTCCACATAATAATTAAAATTGTTTATATGGTTATTTATCGAAGCCCTAGACTCATCAGGAGTATCGTGAAATATTACCTTGTGATTTTCCTTAAATTTAAAAGTAGCAAGCATAGTCTTTAACCAATCCTTATCATTTTCTATACAAATTAATTCTTTTGGATTGTATTCAATGAATAAAGGAGTAGAATTAAAACCCATACCCAATTCTAATATTAATTCAGGATGAAATTCAGACAACATCAACTCCACTATTGGTTGATGAGTTTTCCAATCCCAGGTATCTTGTATAATCATAATACAATATCCTTAAAGTTCATTTTGGGAAAAACGTCTATCTTACTATCCGGACAGGCATTCAAAACTTCTACCTTCCCTTCCAAATCTTTTGCTATTTGAGGAAAACCCCGTAAATGAGTATTCATAGCCGCTCCAACAGTTCTAAGATTTCCTGAATAATACTTATGCCAATGCTGATTGTTGTTAGAATCTAATTTCATATCAAACCCTAACAATATTATTCTCTTAACCCCGAAATGATAAGCTAAATTAATAGCAGCCCCTCCGCTATTATGATTCCAAGCTACTGAAGTGGGATAAGTGGAAATGCCTTGCTTTTTGGATCTGTCTTTTTCTATCAACTTTAACCGTCCATTGTAATCTACTTTGGTTTCCCCGCAAGTGATTCTTAGACCACTAAAATTGAATAAGTCCTTTTTTGTCTTTTCAACAAAACCGACATCTCCAAAAAACAAGACATCTATCCAATTACCTAATTTATACGCCATATTCACCGCAATTATATGCTGCGAATGAATACTAGACATATACGGAGAATATGCAATAGGAGTTTGTTTTCCTGAATATACTTCTGACACTAAAGTATCAGGAATATCAAATTGTTTAGTTAATGAAGAACCTCCCCCTATTATAATGCAAGTACCCCCTTTCCAAATCTGAGGTATCTTCCAAAGCATAAACTTATAGGTTTAAAGAGCTACATAAAGTTTCTGCTTCGGTTTTTCTTAAAGCTTCTGGATTTATGGGTTTTCCAGAGGCTATCTGAATCACGTTATACCAACCAACGCTTTTCAGTTTTACTTCATATAACTTTTCAGGAGTTTTAGGCGGTATGGCTTCTTCTTTTCGTTTGGCTATTTCACGAACCTCTACATCCTCCATACATATAATGGTATCCATAAAGGATTTTGGAATTTCAGATTCATGAGCATAGAATATTTCATTGGGTTTAATTATTTTATGAAATAATCTAAGAGAACCTCCTCCTATTTTTTTCCATCTCAATTTCTTTATAGGTTCAGGTTCTACAACTGGTGCTAAAGGAACTATAACAGGTTCCGGTTCTGGAATAACTACAGAAGGAATTACAGTAGGTTTCGGTTCTGGAATGACTGCTGCGGGAACTACAACAGGTTTGGTTGATACTTTTTTACGTTCCATGACTATTGTTTTTATGATTAAAAAATTAAATTAAAAACACATGATTAGTGTTCGATTAAAAATTCTATGCCGTGAACGTCGCATGAACTATGCCGCAGTGGCCGTCCTGATCCGCACGAAGTTGTGGAACCTGGATAGTAATGACTTTATACTTGGTAATGAATTTACCTTCAGTCTGCCATTCGATATTCTGAATACCCATACCCCTTACCAGACGTACTACATCGGAAGTCATCTGAACCATCAGAATATTATCAGCGGTCAAAGTGTCGATAACTTTGATACCTTTAATACCTGCGATTTCAAGAATCCTTGCACGAATAGTTTTCGGATAACCGGTGGTATAGTCATCATCCAACAAAGTTTCATAAGCAGAAGGAACATAAAGCATCCAAGGGCCATAGAAATGAGCGTCAAGACTAGCTTGCTTCATGGTACGGATATCATCTACAATGGTAGCTCCAGTTACACCGGAAGTAGTCCATTTCGTATCCAAAGTAACCTGATTCCTATGAGTGTAATTAAGGTAACTAAAAATAGTACCTCCACCCCAAGGATAGGTCGTATTGGTGAACAACATAGCTTCCAATTTCTCAGCTACTTTTCTTGCAGCACGTTCCGCTGAAGTTGTATCCAGAGGATTACCCATGTTACGACTAGCAGCAAGTACCCTTGCATTAATTTCATAATCCACGTGGATAATCGGGATCGGCAAATAAGTAACTCCATAAACTGGACGATCACCAGGACTTCTGGTTACTCCATCCATAGTAAGGGCAGCTTCCATAGCATCGGAAATATCATGCTGCTCAAGAACAGTAGTACCCATGGCATTTCCAAGATTATAGGTAAGACCATTGCTGATCAAATCCTGGATACCATTTAGTCTACTCTCTGCAATCGGGATAACGGCTTCATCTAACTGTTTCCATTCATCCCTCCGTAAGGTGGTAGCGTTTACATTAATTTCACGGTTACGATAACTGGTAGGTTTATTTCTATCTCCACCAATATAAACCGATACATAAGCTTTACCATCTTCGCCAAGAAAAGGTCTCATCCCACTAGGATCCAAACGACCTTGCGTAAGCAAAAGTTGTGCAACTTCCCCTTGCCCTTTTCCATTACCTACAAAATCCATATTTTCAGGCATAATCTACTCCTTTCTTTATTTAGTTACACAATTTTTACTTTGATACGACCTGTAGGATCAACTCCTGACGAACCAGACATATCTACGCTTTCCATAGCAATAGCGACAATCTGAAGGCTCAAAGTTCCAACCCCAGCTGAGTCAGCAACATGTTTCTGAAGAGTACCATCGCCAGCAGATTCAAGAAAATCTCCAACGACTACCGTTTCACCGTCTAAAAGCAAAGCATTTACTTCGTCACCCCTGCCAGCTATCCAAACCTGAACCGGATAAGCAGCAGTATAAGCATCGTCAATACCGCCTCCTTGCATTTCATCTTCCAATGCAAACATTGGAATAGCATTACCTCCTGCAGTGGCATGAACCCTTACTCTAGGAGAACCTGCGGAGTTAATGACTTCTACCAGATGTCCTGGAGTAATGGCGGCACTTGCAATCCACTCCTCTATGATATCTGCGTACTTCTTAATTTTAATCGTGTGTTTTGCCATATCAAATCCCTTTCCTTATTTTTTAGTTACTACATCTGCAGGCAACATCGGTTCTACTTCACTGGAATTAGCATTCAATGCTGATCCAGCTGCTTGGCCAATATAATTTGCCTGTGGAAATTGCCTGTTTAATTTTTCAAGCATTTCAGTACTCTGTCCTTTCAATTCAACGTCAGTCCAAACTCCTTCAGCGGAATTAGCAATAATAGACTGAATCAAATTAGAACGATGCTCCTGATTCAAACGAAGTCCAGCTTTCAATGAATCCTGAATACTTTCAGGAGCCAAAGCAAGAAAATCAGCTTCCGTTTTCAATGAATCCTTCTTAACATATCCCGTCAAGTCTTGCAGTTGGGTAACAATAGCTTCCGGTTCTACTGGAGTTATTAGTTCCAATTTCTCCTTGCCTAAAGTCAGCAACCATTCCCGATCTGCCTCGGTATATTTGGTAAGCTTATTGTTAATAAGTTCTACCACTTTCTCAAGGCAACACGGTTTTTCTAAATTTACATCCATGTTTAAATCTCCTTTTTTATCTGTACGTGTCATTTTATTTACTTGAACATAAGTAACATTTTTTACTACTTTTACTGGTTCTCCAGATAGGTCAATTTTTCCTTCTGTATCAATTGAATATGCTTGTTTATAGCATTCTGCTACAACAGGACTTGCATCCCGAATCCGTTTCCGGTAAACGAAGTAACCATCATACGCCTCTTCCAAATAATGTACGGCTCGATCGTTATCATAAGAATCTACTAGCATCCGTAACTTTTCCATTCTTTCTTGGTAACCCTGCTCGTTAACAGTCAATCCTGTAAAAGTACCTTCGCCAAAAGATTGCTTCATTGTTAAAATTTGTTCATCAGTCATGTCATTTTTTTCCTCCTTTACTTCATTTAAGTTATTATTACGAATCCCACAACCATCTTCCCAACCGCATGCACCTCGTTCCCCTGGAAGTAGAGCTAAGTGATTTGGTCTATGATTTCTGGCTATGGCAATATATGTTTCATTTTCGTTATATACTCCTGTGGTAGGTTCTTCTTCGGTGAAAGCTCCTATACTAACGTCCAGAGGCCGTCCATTTTGGATATAGGACAAAGCAGTTGGAGAAAGCGCTGTTATTCTTTGCTCATCTATCCAAGCTTCAGCTTTCAATTTATTATCCTCCATATGGGTATGAAAAATTCTACCTACCGATTGTTCTAATATTTCTGGAATATTAGCAGATACAAATACCCCATCAATTTGAGGATGTCCTATCATTACAGGTATTCCATCCCAACTAGCTGGAAAACGTCCCAAGTCCTCTGCTTTATGTAGTAAAGGGCCATGACTGCCTGAATGTACTCCTTCTACCATCATTACCACCGGAACTACCAAGTGTTTACGACCATGGTAGTTTCTACTCCTAATTTGGTAAACTCCTGTTTGACTGTTAGAATATATTTCCATTTTAATTTCCTCCTTCTATGATTGCTGGGAGCATAATACATCGGCAATTTGGATGAGCTGGAAGTAAAGGTTCTGCTTCCTCTAATGTAAAAGTCTTTCCTTCCATACTAGAACACCGACTACAAACCCGATCATCTCCAGCTGTTGTCCATTCTGCTCTTACTCTTACTCCAACTACTCTCCAATTTCTATATTCTTGAATAGTAGCTATATGGTGAGCTCGTATAATTTCTGTACGAGCTATCATTTCTGCTCTACGTTTAGCATTTATAAATCTACCTAAGGTATCCGTCAATCCTAAATTCCCTCCTGATCCCGTAATTACATTTAACAATTTACGAGCAATTAACCTCATTCCATCTCCATCTATCATTCCCTGAGCTAATACCCGACTAATTTGAGAGGACATAGCATCCGTTACTCCTACCAAGTCCGTAAATGTTCTAGTGTAAAGTAAACCAACACGATCCAAATGAAAAGGAGTACCCATTGCAGCTCCTACTCCTCCTGTATCCCAAATAGACGGTACTTCATATCCAGCCTGTTGCATTTCGTATCTTGCCCTGGCTATTCCCCTTTTATAACTATCTTCAATATAAAGATTAGTCCATTGATAATTTAAAGCAGAACCTATCTGTTGAGCGTATCGTAATTGTAATACTCCTGCATCTACTTGTTCTTGTAACCACCGCATAAAGGCTTCTACCTTCTCTTGACTGGTAGCAAAAGCAAAAGCCCTTTCTCCTGGCAAACCTACTTGGTTTACAGATAGCGTTTTCATTCCAAAGCAATCCTGAATAACTATTGCTTTATATACCAAAGAAGCCAAAGCGTCAAACCTACGATTCATTTGACTAGCAAAAGCATTACGCAAAGCAGTGGTTCTGGTAGGATCATACCCAGCAGTACCATTTACTTTTATTTGCTCTTTACAGGTACAAAGATCGTTATGCTCGTGCTTCTGCATTTACTTCTTTTTTAACTGGTTTTTCTTTAGCTTTCATTTCCATCTCAAAAGTTCTCTCTTCTGCCTCTTGAATCTGGCCTTGTAATATCGAAGTAGCATTTAACTCCTCTATCAATTCTATTTTCTCCCTACTCAATCCTAAAAACATTTCAAAGAAAGCTTCTGGACTTACTACCTCTGCAGCAATAGGCATAGTACAATACTCTTTCAAAGCTATTGCCCTTGCCTGACCTATCTTAACTCGATCCGCTTCACTAACAGCAAATAAATCCTGCCACTCTATATCGTATTCCTCGTTTGCTTTAGGTAATATCTCAAATTCAATCATCCTATCTACAAAAGGTCGAATGATATGAGGTTCTACAAACTCTTCCCTTCTACTTTGTACAAAAGCAATCCACTCGGCAGCATCCTGACTTGACGCTAATTCACCTCTTTCAGATCCAGACAAAATTCTTTTGGGTATTCCTGTTTCCGCAGAAATCATCATTATCTGAACGTCTACGTGATTCTTTGGATCTGATATTTGAGGAGTTAAAGAATTTAATTTCAAACCATCCGCTACTAATATCCTACGCAGATTATTTTCATACTCATCTATTTGATCCTGTAAATCAGCCCACATTGTAGTAGACATGGTACGATCCTTGTCTAATTCCCCAGAATATCCTGGCCTTGCTCCTCTCCAAAACATTTCAGCACTACCGCCTAACAACTTTTCTAAATCCTGCAAGCGATTAAATACGGGTTGAAGCCGTGGAATGCCCTCCGTTCCGTTCTCCATAGCACTTTCCACCACATGGATTATACGGCTATAATGAACTTGAATAGTAGAGGATTCATTTCCTTCAGGATTCAATAATACTATATCATATACTAAAGGTTTTCCAAATCTAGGATTAGAAGGGTCTTGTACCCAAGATTTAATTTTAGCACTAGATTCTCCTAATGGGCGAACATAAAGCAATTTTCTCTTACCAGGGTTTACCGCAGTGATAAAATCCTCTTGTTTTTTAATGTCGTCCAATCCTAAAAGCAATACCCCATATCTACCTAAACCAGTTAATTTATCTAATCGCATGAAGTTAGATTTCAACTGCATTTGCCTTTCTAACTTCCTCCACTCTTTTTCTAAACCAGTTTCTTCTCCTTCTCCTGATTCCACTAAAGACAACGGCCCACTCCAGGATACATTGACTGGACGATCTATTATTGCTCTTGCTATATCCTGACGTAGGTATTGAGCTATAAAATTCTGATATGTTAAAGTTCTAGAATATCCTAAAGCCTGATACAAATCCCTTTCCCCATCATAAGAATATCCTAAATTACCAGCCAGATTAGCACGAGCTATAATTTCACTCAATACTTGAACTTTAGCTACTTGTAACCTTTGCTCCTTATTTACGTTTATCTTATCCTTTCGTACCATTTTTTACCTCCTCCTAGTTAACATTCTAGCTTCACGTCTAACCGTCAATTGAGCAAAAGCTGCTCCAGCAGCATCTACCTGATCCTTATAAGAACCGAATGGAAAGTAAGCATGTTCCTCTAAAAAGTCCTTATTCCAATCAGCCTGCAATAAACTTATATTTCCATCATTAACTTGAACACTATATGGATCTGCTCTAAATACTTTATCTCCTTGAGGTCTTTCCGCCTGACCAGTGTATCCAGCTAAATTTAAAGTAGTGGCCTGAGCGGATTCTTTGCCTCCACTACCTGGTTCCTGCTCATAGAATATACGAACATCCACTCCATCGTCAATAGCAGTGTTTCGTATGATCTTTTCTCTCTCCTCTGGGCTCCATCTACCTCGTTTAACATTTAGAATAACCCAACGACCATTTCTCAATCGACACATCTTAACTCCTACCGTATAAGCTGCTTTTCCTTTGATACCAACTTTTACCTTCGTTCCAGCCTTGTCCCAATATCGTACCGTTTCTACAATCGTATCAGGTTCCGGCATAGCCTGTATCATGCCGAAATTGTCCACTTTGAACATGCCTCCGGCAGGCGGGGTAGGATGTTGGCCTATCTGTCCAGCGTACCCGTACTGTCCTAAATCGGCCTCCAAATCGGCTAATACGGAGTGAGGTAAACGTACTGGATCCAAAAGGTTGTCTTTATAAAATTCGAGTAATTCAGGAGGATTTACCTTGTCCCGATAGTTGTCTATTTCACCTGGAAGGCAAATATGCTTAATATTCTCTTTACCTTTAGCTAGCAAGTGTCCTGTAGGATCGTCCTGGTGTAACCTCTGCATTATCCCGATAGTAGTGGAAACTGCCTTGTCAACTTTACGGGTAGGCAGGGTTTCATCCAGGAAATGATTTGCGTTATTTAGCTCTACCGCACTTAGCGACTTCTTCGGGTCAATGATATCGTCCCAAATTAGCATATGAGCGTGGAATCCGGTGATCGTTCCCGTCACGGAAGTGCTAAAACGGTTTCCCCCTTTCAAAATACGAACTGGAAAGCCTGCTTTCACGTGTTCTTTCTTGACAATACGAAAATTGGACTTTGTATTCTTATCATCCTTAATTTCCAAATCAGGATAAATCAATTTATACCGTTCACTTTGAATCAAGTCACGGCTATACTCGGCACTTTCCAAAGATAGATCAGAAGAATAAGATATAGTAATAAACCGCATCCAGTACCACTGAGTCCAACACCAAGCTGGAAACATAATCGAACAGATAACGGTCTTGGTACTACCTGGAGGAACATTTATAATTAAATCATATTCCCTAGGCAATCCTTTAGCCACCCTTTCCGCTACCTTTTGCAGTTCATCGCAAATATACTTAATATGCCAATTGGATACGAAGGTCTGTCCACTCACCTCCGGCCAAAAGAATTTAAGGAATTCAAAGAACGACCTATTGTTGATTTCCCGAATTAGAATCTGGGGTTGCTGCATAGCTGCCAGCAAAATCTGTCGTTTGCTTTCCGGCATATGGTTAATCACGTCCTCCGGTTTATCAATTCTGCGCATTCTTCGCTATTTGGGTAAGTCCCATTTGTAAAGCAAACTGTAACTCCTCCACCGAAAAATCTTTTGGATCCCGAATGTGTTCCGAAATCAACTTAATGTCCATCTCCCCTTTGTACTTGATGCTAACTTCAGACTTCTGAGTATCAGCCCAAAGTTCCTTGTGCCTCCGCTCCAACCACTTCATACAAGCAAACGCATCTGGAGCATGTTCCTTGATCGTAATTTCTTCCCTCACCGTGATCATCTCCCCTTCCTTATTCAATCTTCGAACCACCGTCTTTTCTTCATACTGGTATCCACAAGCCTTCTTGTACCATCCATTGGCCACATTCATGTCAGCTCCCAATCTACCTCTGCGGGCAATCTCTGCCAACTCTGGATCTGTTTTTTTCCACTCCTGTATAGTGCTAGGGGCCACTTCAAAGAACTCAGCAATCATTGCTTCCGTGGCTCCTAACAACGCCAATTGATAGAACTGACGCTTGAACTGGGGGGTGATGCAAGCTGGAATCCACTTCCCCTGTTCATTTTTATTTCCTAAATCTAGTGCTTTCATGGTATGCCTCAAGATATACTTCACTACGAATTTATACTAAATATTTTAAACCCCTCATATAAATTTAAAAAATATTTTTCTACCCTCTACCTTTTATTAGATTATTTCCGCTATCTTTATACTGTAGAAATTCAATTCGCATGAAAAGACTAGATCGACCCACCAAGCCAAAACACTTCACTCGAGTGCACCAAACCCTAATCGACGACTTCGTCAAGAACGAACTCCACTACGTGAAGCCCGATCGTCGAACCCTCCCCAAAGACCAGATCACCAAGAACCGAATCTCCTACACCTTGACGGGTCAAACTTTCACGGAAGAACACAAAACAAAAATCTCCCAGGCCTTGATGGGCAAGAAGAAATCTTTGAAGACCCGAAAGCGAATGTCCAAGGCCAAGCGCAACATGTCCGACGAAACCAAGTTGAAAATGTCCTTAGCCAAAAGAGGACCAAATCACTACATGTGGGGTAAAAAAGGTCTTGAAAATCCACGCTTTGGAAAAACCTTTCCTAAAATCGCTACCCCTGACCAAACGCCATAAAAACTATCCAAAATCCTTGAAATGACTTTTCCAGTTTTATTGGGGGTCTAGCAGGAGGCTCTCCCATCTAACCTCCTAAAAAACTGGGTACTAAAAATAAGCCTTGAAATTGGGTAGAAATATCATGAATCAAGGTATTTTACCCCCTAAATTTTTATAAATTTTTTTGGAAATAGAATTTTCAGAAGTTTTCTAAAATTCCAAGGCAAATCTAGTATAATTTATATTGGAACCAAAGTATCCTATATCTATCTATCTTGGAACCAAACCATCCTATATTCCCCCTATATATACTCTATATACCTAAACCAAAGTGTGAATCACTTAAAAAAGGTTTGAAAAATTCTAGAATGTGGGAGGGGGCATTGACCCCCGCTTCTTATCCCCTATCCGTCAAGTGGGGGCGGGTGTCTCTCCTTCCATCCAGGGTACAGGCTCCACCACTATCCACCTACCCTATCCACGGTGTCTACCCGCTCACCTACCTTCTACCTTTCTACCAAACTACCCTATCCAACTACATCCTTACACCCTATTTTACCCACTTTATATGGCGTTCTAGCACTTCAACCCCCATTCTTGGTCGTATATATTGCCCGTTTTCAATCCTGTTACTCGCTGATAGTCAGTTAGTTATACGTTATACTTTTACTTATTTAGGGTTGCTGGCCAGGCTCCACGGGGTGGAATGCAGGCAAACCCGCTGTTTTACCCTATTCCTCTTCTGTTATATCCTCTTCCCTCTTATTACCCTATATTGAATATGTATCTTTGATTTGATACTACCTTATTTCCGTTATTACCTATCTTTATTTCCACGTTATCTTTATACCTTCCCTTTATTCCTTTTTTCAAACTATTTCCGATTTTCGGAATCGTAGTTAATAACTTATTCACGGGATATACTAAAATAATCTATTAAAAGTTAGGTTAATTCAAACCTTCACCGTATCTTCGTAGGGTAATTGAGAGAGTAGATGTGTTAACCTTATTTAGACTGATTAAAGATAACGAATTATGAAGACTACTAGACTTAACTCAGAAGAGGCTCAGGCACTATCCAATTTCCTTATTTCCAAGGTGATGAAGGTTATCGTGCTTGAAAGTTTAACCTATGTTGAAACGAATGAATTTGATATAGAAAGTTTACCCCATAGTACATTCCACGTATTTGGAGCCTACAATAGCTATACCGGACAACTCCAAAAAGTTACGTTTGAAGTTGAAACTGGAATGATTAGTTTTGATTTACACCCAATACGAATTTCTTAAATTTCATTTAACCCAATTTTAATTATTTCTTATTATGAAAACAACAGATGCCACGAGCAACGTGATTGCTCAGAATTCAAAACAAGGTGAACGTGTCCTGAATCAGGAAGTGAAACGCAGAGAATTAACTCCTGCTGAACTGAAGGTAAATGAACTGAAAGCCCAGATGAAAGAGGCTGAGGCTGAAGCACGAAAACAAAAAGAAGAGATCCTGGCCACGATTAAAGCCCAGCAGGATGCCCTGAAACTTCTGAAGGTGGAAGAGAAAAAGACCAAAGAGGCTGAAAAGGCACGGCTGAAAGCAGAACGTGATGCCAAGAAGGCTTCCAAAGTGGACGTGGTCGTGTTTACTCGGATGGAAGCTGTAGGAGAAACCCTGAAAGCATTTCCAGGAATTGAAAGTGAAGAGGCTTGCGCCAAGGCTGATGCCTTGTATGTCGCTACAACTAGCAAGAAGTCTAACCTGAAAGAAACCAAGTGGGCTTACAACCTGGCTGTTCGGTTCTTGAAAGGATATACTTCGGTGAAGTGAGTTGTCCTGATGAGCCTTGAAGAGGCGAAACCCAGGCTTATTACCTGGGTCGACAACTAGAGTACATTTGTTTAGCGAAATTAGGTGGATTTGATGATGTATTACCCTATATCCTGTATCTATATCCAGACGAAATAAATAATTGCTAAAATCCCATTAAAAATAAAACTATGAAAACGTATTATTTCACAATTAGTTTTGACGGCTATCATTTGTTTACTACTGAAACAATGAATGAAGAAAAAGCAAAAAGAGTAACAGCGATCCTGACGGCTAAATTTCCGTTGGAGGAAAATTACCTGGTGTTAGCATTTTATCAGGACAATATCCATTATGGAATAAAACCAGAAAAAATATGAAAGAATTAATTATTTTATAAAACCAACTTTAAATTTTTATTCAAATGAACAATCAAAAATTTATCATCAGAACTGAAAAAGCAGGAGTATTCTTTGCTGAAGTAAAAGAACGTGTTGGGCAAGAAGCCGTATTAACCAATGCCCGCAGATTGTGGTATTGGAGTGGTGCAAATTCATTGTCTCAATTGGCCGTTGAAGGAGTGACTAATCCTTCATCCTGTAAGTTTACTATTGCCGTACCTGAAATGACTGTATTAGGGGTAATTGAAGTAATCCCCTGTTCAGATGTAGCGGTTGCAAACATCAATTCCGTCAAAGAATGGAAGCTATAGAACGGTTCCTATCAGTAAGTGACGGTTACGGTTACGGTGACTGTGACGGTTCCGGTGACGGTTACGGTTCCGGTTCCGGTGACGGTT
>Ga0172379_10002339_pt1 | contig 33889 bp, 22 predicted proteins | sample GrowelOW334metaG_FD_119756 | JGI IMG/M metagenome (GOLD analysis project Ga0172379, IMG submission 119756) | Groundwater microbial communities from an aquifer near a municipal landfill in Southern Ontario, Canada - Groundwater well OW334 metaG | ecosystem: Environmental > Aquatic > Deep... | reverse complement strand
GTTTCTATTTTGTTGATAAATTGAGCCAGTTCGCGTCGTTTGTTTGAAGTCAAAATAATATGTCCTGTAAAGAATTAATAATTATTTTGACTGAGTTACGACGCGTGGCGAAAATTTATCTAATCACCGCTTTGCGGGATCCCGCCTCAATTACATTAATATAGAGCGGGACAAAATAGCCAAGATTGTCTCCGGTATTGTCGTGCTGAAGCAGAAAAGAAAAACTAGAGAAAATCACCACCCCGACCCGCTTCGCCATAGCTTAAGCGAGGCGAGTGGACATCGGGGGGTCCCGCCTCTTTTAAAACACATGGAGCGGGATAAATAACACTCTCAAATTTTACAATTTAGATAATAATTTTCCATTCAAATTTAATCCCTTGAGGGGTATTTTTAATTCACTATCGTATGGTTGACAAAGACAAAAAAAACAATGATTACGGGGCGGAAGCAATTACCGTCCTAGAAGGCCTGGAGCCAGTTCGTAAACGTCCCGGCATGTATATCGGATCTACCAGTAGCACTGGTCTGCATCACTTAATCTGGGAAATAGTCGATAACAGCTTGGACGAAGCTATGGCTGGTTATGCTGATGAGATTAGAATCGAACTGTTGCCAGACGGTTTTGTCAGAGTGACCGACAACGGACGCGGTATTCCCGTAGAAACTCACAAGGCCACTGGAGTCAGTACTCTGGAAACAGTTATGACGAAATTGCATGCCGGCGGTAAATTCGGCGGTACCGGCTACAAGGTCTCCAGCGGTCTGCACGGTGTCGGCGCCAGCGTCGTCAATGCACTCAGCGACAAATTAATTGCCCAAGTTCACCGCGATGGTAAAATTTGGCAACAAGAATATGTAAGAGGCATTCCTCATGGTAAGATCAAAACTATCGGCACAACCAAAACTACTGGCACAGTGATCAATTTCCAAGCTGACGGCAGTATCTTCGAAACATTAGAATACGATTGGGGCAAAGTCCTAGATCGTCTGCGTCAACAAGCTTACTTAACTAAAGGCATTCGTATGATTGCTAGCGACAATAGAGATGGACACCGACCGAAGACTTTCCAATTTTATTTCGACGGCGGGATTAAGACTTACCTCAAAGCTCTCAATCGTAATAATACCGTCAAAAACGAAACAGTCTTTTACGTCGAGAAAGAAATCAACAATTGCAAAGTAGAAGTCGCCCTGCAGTATAATGATGGCTACAATGAAACAGTCATCGCTTTCGCCAATAATGTTATCAACCCTGAAGGCGGAACTCACGTCGTCGGTTTCCGTTCAGCTCTGACCAGAACCCTTAATAACTATGCCCGAAGCAAGAATCTGCTTAAAGAAAAGGATGAGAATCTGACCGGCGATGACACTCGTGAAGGTCTGGTGGCCATCGTCAGTGTTAAGATGCCCGATCCTCAATTCGAAGGTCAGACTAAAGGTAAGCTCGGCAATGCCGAAATGAAAACCTATGTTGATCAGATTTTTGCCGATGCTCTTAATAACTTCTTGGAGGAACACCCCAAGGAAGCTACTGCTATTATTGATAAATGCAGTCTAACCGCTCAGGCCAGATTAGCCGCTCGCACCGCTAGAGCTTCCATATTGCGAAAAAGTGCTTTGGAAGGCATGACTTTGCCTGGTAAACTAGCTGATTGTTCCAGTCGTAAGGCCGAAGATTGTGAACTGTATATCGTTGAGGGAGACTCCGCCGGAGGTAGTGCCAAACAAGGCCGAGACCGCAAATTCCAAGCCATACTTCCTTTACGAGGTAAGATTTTAAATGTGGAACGCTCCAGACTAGACAAAATGCTCGCCAACAATGAAATCAAGAATCTTGTTATCGCCATGGGTATGAATATCGGCGATCAATTAGATGTCAATAAATTGCGCTATCACAAGATCGTCATCATGACCGATGCCGACGTTGACGGCGCCCATATCCGTACCCTACTCCTAACGCTTTTCTTCCGCCATTTCCAAGATTTGATCCATGGTGGACATCTCTATATCGCTCAACCACCTCTCTACCAAGTCAAGAAAGGCAGTCTAGCTAAATATGCCTACAGCGATGAAGAGAAAGATGCCATCGTCCAAGAATTTGGTGGTAAGGTTATGGAGGCTAATGCCGATGAACAGGCCGAGGGTGAAGATGAATCCACGGATGACGATGCGGATGAAATTGCACCAGCCGAAGAACAGGCCAAGAAACCCAAGGCAGGACGAGTCGCTAAGTTGTTCATCCAGCGTTACAAAGGTCTCGGTGAAATGAACCCAGAGCAACTCTGGAGCACCACTATGGATCCGGCCCGCCGAGTTATGAAGCAAGTTACTATTGAAGATGTCGCCAAGGCCAACGAAACTTTTGAAATGTTAATGGGTGGCGATGTCGCCCCTCGCAAACACTTCATCCAGACCAGAGCTAAGACCGTTCAGAATTTAGATATCTAAAGGACTACAAATACAAATCCTTACAAATGTACAAATAAGAACAGCCTCGTTAATCCAACGAAGCTGTTTTTTTATATTTCTATATTTCTGCAGAGTGCTATATTCTATCATTTTTAGCCTTTTTAACAGGTCCTTACGCACCTTAGAGCTCCAAGCACGATTCTAGCACCCAAATCGTCATAACTCAAGATTTATTACCTATTAGCTTCTCTTTCCCGAACACTAAATAGAGTAGCGTGGCTATAGAAAATAAAAAAGATATCAAATAAATAACATGACTCACAGCTACACGCAACGGAATTAAACCCTTGAGATCAAAAGTAGAGTTGATATATATTCCTAACGCACCAGTAATAAAAAATAAAACACCAACCACACTTACCATTTTACCAGTAATTTTTCTTTTCTTAGAAATTTTCACTTCTCCTCTTAGCATATAAATTCCAAAAATTAAAAATAAAAAATTTGGAATAAACATACCAACTATCATTAATGATAGAATATAGGCGAAAGACATAATTTTGATTAATAATTATTTGTAAAATATTTAAAACTTAAGTTCCTGAAACATTTTTAAATTTAATTTTCTTATTATAATTTTACCACTTTAGCCCCACCTCACTCATCAATTCTACCTAGGGACAATTTGTCACTATGTACAACCTAAGTTCTTCACCTTTTTTTAAGTTTTTTGTTTTAATAGAAACAACTCCTTAATTATATCAAAAACGTAAAAATAACGCCAATTGGCGTTATTTTTGTAATTTATCAAAATAGAGCTATGTCTCATCATTTTTAGCCCTTTTCGCATATCCTGCCTGTCCCGAGCTTGTCGAGGGGACGCCACCTAGAGCCCCAGACATCATTCTAGCGGGTAACTCTGAATTATTATATAGCTCATTATTTAACATACCTCCCCCTTCGCCCGCCTCGACTCGCTGTCTTCGGCGAAGCTGGGGTACTCCTCTGAAGAGGAGAATTCTCGTTCTAAGTGTTATGTGTTATGTGCTATGTGTTACATGATTTTCGCCCAATCCCTCTTACCCATCTGCACCGCATCCCCTGACTTCACTGGGGTCTCCAAGTCTGATATTTTCACTTCATTAACACTAACCGCGCCTTGAGCAAAGAGTCGCTTGATATCGCCCCTAGATTTCGTTTCTCCAAAATAATTAACTGCCACTTCTAGAGCGGTTGCTCCGGACACTAATTTCAAATCTGTGGGTATCTGACGATCTTGCACTGTCGCTCGAAAATATTCTCTCGCCTCATCTGCCATTTCAACTCCATGCACCAATGTCACTATCTCCAAGGCCAATGCTAATTTAAATTCCATTGGATTAGCACCAGTTTGTAACTTATTCTTAATTTCTTTAACTTCCTCCCAAGACTTCTTGGTACATAATTCAAAGGCGGGCGCAATGAAACCATCTGGCCAGCTCATCACCTGACCAAACATTTCTTTAGCTGTAGCATCTAAGAACAGAGCATTGCCCTCGGTCTTACCCATCTTAGTACCATGCTCATCAGCCAATAATTTTAAAGTCATGACGAATTTCTCCTTGCCCTTAACCGCCTTCATTAAGTCACGACCGGCCATCATGTTAAATAACTGATCATTGCCACCGACTTCCAAATCAACATCCATTTCTAAGCTGTCATAGGCCTGAGCTAAGGGATACAAAAATTCATGTAGATAAATTGGCCTCTCCTCCGCAATTCTCACTTGAAACATATCACGCACCAACATTTGACCAACCGTAAAATTGCTTGCTAACTCTATTAAATCTGCAAAAGTTAGCTTGGACTGCCAATCATAATTATTTTTTACTTGAGCACCGTTAGTACCATCAAAATCAAGATAAGCCTTGGCCTGCTGAACATAATTAGTACTATTAGCCATGACTTCCTCTTTGGTTAATTTCTTGCGGGTTGCTTTCTTATCAGTCGGGTCACCAATCATGCCAGTGAAACCACCGATTAAAAAGATTACTTCATGTCCTAGCGCTTGAAAGGCTGCTAATTTATTAATGGTAATGGCATGGCCGATATGAAGCGAAGCACCACTAGGATCGAAACCACAATAGAGCTTCAAGCATTTACCTGATAATAATTCTTTTTTCAACAAGTCACGGTTAGGATAAATATGCTCCACACCGCGATCCAATAGTTCATCTATTAATTGTGCCTCAATAATTGTTTTCATATTATTCTTATTATACTATCAGCATAAACAAAAATAAGCCTTTTGTCCATTTTTGACAGCTTAGACAATCATCGTTAATTTAGAACCAAAACGCTCTTTGATAGCCCTTATCAATTCATCATTAATACTAATCTTGGCCTGAGTTTCAATAATCTTGGAATTAGATCCATTGGTAATAACCAGAAAAATCTTCGACGGTCCGTCATGTTCGGCAAAAAAATTCTTCAAATCAGTCATCATCGCTTCATCCAGATCACTCTGTTTAATCACTAGCTTCAAATCCGGCTCTGATTTCGGCACCGCCAGCTCATTCATAGCGATACCAGTTTCTGGCTTCTTGGCCTTACGATAATCAAATTTCTGAGCCGGTCTGGCGCTGACCGCCGCCTGGAAATCTTTGAAATCTTTGGCTAATGTATCCAGACTCAACGGCATAGCAATGTTCGCCAGTATCTTAGTCTCACCATCCTTATCAGAGACAGTGCCCAAGCAGACTATGACTTGTCCACTCAGCCATAGCTTCATCGTTTCCTTGTATAGCCGGGGGAAAACAAGTATCTCCAGATTATCCACTCCGTCTTCAATCTTGACAAAGAGCATAGTCTCGTTCTTCTTGGTCAAAATCTTCTTGATACTGGTTATCACACCGGCCGTTCTAGTCTCAGCCTCATTGGCCATTTCCTTCACCTTATTGATTGGCATGACATAAGAACCGATTACCTTGCGATATGAAGTGAAAGGATTCTCACTGACATACAATCCCAAGAGCTCCTTCTCCCAGGACAATTTAACCAGCTTATCAGCTTCTTTAGCTGGAGCTATTTTCAATTTCGGTTTCATGGCCGAGTGCGAAGACCCGAATAAACTACTTTGATTATCATCTTGGGGCTTGGTCACCTCTTTGTGAAAATTCAAAAAATTTTCCAGATTGGCCAAGAGTTGACCACGTTCTCCGAATTGTCCGAAGGCGCCACATTTGATTAAACTCTCTAAGGATTTTTTATTTAAATCGCGGTGATTGATACGAGTCAGAAAATCAGACATATCCAGATAAGGTCCATTAGCTTTCCTCTCGGCGATAATCGTTTCAGCAATATGTCCCCCGACATTTTTGACCGCCTTTAACCCGAAGCGAATCGTCTCTACCTTCTCATCATCAGCCACCACAGCTCCAGTTTCAGTACCGCTAGTCACGACTGTGAACAAATCGAATGATTGATTGATATTAGGTGGCAAGACAGTCAAACCCATGTTACGACATTCCTCAATCTCAATAGTAATACGGTCTGTATCTCCCTGATCACTAGTTAGTAGTGCGGCCATAAATTCTGCTGGCCAATTAGCCTTGAGATAAGCGGTTTGGTACGCTACCAGTGCATAACAAGCCGCATGACTGCGGTTAAAACCGTAACCGGCGAATGGTTCGATAAAAGTGAAGATGGTCTGAGCCAGTTCACTGGCGATACCATTCTTGACACAGCCATCAATAAATTTCTGTTTCTGCTCCTCAAGCAATTTTACAATTTTTTTACCCATGGCTTTGCGCAAGACATCGGCTTGACCCATGGTGAAACCAGCTAGATCTCGCGCCATTTGCATCACTTGTTCCTGATAGATAGCCACACCATAAGTTCGTCGTAGAATTGGTTCTAGTTTAGGATGCAAATATTGTAATTTTTTGCGACCATGTTTGCCATTAATATAATCAGGAATCCACTCCATCGGACCAGGTCGATACAGAGCTACCATAGCGATAATGTCTTCAATTTCAGTCGGTTTCAAATCTCGCAAGTAACGTTTCATCCCAGAACTTTCAAATTGGAAGACGCCTGTGGTCTCACCCATTTGAAACAACTCGAAGGCCTGAGCACTATCCAGAGGAATCTGATCAATATCAATTTCTAGTCCTCGAGTATTCTTGATAATCCTAATAGCTGATTCAATAATTGTGAGATTTTTTAATCCCAAGAAATCCATTTTCAACAGACCAAGATCTTCAGTCGGGTGCAAGGAATATTGACTGACTAAACTTTTATCATCACTGGAGGCATATTGTACCGGTACATTCTCGGTCAAGGCGTCCTTAGTAATCAAGACACCACAAGCGTGAATCGAGGAATGTCTGGCCACGCCTTCTAATTTCAAAGCCATGTCAATTATCTTCCTGGCATCAGGCTCTTCGTAAATAGCTTTAAACTCTGGCACTTCTGCTAGCGCCTTAGTTAGCGTCGTGAACATGGGAATGGACTTGGAAATCTTATCACAATAATCATAAGGGTAATCCAATACCCTGCCCACATCTCGAATAGCCGCACGAGCCGCCATAGTTCCAAAGGTAATAATCTGAGCCACGTGATCATAGCCATATTTTCTTTGGACATATTCAATCACCCTACCACGACCAGTATCGGCGAAATCGGTATCAATATCAGGCATAGAGATACGTTCCGGATTAAGGAATCTCTCGAACAGTAAATCGTACTTAATCGGACAGAGATTAGTAATACCGATTAAATAACAGACCAGTGAACCCGCTGCACTGCCTCGCCCTGGTCCGACCACAATCTTGTTGTCCTTAGCCCAATTGATAAAATCAGCTACGATCAAGAAGTAACTCGGCCAACCCATCTTAGTCACCACTTCCAATTCATAATCCAACCTATCTCGATAGACTTGATTTGACTCATCAAAGGTTTTACCATAACGCTTCACGAAACCGGCCAGACACAGATGACGCAGATAACTATTACCGTCAAATCCCTCCGGCACGTCAAAGAAAGGCAATTGAATCTTACCCAGCTCAATTTCCACCTGACAGGCTTCGGCAATCTTGACCGTATTCTCAATCGCTTCTGGCGTTTCTTTGAATAATTCCATCATCTCCCTGCTAGACCTCAGCGAATAATCACCGTCAAGCATGCTCATGCGATTAGGCTCATCCTTCTTAGCCTTGTTCTGTAGACAGAGCAATATGTCCTGAGCCTCCGCATCATCCCGCCCAGCATAATGAGCATCATTAGTAGCTACAAGTGGCACTCCCAATTCTTGACTGAAGCTAATTAATTGCTTATTAACCTTGGTTTGCATTTCCAGATTGGGGTGACTCTGGATTTCCAGGTAAAAGTTATCCCGACCAAACAAGTCTTGATAATCCAGAATTCTTTGACGCGCTCGATCCAGATGCTCCTTAATAATTAATTGTGAAATTTCACCACCCAGACAAGCCGTCATGGCGATCAAGCCTTCGTGATGCTTAGTCAACAATTCCCAATCAATGCGCGGTTTATAATAATACCCCTCCAAATGAGCAATGGAAGTTAATTTAAGTAGATTTTTATAACCAGCATTATTCTTGGCCAAGAGAACTAAATGATGACTGGTCTTCTCGCCTTTGACATAATTTTTGTCCAGACGGGAACCAGGCGCCACATAGGCCTCCATGCCAATAATGGGTTTAATGCCAGCTTTATGACATTTCTGGTAGAATTCCACAGCTCCATACATGACACCATGATCAGTCAGGGCAATGGCGGTGGCGCCGTCAGCCTTGGCGAAATTAACCAGATGATCTATTTGGGACAGACCATCTAATAACGAGTAGTGGCTATGAACGTGGAGATGAATAAAAGACATAAAAATAATTTTCAATTTCCAATTTTAAATTTCCAAACAAATCTCAATTTTTTAAATTTTAAAACAATTCATTTACAAAAAACAAAAAACCAAAAACTATTACCTCAGTCCAAATAATAAAATATTGTTGCGAGTAAAACGAGCAACCCTCCTTAATTGGAAATTGGAAATTAGGATTTGGAAATTTTATCAATAATTCTATTAACTATTATAACGCAATTATAAACCTAACTAATCTTAACCAGTTCTTCTCTAACCACGACCCTATCATCCCACGGTTCTTTAACTCCATTGGCTACACAGATTGCCTGTTCATTGCCTTTACCAGTAATCAAGACTGCATCTCCTGATTGCGCCAGACTCAGTGCCTGGGCGATAGCTTGTCGGCGATCAAGAATTGTGAACAGATTGTTGTCCTTTTCCTTGCCGGCCTTTTCAGCACCCAGCGCCACCTGATCAATGATTATTTGAGGGTTGTCATCATAAGGATCTTCATTGGTAATTATGACTATATCAGCACTCTGACCAGCTATTTTTCCTAAGATGGGTCTGCGAGCGACATCGCGACCACCTCCGGCGCTACCCAGCACGTGAATGATGCGTTGATGCGGAATTAACTTAATGGTTTCGTATAGTTTCTCCACCGCTGTTGGCTCAAAGGCATAGTCAACCATAACCACGAAATCCTGACCCTCGTCAATGCGCTCCAAACGACCCGGGATACCCGTTACCGCTTCCAAGCCTTCTTTGATGCCAGTTAGAGTCAGACCATGAGCCAGGCCAACCGCCACAGCATTTAGAGAGTTGCTGACATTGAAGGCACCTAACAGCTTCAAATTAATGCGACTACTTTGTTCATCAGCCTCAATACTATAGGAGGTACCCTGATTGGTAATATCGATGTCAGTTGCCTTGATTTGATGTAAATTGAAATCCTTAACTTTCTTGGGATTCTTGCGCGTATAATATAGATATTTTTCCTCTGCCCAGAAATTTGAGAAATAAGTTGCCTCAGCGTCATCGCCATTAACAATAATAGTCTTCTTGATTCTGGCCAAAGACAATTTCTTGAGACCACTCTCAACCTTTTTGACACAATTGTCCTCGCTGGCATATTTCGTCTTGCAATCTTTCAGATGAGCGAAGAGCATACCCTTAGCTTCTTTATATTTCTCAAAAGAGCCATGAGACTCAATATGTTCCGAATAAATACCGGTGAAGACCAGGGTGTCGTAGTTGATAAAACGATGGCGATATTGAACGATACCTTCACTGGTGGTTTCGACAATAGCGAACTGACAGCCATTCTTAACCATATCTGACAACATTTTAAAGGTGAAGAATCGTCCCACCATTGTCATCTTCTTGTCGTTCTGCCAATCCTTGTTACCGTCACTAAACATTGCGGTAGAGGTCAAGCCCACCTTGTAACCAGCGCTACGTAACATTTTGGCAATCAAATAAGCACTGGTAGTCTTGCCAGTGGTGCCAGTAATACCGATGACAATCAGCTTCTGACTGGGTGCGCCATAAATAGCGTTACCGATATAACCCAAAGCGAAATGATAAAAAGGCCAGATAATATTCCAGGCCTGCTTGGGTATAATTTTCTTTATCTTCCTAAGTAATTTGTCTATCATCTGACGTAAATTTTAAATTATAAAAAATCCCAGATTGGAATAGCACTTATAAAATAAATACCAAATTTCAAATTTTTTAGTTTTGACATTAGGATTTAGATTTTGATTGGAAATTAGTCATTAGACATTAGTCATTTCTAAATCATTCTCCTCAGCTTTCTCAGCACCTGATATATTCTATAATATCCTTTATTAAAAACTAAATCAAATGTACCAAGATAAGCCAAATTTTGACCAGAAAAACCGTCTTTAAATCTGCTTACCCCAGGCCATTTATCTTTGTCCACACCGAAGAAGTCATAACGCTCAAAATCATCAGTCAGAGCGTCCTTAATTGCCTGCCATTGTAACAGGTACGGTGCCATTAAATTTCTACCTTCGTTACTGCTGGCGCCATGAGCATAAGTCATGGTGTTACCAAATCTAATGATAAAAACACCAGCTAGAATTTTAGTGTCATGCTTAGCTAGATATAATTGACCTAAATCAACCTTCATCATCTGCTGATAATAGTTTTTGTCATGCAGACGAAAACCATCTCTGGATCCCGTGTTTTGCAACAATCGCCACCAATCTGGAAAATCCGACTCAGTTCCCCGAATAATTTCTACGCCTTTCTTCTCCGCCAAGCGAATGTTGTAGCGAGTTTTCTGATGCATAGCTTTTAGCAAGTCCCCTGACCCCTTGGTCAAATCCAGGACCGCTGTCTGTTTCGGTTCCAAGGCAATGGTTGCCACGACTTGATCAGTCTCTATAAATTCTTTCCAATAATAATGCTGAGCTTGATCAAGTGTCACCGGTGGCTCAAACCTCAAAAAAGCCACCTTCTCCTTCTTGGCACTAATTTTTAATTCTTCAACCAAAAAATCAACCAATGTTTGATATGTGATATGTGATACGTGATACGTGATTATTGGTCCACGTGGTGCAAACCAATAATACCTAGCACCTGGCAATACTTTCTTAATTAAAGTAACCACGGCCAATAAATTATCAGCCTGATCCGCCACTCCTAAGCGTATTACTTCATAGCCGACAGCTCGCTGAAACTCACCCCAGCTCCAGGACTGTAAAAAATCACCGCCATTACTGGCGACGAATTCATCTAGTCTTTTTTTGTCAGTTATTTCAATTAATTTCACAACTAAGATTTAGGATTTAGGATTTAGGATTTAGGAATCACGGTTAACGAAATCTTAAATCTTAAATCTTAAATCTTAACTCAATAGCTATTTACCTAAAATCTTCAAAGCCGCTCTAATCCTCTCCCCACTGTCAGTTACCATCTGATCAACTTGCCCCAGAGCTTGACGGGCTAAGCCCAAAGAATAACCCAATCCTACCAAAGCGTCCAGCTCGTCGCTATTAACACTAACATTGCTGGAGCCAAGCGCTAAAGTACCAAGCTTGGATTTCAGCTCTACCACGATTTTTTCAGCTGTTTTAGCACCAATGCCCGAAATTTTAGTCAGCAAAGTATGATCATTCATCACAATAGCTTGACGCAGATTATCCAAATTAGCCGCCGACAGAATGTTCAAGGCTGATTTAGGGCCAACACCGGACACAGTCAATAACAATTCAAACATAGTTAATTCTTCTACTGACGAGAAACCGAATAGAGCTTCACCGTCTTCTTTGACCTGATGATAGAGATTGAGACTGGTTCGCTCGCCAATTAAGTTTTCAGATAAAATTTTAGCAGTGGTAAAAACTTTATAACCCAAACCAGACTCGATTTTAATAATCAAGGCATCGGTTCTTTTGTCAATAATTTTCCCTTCAATGTAAGAAAGCATAACTTATAAATTACAAATATCAAATATCAAATTTCAAATTTCAAATAAAATCCAAACTACAAATTATTAAATGATTGGTTTAATAATATTTTGACATTTAGTCATTGGATATTTATTAGACATTGGAAATTGGAAATTAGACATTAACCTCTTTCTCCTCTCAATGCCTTAACTCTTTCGCTGATTGGAGGGTGCGTCATCATTAACTTAGCGAAGAAACCAGGTTCAGCGCGATCGGATTTGAAAGGTGAAGCGATATACAAATGAGCCGTAGCTCGATTAGCCGCTTCCAGAGCTTCTTCGTCAGCGCTAATCTTCTCCAAGGCTCGTGCCAAACCCTCAGGATTACGAGTCAGTAAGGCGCCTGAGGCATCTGCTAAGAATTCCCTTTTTCTAGAGACAGTAAATTGCATGATGTAGGCAAAGATGGGCGCCAAAATAGACAAAGCGATGGCGACTACCATAATAATCACTCCCAGCTGACCCTTATTATCATTATCATCACGACGGCTAAAGAAGGCCCAGTGTCGGAACCAATCAGCCATCAAGACAATGATGCCCACTAAAACGGTGGTGATGGTGGCCAAGAGAATATCACGATTACCGATATGCGATAATTCGTGAGCGATCACTCCTTCTAATTCCGCCTTCTCTAACTTCTCCACAATGCCGGTAGTGAAACAGATAACACCATGTTCCGGATCACGACCAGTGGCGAAAGCATTGGGAGCGCTGTCCTCAATGATATAAATCTTAGGCATGGGTAGGCCGGCAGTAATGCACAGATTTTCCACCAAGCGATATAATTCCTTAGCATTAGCCTGAGTTACCTCATGAGCTCCACTCATCGCCAAAACCATCTTATCACTATTCCAATAACTAACCAGCGACCAAACAATACTTAAGGTAACGGCAATATATAAAATAGCGCTATTTTCCATGGCCACGCTAAAAATGTAAGCCACGATCATGATAAAAACCAAGAAGCTGGTCATCAGAAACCAGGTCTTGCGTTTATTGGAATCGGCGTAAGTATAAAGCGTGGGCATAAATTATTTAAACAAATGATTGTTGATAGCGCTGGCGCAACTGGTGATGCTATCTATCAACAACATGACATTGAAGTTTTGAGCAATAGTAGGATCCTGGTACCAAGACAAAGGCGAGATGAAAACATTCTTGTATTGATAGGCCCAATCCTTCTCCACCGACAACACAATACTATAAGATAAATAGTTTTCAAATTGAGATTGATTCTTGGCCAGAGCTCCGGAACTTATATCAGTACCACCAATCAGGAAATATTTGAATCCGATTATTCTCTCTCTAACAGACACACCTTTCTTGGATCGTCTCGGCATAGCCATGGCCATCACAGTAATAAAAATTCCCGACAAGATAGAACTGGCGTAACCGTAAATATTACCATTAAAATATGCGAAGCTGGTGTAGAATCCGCCCAGAGCTAAGGCAACAGCTACCGACACATACAAGGCTCTAATCTTGGCCGGACTATGCGGGAAGAGGCCCTTGGCGACTGTAGATTCATAAATCTGCTTAAAGATAGCACTGCGATTAACCGCGAAATTACTAGCCAACTCTGACAAATGAACCTGATTATCATTAGCGAAAATGGTATTGAGAATCGTTTGTTGAAATTCTGTTTCTGAATATCTGATTTCACCAAGCTTAGTGAACAAGAAATCGTCAGCCGATTGATTAAAGACTCTGGTAATTCTAAAATAACCGCGACTAGCCAGATAAAAAATCTCCGCCGTCACATCTAACCCATGGACCTTCTCATCCAGCACAGTGCCTATTTCAGCCGGTGATAAATCAGGTGGTGGTCCGATCTGAATCTCTATATTACCACTGGAGCGAGGATCTCGACCTCGTTGTCGCCATAAAATTAAGAAGATTATTAGAACTGGAAAAGGCGCCAAAGCAATCCAATTTCTGTCAACGAAACCACGAATCATCTCCATTAAAGTCGGTTCATAGATAGTGCCTTTCGGCAAAGTGAAAGACGCCCTAGTGCTTTCTCCAGAAAATATTTCAAAAGGATTTTCGAATAGAAACATTAGTTGAGATTGTGCCTTCTCAATTACCGCTGAACGGCATTTTAATTCTTTGCCTGGGGCGCCATAGAGGCAAGACAATTGATCAGTATTGGCCACTATTTTCCTCGGTAAGATAATTTTAATCACTGACTGTTTGATGGTTAATGGCCACACATTACCGGTTGCATTCCAATAGAAGTAGTCTTCGTTCAAGCCAAATCTCACTACGCCTTCGGCCACATAATCGACAATGAAGATGGTTCGATCGGCGAAATAGCGATTTTCCATTTTATAAGACACTTTCAAATAATCATCCTTAAGCTCGGTCTTGAAACTCCCGATATTATTAACATTGTCAGAAACCGACGACAAGAAGATCTTCAATTTATAATTATTCTGATTACTATCGCTGTATTTGGTCGGCAACCACAAATCAACATTATCACGTTTGGCTCCTTGAAAATTATATGATATCACCTGATGAACGCTGATACTGCCGTCTAAATTAAGTACTGCGCTAGATTCCAGCCGATCAATCTGATCCGCTTGCGCGTCACGAAAAGCAACTAAAGTCAAACTTAGTAGTATCGTTAATATCAGTAATCGCGACAATAGCGCTCTACTCATATATTAATCTAACAGAAATTAAAACTCAACTTTAACGTTCGCCTTCTCTGCTTCATTACTAACTTCAAAAAACTTATAATCCTTGAAGCCCAGCATATTGGCGAAAATATTGGTGGGAAAGACTTGCAATTTCGTATTGAAATCACGCACATTGCCGTTATAAAATCTCCTAGAAGCTTGAATCTTATCCTCAGTGTCAGTCAATTCACGTTGCAATTCTAAGAAGTTCTGGTTGGCTTTCAAATCAGGATAATTTTCACTCAAGGCAAAGATTGATTTCAAGGTGCCGGACAAGGTATTCTCCGCTTGTTGCTGAGTGGCTAAGTCCCCTGTCTTCTGAGCAGCCATGGCTGAGTTTCTAGCCTCAATCACTTTCTCCAGCGTCACTTGTTCATGAGAAGCATAACCCTTGACGGTCTCCACTAAATTTGGAATCAAATCATAACGTCGCTTCAATTGGACATCAATATCACTCCAAGCTTCGTCAACACGATTCTTGGCTCTGATTAAACCGTTATACATCGTTACTATAGCTCCGGCTACGACAACGATGATGCCTAAAATAATCCAGGTAGTCATAAATTTTAATTAATTTAATTAATGAGCCCGATTTTTTTTAACAAAAGCCAGGCAATCCCAACACAAATTAAAATGATGATAAAAGCAGTCATATAATAATTTTATTTAACAATAGTTAATGTTAATTGATGTCCATTAATGTCAACTTGCTTGCTAATCAATGGCTCCTTAGCGGGTTCAGTTAACAACCAAGCCACACTCAGCGTATCGTCGCACAAGAGCTGTCCACAGTCCGCAATTAGTTCTTGCAACCACTGATCAGCCTCCAGACAATGAATCGTCACTTGATCCTGAATGCTTAGACCGGCTTCCTTGCGCAAGGCATTAACAGCTCGCACCAACTCTCGTTTAGCGCCTCCCTGTACCAAGGCTTCAGTTAATTCCAAATCAAGCGTAACACTTAATTCTCCAGTACCTTCCTGACAGAGCACGGTCAACACATTCAGTTCATCCTTAATCAGATCTAGATAGGCGTCAGTCACTTGAGCATTCATGACTGTCAGTTGATTCAAAGGCTGTCTAATCTTCACCTTAGCTTCATCACGTTTCGCCAAGCCCAACTCCACAATCTTACGGACGAAGGCCATTTCTTTCAAAACGCTTTCATCGGCCAGCCTCAGCTGAGGCCAGGTCTGCAAATGGACTGAGTCCAACTCTGATTGAAAATTGTGACCGCTTAATCTCTGCCACAACGTTTCTGACAGGAACGGCATCGCCGGCGCCATCAAGACACTTAATCGCAACAAAGCGTCTTTCATCGCCGACAAGACTTGTTGACGGTCAGAGCTCTTGAAGCGATCGCGACTTCGTCTCAGATACCAGGTGGAAAAATCATCAATAAATAAAGTAATTGGTCTGACGGTTCTGGGTAGATCGTAATTATCAAAGGCTGTAGTCAGTTCCTCTGTCAATTGATCAAGCCTAGCGCTAATCCACTTATCTAAAACATTGTCACTAAGTGGCACCGAAGTTTCACTAGCCTCGGTTTGGATGTAGGTTTCGTAAAATTTATAAACATTCCACAGCGTCATGACATTCTTCCTCAGACTCTCCTCCACACCCTTTTCGGTGAAACTCATATTCTCGGCTTGCATCACCGGCGAAGCTAAGAGATAAGCCCTGAGTGCGTCGGCGCCATAGAAATCCAGCACTAAATTGGGATCGGGATAATTCTTCAGTTTCTTGGACATCTTCTTACCATCCTCAGCTAAAACTATACCATTAACTATAGCATTTTTAAAGGCATTTGTATCCTGCAGTCCATTGGAGATAATATGCAGATAATAAAACCAAGCCCTGGTCTGATCAACTCCTTCGGCAATAAACTGAGCTGGGAAATTAGCCTCGAATTTAGCCTTATTTTCAAAGGGATAATGTTGTTGAGCATAAGGCATGGAACCAGACTCAAACCAGCAATCCAAGACATCTGGAATACGATTCATGGTAGCACCGCAAGTGCAAGGCACCTTAACCAAATCCATTTGATCCTTGTGTAAATCGTTAATTGTTTCACCACTGGCTTCAGTTAATTCGGCGACACTGCCGAACACCTTTATGGTCTGGCATTGATCACAGCGCCAAATAGGCAAACAGCTAGCCCAGAATCTTTGACGACTAATTGACCAATCTCGCGCTCCAGCTAACCACTGACCGAAACGGCCAGACTTGATATGCTCTGGCGACCAATTAATCCGCTCCGCAGTTTCTAGGCATTTCTCTTTTATTTTTGTAACGCTCACGAACCAGGACCCAGTGGCATAATTCAAGAGAGGTGTATCACAACGCCAACAATGAGGATAGCTATGTTCATATTTTTCTTTATGAAATAACAGACCCTTGCCAGCTAAATATTTAATAATTTCAATATCCGTTTTAGTATGGTCACCGAGTTCTTTAACATGCATGCCGGCAAAATCTCCAGCCTCAGATTTGATAATACCATCCATCCCGACATGTTGCACAAAAGGCAAGTCGTGCTCTTTACCCAGATTCAAATCATCTTCACCGAAGGCAGGAGCGATATGTACCACGCCAGTACCTTCCTCAGTTGTCACGAAATCAGCCGGATAAATCTTCCAACCGTTCTCTCTATTTTTTAAACTCTCATCCTGAGCGTAATAATCAAACAACGGCTCGTATGATAAACCAACCAAATCCGCACCTTTAAATTCAGATTCAATGTTAAAATTTTTACCAATTTTTTTAAAGACATCCACCAGTCTTTCTTTAGCAATTATGAAATAATATAATTTATTATTTTCTATTTGTTCTTCAAATGTATTATCACTACCAAGCCACCCTTCTCCAGGTATTGTAATTTTTACATAATCAATCTCTTTACCGACAGCCAAAGCTACGTTGCCAATAAGAGTCCATGGCGTTGTTGTCCAAGCTAGCACAAAAGTTCCAGGCTCATTAACAAGCTTAAACTTAGCAATCGCTGACAAATCCTTAATGTCCTTATACCCCTCCGCCACTTCCGACTGACTAAGTGTTGTCTCACAACGCGGGCAGATATGCATCGAGCGATAGCCTTCATAAATCAAACCCTTGTCATATAATTGTTTAAAAACCCACCAGACCGACTCCATATAATCCAAGTCCATAGTCTTGTAGGCGTGTTTCATATCCACCCAGCGACCCAATCTAGTGATGGTCTTCTCCCAATCCTGAGCGTAATCCAATACTCTAGCACGACAAGCATCATTAAATTTCTTGACACCGTAAGCTACGATATCTTGCTTAGACTTGGTGCCTAATTCTTTTTCGACAATATTTTCAATCGGTAAGCCGTGACAGTCCCAACCCCATTTTCGTTCTACTCGATAACCACGCATGGTCCAATAGCGAGGTATGACATCTTTAATCAAACTGGCTACCAAATGACCATAATGTGGCGTACCCGTCGCAAAAGGCGGTCCATCGTAAAATACATACTGCGACTCGCCGAAGCTTTCAGCGGAATTGAAATTCCCCTCCTTGGAGGGGTGGTCGAAGACCGGGGTGGGTCTATCAACAGACTGTTCAAAAATATTATTTTCACTCCAAAATTTCAGTACTTCCTCCTCCATGGCCGGAAACTGGCTTGGTTTTCTTGCTTCTGACATATTTATTAACTGTTATGGTATTTTAAGTAGCTTAATTGTAAGGTAAACAGACCAAAAAGTCAAAATCAGCCTTTAATCTCAACTTCCTTCCCCTCACCAAGGGGAGGGTTAAAGTGGGGTCGTAAAAATCATGTTTTTATTGACTTTTACTTAAATTTTCATAACACTTTTCGTCCCGCTCTATATGTTTTAATCGAGGCGGGATCCCGCTCTGCGGTGATAGATTTGTAGCATTAGTAGTATTCGTAGCAATTTTCGTAGTTTCGTAGGTTTGTAGCATTAGTCCTTGCCCAATCACACCAATCGTATTATCATTAACCCCATGGATTTTCAACTACATTCCAAATTTAAACCAGCCGGCGACCAAGCTCAAGCCATTGAGTTGCTTAGTCGTGGCCTCCAGCGAGGCGACCGAGAGCAGACCCTCCTGGGCGTCACCGGCTCCGGCAAAACCTTTACCATGGCTAATGTTGTCGCCCAACTCCAGAGACCAACCCTAGTCATTTCTCACAATAAAACTCTAGCCGCCCAGTTGTACAACGAATTTAAACAGTTCTTCCCTCATAACGCCGTTCACTACTTCGTTTCTTATTATGACTACTACCAACCCGAAGCTTATATTCCTCAGACCGATACCTACATTGAGAAAGAAGCCCAGATTAACGAAGAGATTGATCGCCTCCGCCACGCCGCTACTCAAGCGCTCCTGACCAGACCTGACGTCTTGATTGTGGCCAGCGTCTCCTGCATCTACGGTCTCGGTGAAAAAGCCAGCTACGAAAATCAAAGTCTGACTTTCCAAACTGGCGCCACTTTCAAACGTAATGACATTCTCAGACAATTAATTAAAATACAATACAACCGAAATGACATCGAATTCAATCGAGGACAATTTCGTGTCGCCGGTGGCAAGATTGATATTTACCTAGCCTCAGGCGAACAAGTTATCAGACTGGAATTAAATGGAGATGAAATTGAAGCTATTTATCAATTTGAAGTCAAGCCGAACACCAGCGCCGTCTGGTTGCATCACTTGAAAAATTCCGCCGTCAATCAAGTTAAGACCATTACTATCTTGCCCGCCAAACATTTTATAACGCCCGAAGCGCAATTGGAGCTGGCACTCAGAAATATTGAACTGGAATTAGAACAGAGACTCAAAGCCTTAAACGATGAAGGTAAACTAGTTGAAGCCGATCGACTGGAACGCAAGACGACCTATGACCTGGAAATGTTACGCGCCGTCGGTTATTGCAATGGCATCGAGAATTATTCCCGTCAATTAACGGGTCGTAGCGCCGGTGAGCCTCCGGAAACCTTAATAGACTTCTTTCCAAAAGATTTTATCACCATGGTCGATGAATCTCATGTTACTCTACCACAAGTGCGAGGTATGTTTGCGGGCGACCGCTCCCGCAAAGAAACCTTAGTCAATTTCGGTTTCCGCCTGCCCAGTGCCATTGATAACAGACCGCTTAATTTCAAAGAATTCAATGAACGCATAGGACAAACGATTTATGTCAGCGCCACACCATCTGAATACGAATTAAAACGTAGTACTCAAGTCGTCCAGCAAATCATCAGACCAACCGGACTCTTAGATCCGGAAGTGGAAGTACGACCAGCCGTTAATCAAATCGAAGATCTGATTAGTGAAATTGCTAAACGAGTTGAAGCACGCCAACGAGTCCTGGCCATCACCCTAACCAAACGTATGGCGGAAGAGCTATCCAGCTACCTAGCTGAATTAAATATCAAAGTAGCCTATATTCATTCAGAAATCCAAACCATGCAGAGAGTGGAGATTCTCAATGACCTGAAGTCCGGTGTCTATGATGTCTTGGTCGGCATCAATCTACTGCGTGAAGGCATTGACCTGCCAGAAGTTTCCTTAGTCGCCATTCTCAACGCTGATATGGCTGGTTTTCTGCGTACCGAGACAGCGCTCATTCAAACCATGGGTCGAGCCGCTAGACATCTGGACGGCAAGGTTATTATGTACGGCCACCGCATTTCCCCAGCCATGCAAAGCGCCATCGACATCACTAATAAACGTCGCAAAATTCAACAAACCTACAACAAAAAACACGGCATCACGCCCGTGTCTATCAGCTCCAGCGCCAAGAACTCAATTATCGATTAATCTCCACAGGCTGATTCTCTCCAAATTAAAATACCATCCTTAAATAAGGATGGTATTATTTTTGTTATTGCTATTCTAGACAATAACCACTTCACTCGATTGCGCTGCAATCAACGATTGAAAGACAGGACAATTCATCATCAAGTCTTGATATGAACCCTGACTCACTACTCTACCCTGCTCCAACACAATAATTTTATCAACATTTTTAATCGTTGATAAACGATGAGCGATAATAATAGTGGTTCTATCTTTAATCACGTTATTAATTGCTTGACGCACCAATGACTCATTGATAGCATCGAGACTGGAAGTTGCCTCGTCTAAGATAATGATGCTAGGACGCTTAATCATCGCCCTAGCAATAGCCACTCGCTGACGTTCACCACCAGATAATTCGATACCTTTTTCACCAATCACGGTGTCCAAACCATGTGGCCAAGACTTAACTAAATCCTGCAATTGAGCCAAGACCAATGTTTCATCTAGATCTCGATCAGTCAAATCTTTCGCTCGGCCATTCAAACCAAACTTGATATTATAACCAATCGTATCATCAAACAGTTGGACATCTTGCTCAACTGAGCCTATGGCTTGACGATAATTTGGCAAATCCAAAAGTCTTAAATCATGGCCATCTACTATAATCTGGCCAGCTTGTGGATCAGTAGCTCTCAGTATCAAGTAAACCAAGGTCGATTTACCTGCGCCCGACTGTCCTACGATAGCCACCCTCTGACCAGATTCAATTTTGAAACTGACATCATGAAGAACTTCACCTTGCTCCGTCTCTTTAATCTCCTCATCGTCCTTAATATAAGTACGGTTCTGATAAGTGAAGCTGACATTTTTGAATTCAATCTCACCAGCGAATCTTGACGGTCGAATCGGATTATCAACCATTTTAACATTACTCTCCACCTCCATCATCACAAAATATTTCTGAATATCGGTATAATTATTAACTGCTTGTCTATGGAAGTATTGAATCTGACCCAAACGTCCAAAGACGCCATAAGACCAACTCAGTAACATGGTCATAAAACCAACAGTGTAATAACCATAATGAACTCCCAGCACTCCTAAAGTCAGCACCAAGACCCCAGATGCATCAATCACTGTACTATTACGCATCCAAAACTTCATATACCAAGTCCAGGCTGAAATGCTCATATCCTGGGTCTTCAAACGCTCTTGCAGATAATCACCAACGACTCTCGTCTCCTGACCACTAACCTGTACCAACTCGACGTTACGCACAAACTCAGTTTGCATTTTATTGTTTTGGTGATATCTATCCCTAATTGGTTTCAAGATTGGTATGAATTTAATACTATCTGTAAAAGTAAACCACATATAAACGACTAAACACACCAGCATCACTGAACCAATGATCGGACTTAAGATACAAACAGCTGTCAAAGAAAACAAAATCTGCAGAGCCAAAGGGACATAATTAAAAACCGTCATCTCCAACAGTTGCTTCATGGCCTGCTCACCCTTATCGATGACAGACTTCTTAATGCCACTGTTGGTATTAATGTGCTGGTCTAAGGAGAAGTCCATGAATTTCTTCATTGTGACCTCACTGATAAATACTTCCGACTTGCTGTCGAAATTATTTATCTCATAGACATCTTTGTGATACTGCATCACAGTTTTTATCAGCTGTAAGACAAGTGACAAAGCTAGCCAAATTGCTATGTACCACAAGGATTCTTTAGCAATCAAGCTATCAATGACCTTACCATACAACCAAGGTGTCACCACCAGCAACAACTGAATCAATACCAAATAAATCATCATTACTAACAAAACCTTATGAAAAGGCTTATATAGTCGCCAAATTTTTAAGAATATCTGCTTCATCTATACTCCTATTAAATTATAAAAGTCCTAATAAATTACTATATTTATAGCATACAAAAATGTTTTTGTCAAGCAAAAATACTGTATTTTACTTAATATAAAGCAAATTTATAACAAAAAAACCGCATGAAATACGGTTTTGCTGGCTCTGGCTCTTTCCTATTGCATGCTTATTACGGCTTGGTAGCTGACCAAAGTAGATTCACTTCACTTTGAACCAAGGCTCTGTTATATAATCGTACCTCGTATAAACTGCCAGTAAAATATGAGGCATTTGCTTCCCACCCAAAAACCAAAGGACTGCTATTACTAATATTAACGCTATTAGGAGTATCCGTGCCTTGTGAACTGGGAGTAGTATTCAAAAACAAAGTTCTTCGGCCAGTACTTCTATTTAGGGACATTACTAGCTGATAGTAAGTATTTATAGCTACTCCTCCAATACTGACATTACCCCAATAAGTTGTGGTTCCGTCAGCTATATAACAACTTATACTACTACCAACATTAATTCTACAATGATACCAATAATTGTTTAAGATGGCTCCTTGCGTACCTTTGTTAAAAATTGCTCCACCTAAAGTTGATCCGGTTTTAAACGAAGCCACTACTGAGAAATCTCCAGTACCCATATCTAAATAACTGTTATCAGCAATAGTTACAGTACCGTTAGCGCTACTGAAATTATAGCCCCCAAGCGCCTCACCGTAACGTCCCGTAGAAGTTGCCACACCACCAGCGATAACCCCGGTAGTTGAATTACCCGTTAAATCTCGAGTGCCAGTATTACCATCAAGCGCCCAATGACCAACTAAAGCTCCACCGAAATTTAAAGCATCGTCTACCAATCTAGCGTCAGTATTGTCAGGTAACTTCACTCCACTTTTATTAGTAATAATAATACTGCCAGCCGGTAATTCGCTGGTGCCTTTCTCCAGTATCGCTCTTAGTGTGAAATTACTACCAGCACCATAGGCATAACTAAGATTAGTACTGGGGTCGGCCGGTACCTTGGCCATATAAGTTTTGACACCATCGGCTGACTTCAGAGCTATGCCGGCGGTGGCGTAAACTGGATAAGCACTGTGATCAGCATAATAAAGCTCAACGCTGTTGACTATCTGCTTAAGGTCGCTAACTCTCTTGGCGTCACGAGCATTGGCTCGGGAACTATTCAAAGCGACCATTGTTACGGTCGCGAGAATTCCAATTATCACGATGACAACAAGAAGCTCTATCAAGGTGAAGCCTGATTTAAAACTTGGTTTATTTATTATGTTATTACGAATAAACATGCTTGTTTTTAAATGTCTAATATCTAATTTCCAATATCAAATAAAATCCTAAGTTCAAATGTCTAAGTTCTTACAATATATTGAGATATATAATTTGGCATTCGTTATTAGAACTTGATTAGTCATTAGAAATTAGGATTTTGACATTCTATTTACATTATACCACCCAAAGCACTTTTAGTAAAACTTAAATATTTTCACCCTATTTCTTCCCCAGAAACTTCTTGCTCCTCAAATCCCGATGAAAGCTGATGGCGAAACGATGCGACTCATCTCGCACACGCTTAACCAGATGTAGTGCCGGGCTATTCAGTGACAACTCAATTGGTGCGCTCAAACCACTGATAAAGATTTTGTCCCTAGCAATCGACGAACGTAATCCCCCACCTTTAGAAATCGCTATCACTGGCAAGTCCACCTGGTATTTTTTTAACATTTTTAAAGCAATGTTCAACTGAGCCTTGCCACCATCAATAATCATCAAATCCGGCAAAGGCCAATATTCACTGACCTTATCCTCAGTTGGAAAGGCATGAGCCAAGCGTCGTGTTAATACCTCCTGCAAAAATTGCACATCCCCATGTTTACTATCGCTGAAAGGAGTTTTGAGTTTTGAGTTTTGTTGCGCCCGAGGCGCATCCGCCTGGGGCGGAATTTGTAATTTAAATTTCCTATATCCCGATTTATCCGCCTCACCATCCACGAAAGTGACCATCGAAGCCACCGCCTGATGACCAAAAATATTCGAAGTATCATAACCTTCAATTCTGGCTGGAATCTTGGCTAGACCCAGAACCTTAGCCAACTCAACGGTGTCAGTGCTAAATTTCTCCGCCGTGGACAAGACTCGAGAATTTTCCAACACTTGTTGCATATTTTTCAACTCATAAACAGCTTGGTTTAATTCCAGCTCCAGAGATTCACGCTCCAGCGAAGCAGATTTTTTAATCTTTTTATTTAATTCCTTAATTCTTAATTCATAATTCCTAATGACCTTTTTCTTCTCACCAGACAAGAAAGTAATAATCGGCTTAATCACCCTGGCCAGATATTCCTCACGACTTATGATTGAACCGCAAGCACCGGCGCAACGACCAATCTGATAATAGAAACAAGGTTGCTTGGCCAATTTACGAGTTGTACAATAGGGCCAAATTTTTCTGAGCACTTTGACTGTTTCTTTAACTGCTGATCCACTGACGAAAGGACCGAAGTATTGACCCGGCTTGTTGACCTGACGCACTACGAACACTCCAGGCACTTCATCAGCGCTAGAGATCCAGATATAGGCGAAACGTTTATCATCACGCAATAAGACATTATAATACGGCTGAAATTTCTTAACCAAATTCGCTTCCAAGAGCAGAGCTTCGATTTCTGTCTCCACTTCAATCCACTTGACCTGTTCAATTTCTGGTAACATCTTCTGTTTCATGGGGCTATGATTGGCGCTGGTTTGCCAATATGACAAGACTCGGCTAGCCAGATTAACTGCCTTACCAATATAAATAATTTCCCCCGCCCTGTTATAAAACTGGTAGGAACCGGGGGCCTTAGGAAGGCCTAATTGTTTGATTTTGGCTAATGTTAACATATTTTAAACAATGGGGATTGACTTTTACACAGATTTATGATATAATTATAGATTAATTTGTACATTTAAACAAGGAAAATAAACGATGAAAACTCAGAAGGAGAAGCAGGCTAAGCGGATTACTCCGGGCTTGGTAATTATTTCGCTCTGTTGTCTGATGGTCATCCTGATATTCACGGGACTTGTCTTTGGCTCTGGCAGTAAAGTAGAAACCAATCATAAACGTCCCAGCTTAACCACGGTTTACCAAGATTTGCAGGCCAATGTTGACGCCTTCAAAGCTAGTCGTGGTGATGAATTTAATCAGGAAGCCATTGATAACAAGAGATTCGGCATTAAAAATATCCCCGGCGATATCAGATACGACCCCGAAATGCAGGAGCGCAACGAAGTTGTAGATATACCTGGACCAAAACCCCAACGTGAATTTAGCTGGCCTTACAATAATCGGTGGTATAAAGCCGTTATGACTTTAGACGAGAAACTCTACCAAGATTACCGGAGACTGCCTCAGGACAACCACGACTTTGGCACTTATCTGAATATTCAGCCTCAGGACAGTTCCATCAGTAGTTTAGCCAGACAATTCCGTGACATCGCCCAACAGAATAATTTGGACGATTACCAATTAGTGGAATTAACCATGGCTTTCGTTCAAGCCATACCCTATGACTCGAACCGAGTTATGCTACTGGGGTCTGGAAAAAACTTGGATTATCTAACACCTTACGAGGTCTTGTATCAGAATACTGGAATCTGTCTGGATAAATCAGTCCTGGGTGTCTCTTTACTAAGAGAATTGGGTTACGGTAGCGCTTTGCTATTGTATCTCGAGCCCATTAATTACGCTACAGATAGTTCTAGTCATGCCTCCATCGGACTCCAAGTTCCTTCAGGCCAAGGCTTGAAATCCGCTCCCGATTATGGCTATGTAGAATCAACCACTCGCGCCCCCTTAGGACTAGTGCCTATCATAGATAGCGTTAAGGTGATCGATTCTGTCAGCCTAAAAGAATCCGTCGGCTTCATTATGGGATTTCGGGATAGAAACAACTTTCAGAATGACAGTTCGCTCGGTCCGGTCTCTATTAAGCATCGAACTACAGGCAAGGTCTATCGCTATCCAGGCGATAGAACAGCCAAACCTGTCGTTAAATTACTTTATCATAATGTAAATAACTTTATCCCCGACCAGATCGGGGATCTCGTTTTTGGGGACTACACAACATTTGACTATAAAATAATGTTAAAAAGAAATTCCTAGACATTAAAAACAACCCCCGAATCAAATCGGGGGTATTTTTTTAACTAATCCTGACTGATAGCAGTCACCGGACAGCCGGCGATAGCTTCAGGCACACAATCGGCCGGAGTCTGATCTATGACGTCAGACTTGCCCTGATCATTCATAACGAAGTGACTGGGACAGATGGCGACACAGGCTCCGCAACCGATACACAATTCATGGTCAACTTTTATCATATATCTAAATGTTAATTAAATTAAATTTATCCCCGACCTGATCGGGGATCTCGTTTTTTAATCGCCCTCTTTATTGTACACTTATCAAGAATTTTCATCACCTGCGTGTCATCCCGTTGAAAAACGGGATCCAGAGTTAGTCGCTATCCACACCGTTTAAGCATAATTCACCTAAACAAATATTAACTCTGGATACCGGCCTCCGCCGGTATGACAAAACTTATAAATGTTAATTAACAAAAATAATTTTATTATTAAGCGAATATTTTCTGGTGCAATTCTTTAGCTTGAGTATCAGTCAGTCCCTGATAAGCTACTCGGACGGTATAGCGACTTAATTTCTCCAATTGATAACGATCAATTATCGTCAAGCTCCAGAGATAATCGGTGCCGATATCAGATCGCAAATTACTAAGTTTGTCAGTAAGTTCAGCGTCGGCCAGCTCCAGATTAGCATCCAATACTACCAGCTTCTGAGACAATTCGCGTACTGCGCTTAACTGTGAGCCCCGTACCAGCGACAGTAATATCTCCAAATTAACCTCCGCCAGATAAACTGCTTCTTCGGCTGAAGCTTTTATTTTGTAAATAATTCCCAGCGCCTGTCCAGCCGAATTAATCAGATAACAACTATAAGGATTAGCCAATTCAGGAGGATTGGGCATGACCTGATAAGCAACTTGCTCCAAACCTAACTGCTTCAGAATTAATTCAAGCTCCAATCTCAAATCATTAAAGGCCTTGACTCCAGTCGGCGCCTTCAATAACCAAGCCATATTTTCGGCCTCCAAATACTTAGCGCTTAAACGACCGAATACTTTGCCAATCTCAAAAATTCTAATCGGAGAAACATTTTTCTTGTCGTAATATTGATACTGTTGCCACAAACCGCTAGCCAACGACAAACGCAGAGCGGGACATTCTTCATTAACACTGTTTTGAGTGATTATTTCTTGCCAACCGATATAATTAGTCACTTGATTTGATTCTGAGGCTACCAACGGTTGTGACAATATTTCGTCAAAGCCTCTAGCCATTAGAAACTGTCTAGCCTTATCCTTGAGCCAATAAAGCGGACTAGTGATATCGGCAGTCACCATCAAAGCGGGAATCTGATCACTAGGAATCTGATCATAACGATTCATTCTAATGACTTCCTCAACCAAATCTTCAGCCAGATTCAAATCAAGTCGTTCAGACGGTGGCGTCACCAACCAGACCTCATCCTCCATAGTCACCTGACAACGCAACGATTTCAGAATCTCCATACTACGAGCTGGTTCTATTTCAATACCGGCGAAACGACTGACTGCCTCGGGATAGAAACTGATAAGCGGGACAATTCTAGGCTTAGGAAAATAGTCGGACCCTGCCACCACTTCACCGCCGGCAGCAGCCAAAATCAAATCGATTAAATAGGCGAAGGCTCGTTCCAAGCCAGAGCTGTCCATTTCTTTACTTAATCTCAATGAAGCCTCGGTGACGACAGCCAATTGACGAGCATTACGCTGAATCAACGCATGGTCATAGAGAGCCATCTCGGCGATAATATTCTTGGTCTCCGGTCCGATGCTAGCCTGCTGACTGCCGACAATTCCAGCTAAGGCCAAAATATTTTCATCATCTCTGATTAACAATTCACCACCAGTCAAGTTTAGCTCGGTGCCGTCCAGAGATTTGATCGTCTGTGGCGATTTGTTAACTTGCCAATCCAGAGCGCCTTGCACTCGGTCTTGATCCAGCAAGTGTGAAGCATAACCGGTCATAATCATGACGTAGTTCGACAAGTCAACCAAGAGATTAACGGTATTAATATCATAAAAATGTAAAAATTCTGTCAGCCAATCGGGCGAAACGCTATTAACTAAGCCCTGCATTAATACCGCCTTGAGACGTTTGACTGCACCCTTAGCCGATACCGTCAGATTCAAATCCGATTGACAAGGAATGATGAAATCGGTCGGTGGCAAGACCGCCTCTATGCCGTAGTAAGCCGAGACCTCTCTGGCCAAACCCCAGACTGACAGACAATCAACCCTGTTTCTAGTTTCCAATCCCAGTAAATAATCCTTGCGACCTTGATAAGTGACTTCTTGAAAACCATCCATCATTAAACCGATCATAGTCAAGACTTCTCCCAGCTCCTGAGGCTCAGCTTTTAATTCTGGTACCAATTGTTTAATCTGACTATATAAGACTTTCATGTTGATAAGGTTGATAAGCCAAGTCCCCTCCCAAGAGGGTCCTGATATCAGTTATTTTATATTTAGCCATTACCCAGCGATCCAATCCTAAACCAAAGGCGAAGCCCATGTATTTAGTACTGTCTATCCCGGCCAGTTTTAAGACATTGGGATGAATCATGCCGGCGCCACCCATCTCAATCCAACCAACACCCTTACAGAGCGGACAACCGTCGCCATGGCAATTGAAACATTGCATATCAGGTCCGACTCCCGGCTCAACTTCAGGATAATATTTATTGCGATAGCGAATTACCACCTCGTCGCCATACATATGACGAAAGAGATAAGTGAAGACACCGAATAAATCTTTCAGACTGGTTTGTGGCAGGACTACGAAACCTTGATATTGATGAAAGATGAAATGATTTGATTTATTGACCTTTTCATTGCGATAGGACCTACCGGGCGACACCACCTTAAAGGGCGGTTCGCAAGTAGCCAAGATTCTAGCTTCAATCGAAGAAGTCTGAGTACGCAATAGTATATTCGGCTCTTCGATGTAAATTGTGTCTTGCATATCCCGCGCCGGGTGATCAGCCGGCACATTTAAACGCTGGAAGCAGAATTCATCGGTTTCAATCTCACGCTCTTCAGCGATAGAGAAACCTAGTGATTGAAACAATCCATTTAATTGTCTGATGGTTACGCTAATTGGATGGAGGTGTCCAAGCTTGGCCTGTTGCCAATCCGGACCTTCAGCCTCAGAGCACCAACGTTGATCTAGCTCGGCCTGACCCAATTGGGTTTGCTTCTCTTGAAACATAGCCTCAGCTGTTTTAACCATAGCCTGCAGAGCCGGACCTTGGGCCTGCTTGTCTTCCAGAGACAGCTTGCCTAGCTCCTTGAGAGCTAATTTCAGGATACCAACTTTACCGAAATATTTCTGCCACAAATCAGCCAGTTGCGCAGGCGACTTAACCTGCTTCATGGCAGTTTGAATGTTTTTTAATTCTTGATCCATATTTTATTCCAAGTTACATGTTTTCTTAATACATTTCGGTTCAATAATTCGGCAGGATTGATCTTGGTCGTACTTGCTTCGATGAAAATTATTGACGGTCAAACATTTGTTCGCAATCAAACTATAGACAACACTACAATCGGTGTCGTATTGACAGTACGATTCTCGTTGTAAATAAGGCTGATCAGGGTTTCTGATTTCTATAAAACTAATTAATGATAGAAAGATAACTATCATTAAGGCTAGTAGCGCTAATTTCTCCCTCGTCGTTAGAAACATAATGCAGTCTATAATTTAACTATACTGTACTACATTTCTTGGACTATTTCAATGCCTAAAATGGCCAAACCGGCACGCAGAGTCCGACCGACTTGAGCCGACAATTGTAAGCGACTAGCTCTGACCTCAGACTCAGCGCTCAGTATCTGACAACTCTGATAAAAATCATTAAAGGCTTGCGCCAAATCAAATAAATATTGCGTCAATTCTGATGGTTCGTAATTAAGGGCTGATTGATTTACTATATCACCATATTTAGCCAGTATCAGTACCAGTGCCTTCTCCTGACTCTGAGCTAATTGTAAAGCCTGAGCTGGGGACCAATCACCCGCCTTAGTTAGTAGACTATTAATGCGCGCTCCGGTATATTGTAAATAGGCTGCGGTATAACCGTCGAAACGTAAAGCTTCATCAATGTTAAAAGTAATAATCTTCTCAGCGCCAACCTTAATCATTTCAAATTTCAAGGTAGCGACTGTTAGTTTCTCAGCAACTGCCTTAATCTGCTCCCCTGACCAATCGGCATGCCTTAACTTGGTCTCAGCGATCAACTTATCCTGACACTGTTGATAGAGGTCGGTGAAGAGAATGACATTACCCAGACGAGAACTCATCATACCGCTAGGCAAGGTGACGACATCGTAAGGTAAATGAATCATTGATTGTTGATAACCCAATTTATGCAATAAGGCGAATAACTGTTTGAAATAGAGGCTTTGTCGCTTATCCACCACCATGATTGATTGAGTTAAATCGGTCGTAGCGAATTTCTCCACCGCTAGAGCCAAGTCAGCTACCGGATAAAGCGCTGTGCCGTCTTGACGCAAGACAACCAAGACGCCTAAATCTTCAGCCGATAAATCAGCAATGACCGCGCCTTGACTCACTGTCAAAATACCTCGCTCCAACAAGTCTGTAACGAATAACTTGCCCTGATCAATCAAATCACTTTCAAAATAAAATTTGTCGAAATTAATATTTAATTTAGCGTAAATGGATTTGAAATAATCCACGCTCCACTGACGAGTAGTCTGCCATAATTCGTAATTAGCGCCCTGACGGCTCTCGATTTCAGTCATTATTTGACCGACCGCTAACTTGGCTTCCGGATTGTCATTCAATTTGGCCACTGCCTCGGCATAAGCCTTACCTAGATAATAACCGCGATTAACACCGGCCTGGTCATCAATGGGGTCTTGTTGTAATTGCCAAATTGTCTTGGCGGTGTGAATACCGAAATCATTAACATAAGAAACTGGAATAACATCATAACCAACTGCTCCCAGCAATCCTAATACCGCCTGACCGTAAGCTACATTTCTCAAATGTCCGATATGAAATTCTTTGTGAGTATTACCGTTGGCGAATTCCAACATCACTTTGGCGCCAGCACCGACATTGCGTACTGACTGATCAAAATTTGTAAACAGTTCCCGGGCCAGTCGGTCAGTCTGTAAATAAAAATTCAGATATGGGCCTTCTGCCTTGAGTTCTGACACACTATCTAAGGTTGTCCAATTCTCAGCTAGAACCTTCGCTATGGCCATCGGAGCTTGCCCCAGACTCTTAGCCAAACTAAAACAAGGCAATGACAAATCGCCTTGATGCCCGAAGACAGGATAGACTAAGTCCAAGTTGACTGCGTCAATTTCAAATTTAGCCTTGATAATGCTCGCCAATTGCTTGAGAATGGCTTGTTTTATTAGTTCCATAAGCTAAGAGCATTTAATCAGATTATCAGAAATTTATCAAGATGGTCTCATTTTCTAAACATGATTCCTTCTCCTTGTCAGGAGAAGGACAGGATGAGGTAGAGGTTTAGCACTAACAAAACATAGATTTTAGTACCCATGTTTTAATAACACAACGATCATCCCTCACCCCTACCCTCTCCCGTCTAGGAGAGGGAGTGCTTAACTAGACGCACTTTTTTGACAGCTCCTTGATAATTATGGAACTAGCTTGATTTCTATCCTATCCTCTAACCTTGGCACTTGCCTGATGAAATTAGGATAAAACTGAATAGTGAAGGATTTAATAGTCCCTAAACTGCTTAAATATTGTCTTACTTGCGCCTCGGTCAATCCAACTAACTTGGACTTATCAACTATATCAGCCTTGTCACTGGTCTTCAGCTTAGCCTTAAATGCCACCGCAATTTCGGCCATGGCCAGAGGGTAATCATACTTAATCAATTCGTAACTAAAGGCATCATCCTGCAATTCTACGAATTCTTGATTGGGAGTTAACTGAGATTGAACGGACTTGGCCACCAATTCATTGGCGCGCATTGAGGAAAAGGCCACCAACTCAACCACGGCCTTCATAGAGACAGGTAATTGTTCCTTCTCTTCGCCAATCGCTCCTGTCACCTTGAAACTTAAGGAAGCTTCATCCAATTTAAACATCTTTTGATCGTAATCATTATAGCTATTGTCAGCGTCGGCCTTGACTTTGTCCAGAATAACTTGTCGCAAATCCGCTAAAGCCAAATCGATATCCGCTTGTGTAATAATGCGTCTAAGTTTCTGTTGATATTTAATACTGTCGGCCTTAGTCTCACCATAAATCTTGTCCTGCAAACCCTCCCAGAGACCGGGCACAGTAAAAGATTCGGCGCCCACTACCATCTCTGGCTTAGCCTGATCAGCATAGATGTCTGCTGTGACCGATGAATTAGCCGGCACAGTCACGGCGTTCTTAAGGCGATACAACTTACCAGATGCTGACAGCAATCTGGTTGACGCCACCAATGGCTGATTCTTGGTATATTTATTATACAGAGTGATTTGTCCTACTACCTCTTCACCGATGATTTCATTGCCTGAGACTTGATATAATTTACTCTGCTCCACTTCCACTCGCTTGACCAAACCAGCCAACGACCCTTCAGGCAGAATAAAACCAGGAGCTCTGTCATATAATGGTATAGAAATTTTATTGGCTAAATCAGACTCATTCAGCGTGACGGCAATTGTCACTCTGACAATAATGAAATAAAGTAATCCAGCGCCCAGCAACAATACTAAGATACCAAAGACGACCGCGATCCTCTGGTAAAGTTTAGGAATATGAATTTTTTCAGGCTTGGACTCTGACCTGGCTGGACTGGGATCAAATAAATCTTCCTCTATATCAGCTAGCTCTGCGGAATTTGATTTAACCCTAGACTTGACTGATGGTAGTTCCGGCAAATCGTCATTTAGTTCTGTCGTTTCTTTCGTCTGAGCCGGCAAATTTAAATCATCATAATTTAATAATTCATCATCGGGCAAGAGGGTGAAATCATCACCGTCCTCTCCCACTTCCGATTCTGCCTCTTCAAATTCTTCGGCTAGAGCTTGGGGCTGATTAACTGGTCGCCTAGCCTTTAGATCCACCACGAAACCATGGCGTTCGGATTGACCGGAATGTCGAGTCTGACCATTATCACTTAAAGCATTAACACGACTGATTCTAATCTTAGGCGTCAATCTAACCTCGCCGTTATTACTATGATTAATCGCTGTAGCTTCAGTCATGTGCTTAGCAGAAACATCAACAGTAGCCTGAGCCGTGGTCGCGCTTCCGATTATCTTTGATTTAGAACGAACTGTCTTGGCATGGCGGCTTGGAGCTAATCCAGCAGACTTAGCTGACGCGCTCTTAACCTTAGTTGACTTCAGTGATGATATTTTCTTAACAGTAGCTGGTTTAGCCGGCTTTGGTGATTTCTTTGAATTTGTTTTTGAGATAGGCATAATCCTCCAAATTAGTTACCAACTCATTATACAAGAAAACAGACTTTGTGTAAACTTTTGTACGATTGCATAGTCAATGTTACCTTTTCGACAGGCATTATATATAAAGAATTGAACAAAGAACTGGCAAGTTTTTGAATCGGCGTTAGCCGATTCATACCGTAGCCGCCGTGGCGGC
>Ga0172379_10002338_pt1 | contig 33889 bp, 34 predicted proteins | sample GrowelOW334metaG_FD_119756 | JGI IMG/M metagenome (GOLD analysis project Ga0172379, IMG submission 119756) | Groundwater microbial communities from an aquifer near a municipal landfill in Southern Ontario, Canada - Groundwater well OW334 metaG | ecosystem: Environmental > Aquatic > Deep... | reverse complement strand
TTTAACAATAGATTGCGAAGATTTTGAGAATTGGTTCGTATTCTGAAAGGCTGCCGATACCGGGGTATCGAAGGCCTCGAAGAGTGCGAATCCAAACTCAAAAGATCGCAACCGCTTTGCGGCGAATGTCTTGCGGCTGTATTTTTCCGTTCCTATTTCAGGCGATATTCATATCGCCAATCAGTCGGATCGAAAAAATCCAATCCACAATCCTACTCGTTTATTTTTAAAATTTCAGCCGTGCAGAGTATAATGCAGGCTTCACGGATTTACCGCGCGGCGAATATGCGCCGGATACCAGCTTGTAAAGCATACCGTCCCGAGGAGCACGGCATAGGTAATTACCTCGTATGCCGGGGCGGACAATATGAAATGTTCCATCTTCCCCCAGGCCAGAATGGTGTTGAACGTGAAGGCCAGCCCCCAGACTGCGGTTATGACCGTGTTCGTCCGGATAAACAGCGGACTGTCCCAGAGCGACGGGTCGGTATGCGACCGGGCGTAATCCATGGTGAATGGTTTCCTGAGAATAATGGACAGCCAGGTGGCGGCAGCCATTGCCCCGTTGGCCATTATGCCCATGTGTTTCGCGGTCCACATGCTGTTGAATCCCCCCACCGCCAGCATCGCGCAACTGAAGAAGACTAGCCCCACCCACAGAATGATCCCCCGGTGCAGCCGGGTAATCCCCATAACCACACATAAAACCAGCCCCGCCGCCAGCCCGAGTTTCAGGCGGAACAGTCCGCCGCCGCCGGCAATGAACAGAAACGCCAGCCACGGGGAAAACGCCAATAGCAGTTTGAAAAACATATTCCTGTCCTTTTACGCAATTAACATCCAGACCGAGATTTATCAGGTATTTCATAATAATAGTTCATCCGGTGCTGAATATCAATTACCCGGCACAGAGAAATATTTTCTTTTCACCATGAAGCAACTGAAGGAAATGAAGATAATAAGCTTAAATCAAAAAAAGCGTCTTTAAAATAGCTTTAAGCATGTTTTTCAATCGCTTTTTAGCTGTTTTATACTTAAAATTTGGTCAGACCCTGCTAGGCCCCCCGCAGCAAACCCCGCACGGGTATATCAAAAATCTCCGAAAGAGAGTTTAAAAACCATAGAAATAGAATAAACCGCTGGGCTTTTTATCTTAAGGCCCGTCCATCTGTTCCTTTTGGAATTGCTGGGACATTCTCATCTTCGTTATCGTGCTCTATCTCAAAAATTGCCAAATACCCTTGCGGGACTTTATTATGATCCTGGTAAATAGAGAAATACTGTTCTAACTCTTGGTAATTTCCAATTCTATCTGTTAAATATGGATATAATTTACGCGAAGGCACTACCAAGACCCCGGCAATCCATTTCTGATTTATCATTCCTAGCATTAATCTGTTTATGGATCTGTGGCTCGACGATATATTACCTGTTTCCCATTCCACTGCAACGTTTTGATTATTATCGTCTAAGTAAACAGCGTCAGCGTTAGAATGTTCCAGTTTCCAGCCTTTTTCTTTTAAATGAGCTATAAATAATTCTTTAATCGGTTTTACCCCATTAGCCTTTTTCTCTGGCTTAATAGTGAAAACAGAAGAGCCAGCGGGATAAACGACTAATTTGATCGCAGATTCAATTTCACTTAGCCTTGCATTCACAAAATTTATTTGTTGCGCATTAAGTCTATTTATCAGAATTTCTTTTCTCAATAATTTCATGATATTTCTTTTCGGTAAGTTTTACAAGCGTTGATGGGGATAAGTTCAATACGACTGCAATCTGAAAAAGGGTTGTTAGGGAAGGCTGACGCTTTCCCCGTTCAAGCAGTGAAATATATGTCCTATCTAAGAGGCTCTTTTCTGCGAGTTTTTCTTGCGTGAATCCATTAGCATCTCGAGCGTCTTTTAAAACCTCGCCAAAAGCCTTTGCATAATAATCTTTTGACATCCATATTACCTATTTTATAGTGAATATCATACTATTGCTCTTGAAAACCTAAAAGCCACGGACTATAGTCTGCACGAATAATTTAATTTTTCGCTGAAGAATAGAGGTTATAACATGGATGGATCTTTTTTTAAAGTAATCGGCATATCAAATACAGATATGGATATTAAAAGTTTTGCAAAAAAGAGTGGCGTTTCATCGGCCTGTTTAAAATATTTTAATGAAAATGAAATTATTCCTTCAGGGAAACAACTCGATAAAATTTTGGATACGGCAAAATTATCTTATCCAGAGTTTTTGCTAAGATATAAAAAAGTTAATGCTGAGATTTTGGATGCCTTATGTAAACACTCACGAGAGATTTACAACATTATAAAACATGATATTGCTGTTAATAAGGAAAAATGCAAAAAGCCGGAGATTGCTTTGCAAACGGAATATGGACAACTTTATCATGGAGATTGTTTAAATTTGCTTGATAATATACCCTCAGAATCGGTCGATCTAGTCTTTGCTGATCCTCCCTTTAATCTTGACAAAATATATCCGTCCGGGATAGATGACAATTTAAAGCATAAAGAATACATAGATTGGTGCAAAGCCTGGCTAGGCGAGTGTGTTAGGATTTTGAAAGATGGCGGCAGCCTTTTCCTTTGGAACTTGCCCAAATGGAATTCTTATTTAGCTAGTTTCTTAAATGAGCGATTAAGTTTCAGACACTGGATCGCTGTTGATATTAAAAACGGGTTGCCTATCTCCGGAAGATTATATCCTTCACATTATTCTTTATTATATTATTCTAAAGGAGATAAACCCAATACTTTTCATCCAGACAGATTGTCTATGGACACCTGTCCAAAGTGCTATGGAGATTTAAAAGATTATGGTGGGTATAAAGACAAAATGAACCCTCTTGGAATTAATATTACTGACGTATGGTATGACATACCTCCCGTAAGACACCAAAAATATAAGCGAAGAAAAGGAGCCAATGAATTATCTATCAAGCTTCTTGATCGAATAATCGAAATGGCATCTAACGAAAATGATGTCGTTTTTGACCCATTTGGTGGGTCTGGAACTACCTACATCGTTTCAGAAATAAAAAAGCGAAAATGGATAGGAATCGACATTGGAGGAATTGACTGTATTATAGAACGGTTTAATAACGTATCCATAGAAAGGGAGTTGCTGAATTCGATGAGGCAAAAGTTTAATTGCTTATTTACTGAAGAAGTAAAACGTAAGAGAAAACAAAAAGATTTATGGACTTGCGACTCTTTTGCGGAAAAATTATAAAAATTTTTGTACTTTTGGCTATAGATTTCTTCTGCTAAACTTCAGCTCTCATCCTGTATATCCTGTGTATCCACGCCTACAGCGGGCAAGCCCTGTTAAAATCTAAAGCCGGTCATACGACCGGCGCTCCCGGGGTGATCTGTAGAAATAATGCAGTTTCAGAACCGGGTGAGAACTAGGCGGAAACCGCAGTAGCGGGACGGATCGAAACTGATGAAGCGGATTCGCGATTGCAGACTGACGGGCAAGTTATTGCCCCAGGATGCGCCGCGCCACGAGTCATACGATAAATCCGATGTCGTTTTCACGGTGCATTCCCAGGCATTGCCGCCGACGCCGTACAACCCCCAGTCATTTCTGCCGCTCTGCTCCACCGGACAGGATACCGGGAAACCATCATTGTAACCGGCGATCCTGGCCCATTCCCCGCCCGCTTCGCGTCCGGCATAATTGCCATACGCCGGCGGCACCTCATTCCCCCACGGATATAAACGTCCGTCGCCGCACTGGCAGAATGTCATCCATTCATCCCGGGTTGGCAGACGGTAGCGGCAGCCTTCCGGCAACCGTCCGGCCTGCTGTTCCAGCGCGGTCAGCCATTTGGCGTATTCGACGGCATCGTCAAAGGAAATAAATACTACCGGCTGGCGGTCGCCGTTCAGTGAATGATTCAGATAGCTTTGGCTGTCGTGATCCGGCTTGAATTTCCGGTATTCCCCGTTCGTCACTTCATACTTTCCCACCCAGCTCTCCAGCGCCTTGATCCAGACGAATTCCATGCCGACAGCCGGGACCTTCCAGTCGGCGCCCGCAACCGGCAGTTCCTTCTCCGCCGCCGGCAGCGTCAAGCCCGGCATAGACATCAACACCAGCACGAACAGTTTTAACAAGATTATTTTCATTTATGCTCCCTGCATGCGACAAGATCACGAAAAAAGACATACAATGGAAAATATTATCATTGATTTCTTCCGATACAATCGGCGGCGGCGAAATTTGCAGAGTTTTCAAGGAGGGATTAACCACAGAGGCACAGAGAAAACTTTTTTGGGTCTTTTATCTTTTGCCTTCAGGCATCATTCTGTTTCCTGGCTTCTCTATTAATATGTCGCTCCGCTGGAGCTTAATTTTTTATGGTATTTTAAGCTATTAATATGTCGCGCCGCTGGAGCTTTTAATGCGGGGATGACGGAATTTTTAACAGGGATGGATAGGCTGGACAGGATTTAAAGTATTTACGAATTCAAAAGCAGGGGATGCTTGTGGTACTCTCTTATCCTGTACCGTGTTAAAGCTTAAAGCCGGTCAGACGACCGGCGCTCCCGGGAGGAAATGGTGATCTTTTATAATCTTAATCGCGGCGGGACGGTCGAGCTTGCCGAAGATTTTGCCGTTGATGCTCATGGCCGGGGCCAGCGGGCAGCAGCCGAGACAGCCGGTGGTTTCCAGGGAGAATAAGCCTTTTTCATCGGTTTCGCCACTTTTGATGCCCAGTTCGGCGGCAATCCAGTTGAGAAGTTGCGGAGCGCCTTTGACATGACAGGCGGTGCCGTCGCAGACGGCAATGCGGAATCTGGCCGGTCTGCTCCGGCGGAACTGCGCGTAAAAAGACAGCACGTCTGCAACGTCGGCTTCGGGCATGGAAAAATATTCGGCCACGGCGGCAATGCTCTGTTTTGAAACAAAACCCTCGTGAGCCTGGACGGCCTGCAAGCCCTGGATCAGATTGCAGGCGTCCTTGTCTATTTTATTCAAATAGTCGTAGTGCTTTTCATCCATTTTCCATAAACCTTATATCCAGCGGGGATATGAAAACATTTGGGAAAGCCGGTCAGGCGACCGGCGCTCCCGGGGAATATATCAATTCGCGTTCAGTTCTTTCAAGACCGCCTGCAGGGTTTCCTTGGCGTCGCCGAACAACATGCGGGTGTTTTCCATGACGAAAAGCGGATTGCCGACGCCGGCATAACCGGAGGCCATACTGCGTTTCATGGCAATCGTGGTCCGGCTTTTCCAGACCTCAAGCACCGGCATTCCGGCAATCGGGCTGGTGGGGTCATTCATGGCGGAGGGATTGACAATGTCATTCGCGCCGATTACAATGGAAACGTCAACTTTGGGGAAATCCTCGTTGATTTCGTCCATTTCAAACACGATGTCGTAAGGGACTTTCGCTTCCGCCAGCAGCACATTCATGTGTCCCGGCATGCGTCCGGCGACCGGATGGATGCCGAAGCGGACAGTCTTGCCCTTGCCGCGCAGCAGTTTGGTGATTTCATTTACCGCGTGCTGCGCCTGCGCGACCGCCATGCCGTAGCCCGGAACAATCACGATATTTTTAGCTTCCAGCAGCAGCTTCGCGGTTTCGGCGGCGCTGACAGGAGTGACGTCGCCTTCAATCACCGCGGCGGTGCCGCCAGCGGAAGCGCCGCCGCCGAATCCTCCGGCAATGACGCTGATGAAATTCCGGTTCATCGCCCGGCACATGATATAGCTAAGAATGGCCCCGCTGCTGCCGACCAGCGCGCCGGTGACAATCAGCAGGTCGTTGCTCAGCATGAAACCGGTGGCCGCGGCCGCCCAGCCGGAGTAGCTGTTCAGCATGGAGACGACCACCGGCATATCCGCGCCGCCGATCGCCATCACCATGTGCACGCCGAAAATCAGCGCGATCACGGTCATAATCAGCAGCGGCAGGAGTCCGCCGATGCAACTGCAGGAGCAGTTTTCAGACGGATTCAGGAACATGTACCCCAGCACGATCACACCGATGAGCATGCACAAATTAAGCCAGTGGCGTGCGGGCAGCAGCATGGGCTTGCCGCCGATCCTGCCGCTGAGTTTGCCGAAGGCGATGACCGAGCCGGAGAACGTGACCGCGCCGATCAAAACGCCGAGATAGATTTCGATTTCATGGATTGTTTTTTCAGATCCGGCCAGCGGGTTCGAATGGTCCATGAAACTGGCATAGCCGACGAGCACCGCCGCGATACCGACGAGACTGTGCATGACGGCGACCAGTTCCGGCATCTGGGTCATTTCCACCTTGAAGGCGGCGGTCGCGCCAATCAATCCGCCGACCGCCAGCGCGCCGATCAAGAGGGCGATAACCACAGGACTCAGCACGACGGCGGGACTAAACACGGCGGCCAGAATGGCAATCGCCATCCCGATCATGCCGTAATAGTTGCCGCGCCGGGAAGTTTCCTGGTTGCTCAAGCCGCTGAGGCTGAGGATAAACAGTATTGCCGCCGCAATATAAGCCATTGAAATTAAACTTGGTGACATATTTTTCTATCCTATCGTTATTTTTTAAACATTTCAAGCATACGGCGGGTAACTAAGAATCCCCCGACAATATTGATCGAAGCAGCCAGCAGCGCCAGTCCGGCAAGAATTACAACCAGATGGTCTCCGGCTGAAATCTGCACCACCGCGCCGATAATAATGATCCCGCTGATCGCATTCGTCACGCTCATCAGCGGCGTGTGCAGCGACGCGGTGACATTCCAGATCACCTGGTAGCCGATAAAACAGGCCAGCACAAACACGGTGAAGTGCGACATGAACGACGCCGGCGCGACCGCGCCGACGGCGAACATCGCCAGACCGCCGATCAGCAGCGGCAGCATCTGCTTAATCGCCCTGCTGCCGGCTTTTTCCTGCTTTTTCTCAATCGCTGCCGTTTCCGCCGGAGCGGGGGCCGGAGCCTTGGGGGCCGCGGACAAAGTCGGAGCCGGCGGCGGCCAGGTGATGTTTCCCGCTTTCACCACAGTCGCGCCGCGAATGACTTCATCTTCCATATTGACATTAATCACGCCATCCTTGGCGGGACACAATTCAAAAAGCAGATGCCGGATATTGCTGGCATACAACTGGCTGGACTGATTGGCCAGACGGCTGGGCAGATTGGTGTAACCGATAATGGTTACGCCATGCTTGACCACCACTTTATCCTTTTCGGTCAGCGCGCAGTTGCCGCCCTGTTCCGCCGCCAGGTCAACGATCACGCTGCCCGGTTTCATGGATTCGACCATTCCCTTGGTGATCAGTTCCGGCGCGGGTTTGCCGGGGATCAGCGCGGTGGTGACGATAATATCCACTTCCATCGCCTGCCTGGCGAACAATGCCATTTCAGCTTCAATAAATTCTTTGGACATGGTTTTGGCGTAACCGCCGGCACCGGCGCCGTCTTCTTTGAAGTCCAGCAGCAGGAATTCGGCGTCCATGCTCTCAATCTGCTCTTTAACCTGGGGCCGGGTGTCGAATGCCCGGACAATCGCGCCCATTGATTTGGCGACGCCGATGGCGGCCAGACCGGCAACGCCGGCGCCGATCACCAGGACTTTCGCCGGCGGGATTTTGCCTGCCGCCGTGATCTGTCCGGTAAAGAAACGGCCGAAGTGCTGAGCGGCCTCAATAATGGCGCGGTAGCCGGCGATATTGGCCATGGAGCTCAACGCGTCCAGTTTCTGCGCACGCGAGATCCGCGGCACGCTGTCCATTGCCAGTACCGTGACTTTTCTGTCCGCCAGTTTTTTCATTAAATCCGCATTCTGCGCGGGCCAGATAAAGCTGATCAGATTTGCGCCTTCCTCCAGCATTTCGATTTCATCGGTCGCCAGTTCCGGATGACGCTCCGGCGCTCTGACCTTGACGATGATGTCGGAATTTTTCCACAGGGCTTTGACATCGCTGACGATTTCCACGCCGACTTCCCGGTATGCCTCATCAGAGATATTAGCGCCGGCGCCGGCGCCGCTTTCAATCGCCATGGAAAATCCAAGCTTGATTATCTGTTCGGCGGCTTCCGGAGTTGCCGCAACCCGTTTTTCACCTTCGTGAATTTCTTTTGGAATACCAATTTTCATAAAGTTTCCCTTTGCTGTTAAACCAGTCCCCTTTATAACATCCTGATTTTGCATTAATCCCGTTCCCGTTTTAAAATACAAACATTTAATATAGCTCCATTTATTTATATTTTCTATTTTTCATTTAAAAATCTTCAATTGCGGGTTGAATTAGAGCATTGTGAAATCATATTTCCCCTGTTTGTTCAATCTTAAATTTGGGATATCTATGAATTTGCACTCTGTTATTTTAACGGCGCTGACGGTGCTGTGCGCCGCAGGTTTGAACGGCGCCGAAAACAAAGCCCCGGAAGCTAAACCGTCCGGCACGAAACTGCTCGACGCGTATAATAAAATCGAAGCCGGCCTGGTCATCGCCAATGCCGCCGGCGAATCCGAGCTTATCCAGCAGATCGCCATGGCCGCCGCCAAGTCCGACCCCGGACTGGTGGTGACCGTGGAGAAGCTTTCCCGCGAAGACGCGATTAAACGCTTCACATCCGGCAAAGCCGGACTGCTGCTGCTGCGCCGCGAGCCGTCCCCGCAGGAGCAGCAGGCGCTGTCCGGCGCGGCCATGATTCCTTACGCGATGGAACCGACGCTGATTGCGGTAAATTCCGCCAATGAGCTTTCCGGGATCAAAACCGAAATGTTAAAGAAGATTTTTTCCGGCGAGGTCGCCTCGTGGAAACCGCTGGGAGTCAGCGATTATATGATCCACCTGTTCGGCACGGAGAAAAATTATCCTGGCACCGGCCCTTTAAATGATAAAATCCTGAACGGCGGCAAACTGACTTCAAAAATATTTTCCGTCTCCTCTTCGCCGGAAGTGCTGCAACTGGTCAGCACCAATGCCCACGCGCTGGGATTCTGCGGCTTCGTCGAGGACGTGCCGGAGACGGTGAAACTGCTGCAAGTTGACGGCATCGCCCCCGCGGAAAGCAATATTTTAACCGGGAAATACAGTCTGGTGAATACGTACTATGCGTGTTTTAAAAGCGGCAATGAAACCGCGCGTTCATTTGCCGAAACATTGCGCAGCCCCGAAATCGGAGCCATACTCAAAAGCCGCGGACTCATTTCCAGAACAGGTAAATAATTACAAATCGAGGATAGAAAAAAATGAACGACATTAGAAAACTGGCGCTGGACAGGATACTGGTGGCGCCGTCAATTCTGGCGGCGGATTTTGCCCGGCTGGGCGAGGACATCAAACGGGTCACCGATGCCGGATGCGACCTGCTGCATCTGGATGTGATGGACGGCCATTTCGTGCCTAATCTGACCATCGGGCCGCCGCTGATAAGCAGCATCCGCAAAATCAGCAATCTGGTTTTCGACACCCATCTGATGATCTCCGATCCGCTGAAATACGCCCCGGTCTTCATCAGCGCCGGCGCGGACCACATTACGTTCCACCTGGAATCGGACAATGATCCCGGCGCGGTGATTGACGCGATCCGGGCTGCCGGCGCGACCGTCGGGATTTCCCTGAAGCCGAAAACTCCGGCGGAAAAACTTTTCCCGTATCTGGATAAAATAGATCTGGTGCTGATCATGACGGTGGAGCCCGGTTTCGGCGGTCAGAGTTTCATGGCGGACATGATGCCCAAAGTGAAAGCTGTCCATGAACGGATTTGTCAGATTGGCCGTCCGGTCCATCTGGAAGTCGACGGCGGGATTGACGGCAGAAACGTGGCGGAAGCCGCCGGGGCGGGCGCCAATATGATGGTTGCCGGAACCTCTGTTTTCAGAAACCCGGCCGGCGCGGCCAGCGCCATAAAAGAGCTCCACGCCGCCGCGCGGCATCTGCCGCCGCGCAGCTAGCAGGCTGCCGGGGAATTTACAATTCAACCTGGATGCCGAATTCAGTCACCTGATTCGGGGGCAGGCCGTAATAGGCGGTAATGTCGTAGGCGTTTCTGGACATGGCATAGAAGATTTTCTTTTTCCAGGTCCACATTTTCTCCCTGCTTTTGGAAAAGACCATGGATTCCTTGCCCAGAAAATATGAAATGCCGATTTTTTTGCTTAAATCCAATTCCGGCGAGCGGATCAGCGTCAAAGCCTCCGGAACGTTCAGATTCTCGCAATAGCCGTAGTTTAAAGTTACCCCGTATAATCCGAGAGCGGCATCATACACGCTGAATTCGGCTCTTTCCTCGGTGGAAATGAACGGGACTTCATGGGTGACGATTTTCAGGATTATGGTTTTTTCATGCAGAACTTTGTTGTGCTTCAAATTATGCAATAAAACTCTCGGCACACCGTCGTTGCCGCTGAAAAAGATGGCCAGTCCGCGAACCCGCAGCGGCAGCTCCAGACGAAGACTGTCAATGAACACTGGCATCGGAACCGTCTGCTGAACAATGTTTTCCCGCATTAATGCGCGTCCCTGCCGCCATACCAGCGCCAGCATGCAGATAAACAGGCCCATCGTCAGCGGAATCCAGCCGCCATGTGTGATTTTGTAGGAATTGGCCAGGAAAAACGCCGCATCAACTGAGAGAAAGATGCCAAGCACGATGAAAATAAAGAAGCGGCTGATTTTCGAACGCCAGAGCTGCGGAACAGAAAAAACCGCAATTACCGAGGTAAGCAGCATAGTGCCGGACACTGCGGAACCGTAGGCGCCGGCCAGACTTCCGGAATCCTTAAAGAACAATACCAGCCCGACGGTGCCGGCAAACAAGACCCAGTTGATGCCGGGCATGTAAATCTGTCCGATCTTGTCCTTTGATGTATAGGCGATGGCCATGCGCGGCCAGAACCCGAGCTGGATCGCCTGGCTGGTCAGCGAATACATTCCGGAAATGACCGCCTGCGCCGCAATCACCGTTGCCAGCGTGGCAAGGCCCACCAGCGGATATAATAAACATTCCGGAGCCAGCCGGTAGAACAAATTTTCAACCTGGTCAGGCGACCGCAGCAGAAACGCGCCCTGCCCGAAGTAATTTAAGATGAGCGCGGGGAATACCAGGAAATACCAGTTCAACCGGATGGGGCGTTTGCCGAAATGCCCCATATCGGCATACAAAACCTCGCCGCCGGTAACTGCCAGGAACACCGTGCCCAGAATGAAGATCGAGCGGTGAAACGATTCCGTCAACATCCTGAATGCGTAATATGGATTTACCGCGGCCAGCACTTCGGGAGTCTTAATGATGGAACAGACGCCAAGCACCGACATCGTCAAAAACCAGAAAATCATGACAAAGCCGAATACCGAGCCGATTTTTGCAGTACCGTTTTTCTGCACTAAAAACAGAAAAAACAGCACGGTAATGGTTATCGGAACAATATATGGTTGAAAATATGTCGTGCCGACATTGACCCCTTCAATCGCGCTGAGCACCGAGATCGCCGGCGTGATGATGGCATCGCCATAAAGCAGGCCCGCCCCGAAAATACCAAGCGGGATAATGAAACTCCACCGGGACGTGATCAAAGTGACCAGCGCCAGGATGCCGCCTTCCCCGCGATTATCCACTTTAAACAGAAACACCAGATATTTCATGGACACCACAATGAACAGCGACCACAGAATCATGGAAAGGGAGCCCAGGACATTCGGCGTTGTGACAGCAATGGAATCTCCGGCAAAGCATTCCCGCAATGCATAAAGCGGACTGGTGCCGATATCGCCGAAAACAATGCCCAGAGCGGCAACGCAGAGTAAGGCTATTTTAGAATTTTTAGGCGTTTCTGGAGATGGTGAATTCATGATTTACAACATGCGCCATTCATGCCCGTTTCCGTCACAGGCATAAGTCCGGCGGCATTATCAGCGCCTCCATGCTTTGTCTTATATTCGCCGGCCCGCGCAACCATGGCGCAACCCGCGTTAACTGAAATCGGACGTGACGAGACCATTGCCGCTCTCCGGTTTTATACAAATGACAGTTTAAATCTTTATGACAAGCTTATACAATAATATCGAAACCGGCATTATTCAAATATCCCGTCATGGCGGAAGCAATGAAGAATCATTCTTTTATTTACGCAACTTCAAAAAGCCGGAATTTCAGTTCAATAGACATTCCGCCATTTTATGTTATAATAATCCGCTGTTCAGTAATTCCCTTCCCTGCGCCAGACGTCAAGCAGCAGTTCATAACGCTCCAGGCGCATGCCGGTGTAGACGCAGTTGCTGGTGGAAAAAATGTAGCCCCCGCCGGGCATGCCGTGCTTCAGGGCATAACGCGCGGATTCAATGACCTGCTCGTCGGTTCCCGTATCAATCAGCCCGCAGTTGACGTTGCCGATCAGGCATACTTTACTGCCGTAACGCCGTTTTAATTCGGCGATATCCACGCCGCCCTGGGGATCAAGCGAATGCAGCGCATGCGGTTCACATTCAATCAACTGGTCGATTATCGGCATGATGTTGCCGTCGGTATGTTTGATCGTGTAGAATCCCATATCGCGGTAAGCGCGGATCAGCCGCTTGAGATAAGGCGTGACAAACTCCGCGAACTGGTCCGGCGAAATGAACGGATTGTCGTTCATGCAGTAATCCGCACACAGCGCAAATCCGTCCAGACCGCCGGGAACACGGAATTTTTCCGCTTTTTCAATTGCGCGGCTGACCATGCCGTCGGCATCGGCTTTAACTTTTTCCGGTTCGTCGGCCAGACGGTAGATTAATTCCAGAAAGGCGTCGCCGCCGGGAATGCCGTATGTGGCGTCACCGTGCATCATAATGAAATATTTATCCCCGGACTTCTCCCGGATAAGTTCAATCAGGCGAGTGGTCTCGTCAAAAGTTCCGGGATTCGGATGAATGAAAATCGCACTGTGTTCAAAACGTTCGGCGGTGTCGATATAAAGCTGCGCGATTTCATTGCGGTGCAGTTTGCGTTCCGTCTCCGTCATCTGATCCCACTGGCCGTAATTCCGCTGGGATGGGTGCAGCTTGCCGAAAGCTTCCATAGTAAGAAAAAAGACCAGTTCAAAGTGCGGAACCCGTCCGGTTAACGGTTTGCGACCGAGCGCCGCGATAAACCGTTCGCGCGGCTTCATTGCTGCGGTTTGCGTCATAATTGTCCTTCCAGTTGATTAATGGTAAAAAAACAATAGTTCATTTTAAAGATAAAATTTGCCTGCAAATTGATTACACCATATATTATAACATGAATAAAGCTTTACAGCTATTGTACAGATTTTTTTAAATGTGGTATGAATTATATGAAAAATAAACGGATTGGCAATCATGAATTCTGCTGGGAACTGCACTGCCTGCCGGAAATTATCCGCGCAAACCGCTATTTTCTGAAAGACAGGAATTTTAAAACGGTTTACCGCTCTTCCGCACACCATGCTTTACACATGTATGACTACGGCGGAGAAATGTATATCGGTGACCGCCTGGTAAAACTTTCCCGCGGCGATATCACGATCTCGCCTTGCGGGGTTGAAACCTCATATCATCTGGCGGAAGACGGCGGCTGGCATTATTGCACCCACTTTGCCGCAGGCAATCTCGAAACCGCCGCGGAAGACATCAAATTCAAAATGCCGCTGCATTTTCCAGCCGGAGAGAATTATACGGAAAATGCGGCAAGGTTTCAGGAAATAATCACGCTGTTCGCGCTGACGCAAAAATCTGAACTTGCCGGGTTCGGAGCGGCAAACGCGCTTCGCCAATTTCTCCTGTGGCTTGCCGTCAAAGCCCAGGGTGTTTCCTCCGGCATTGCAGGCTCTTCGATGCTTGAACAGAAAATCAAATCGGCGCAAAATTATATCGACATGGCGCTGGATCAGCCTGTCAGCATCGTCCGCCTTGCCGGAAAATGTGAAATCAGCCAGAATTATCTGACGCAGATGTTCAGGAAAAAACACGGCATGACTATCCAGCGCTACATTCTCCAGCGCCGGATTGACAAGGCAAAATTTCTGCTGGAAACCACTCTTATGTCCGTCAAGGAAATCGGAGCCGCAGTAGGCTTCCCCGATCCCCAGCATTTCAACAAGCGTTTCCGGCTTGCCGCAGGCTGTTCGCCCTCGGAGTTCCGCCGGAAAAAATAATCTCCGCAAAATAAATATGCATGTGCCGGTTAAAACATACACCCTCTAAAAAGAGAAGCTTGAAAAATTGCATCTCTGGAATAGTTTAGTACTTTGCAACTTAATCAGGGAGTGCGGAAAATGCTGAGTATCACGACCGACTATGTCAAGGACACAGGCTGCCCCGCGCCGTTTTTGGAGAAAATAGCTGCGGCAGGCTTTACCCATGTTCACTGGTGCCACCATTGGAACACGGATTTTATTTACTCGCGGCATGAAATTTCGCAGATTAAAAAATGGCTTGGCGACTTCGGCCTGAAACTGCTCGATCTGCACGCCTCGGCCGGCGTGGAGAAAAACTGGGGCTCACTGGTGGAATATGAGCGCTTAAGCGGGGTCGAACTCGTACTGAACCGCCTGGAGATGACTGCCGCGCTTGGCGGCGGCGCAATTGTGATTCATTTGCCGAACCTGGAGCAAAACAGCCCGCACCGCAAACCGCTGTACAAGTCTCTGGACGTTCTGCTTTCCGCCGCAAAAGCGTTGAAGGTGAAAATAGCAGTTGAAAACGGTTCATTTGACGCGATAGAATCCGTTTTCAATGATTATCCCGATGACTGCCTGGGGCTTTGCTATGACTCCGGGCATGGAAACATGGGCGCGGGCCTCGGACTGAAAGACCTGGACCGGCTGAAAAGCCGGCTTATTGCGGTTCATCTGCATGACAACGACGGAGTGTCCGACCTGCACCGCCCGATGTTCACCGGAACGGTTGACTGGAATGAACTGGCAGGGATTATCGCGGAGTCCGCCTATGACAAATGTCCCAGCACAGAGGCGAACATGCGCCGTGGTCCAGAAGGCGAGACCGAAGAGACATTTCTGTCTGAGTGTTTTCAAGCCTGCCTGAATTTTTCCGCAATGATTGCCGCTTTCAAACACGAAAAAAATTAAAGCAGAACGTATATTACAATGTCATTGTTCAATTGCAGTTTACAGGTTTAGCGGTTATGAAAATATTAGTATTGAATACGGCAAAAATTTCAGCGCATACCACCGGCTATCATTGCCATGAGTACTGGCAACTGGACCATTATTTCGACACCGAGACTAAATTGAAAGTCTGTCTCGACGGTAAAATTGATTATATAGACAACTCGCGCGCGGTGCTGATTCCGCCGGGATACATGCACAGCATCGAGTCATTTACGCCGTCCAGAATCAATGCAGTGAAATTTATGCCCGAGGACGACAGTGCACTGTACCGCGGACTGAAGCCGGGCATAATCCAGGTCGCGGATTACAAAGATATATTCGATGCAATTTTCACGGGGGACGCTCTGGACGACAATGTGGAGACCGAAATCAAAAAACACTATCTCCATATCCTTATTTTGCGTTACCGCCAGGAACAGGACGGCTCCGGGCGCAGATTCAGCCAGGCGCAAGACCCCAGAATAAACGAAGCAATTTTTTACATTAATAAAAACCTTGCATCAGGGGATATTTCGGTGAACAAGCTGGCGGCGGCGGCAGGCATGTCAGTAAACCACTTTATCCGGATCTTTCAGCATGAACAGGGAACGACCCCGATGAAATTCGTCCGCCGCCTGGTTATCAATAAAGCCATTAATCTGCTGGCATATTCCAGCTTAAGCTTACTCCAGATCTCGGAAATGTTAAATTTTCCAGACCAGCATACTTTCTCCCGCAGTTTCAAACGCGAAACCGGTCTGGCTCCGGGACATTACCGCAGGAAAAACAAAGAACCGGCATTCCGGCATCAGGAGGTCACGGAAAAACGGTAAACGGTGAAACTGTGATATTTTTCTCCAGGCCTGAGCTCGGTTGACGGGAAATGCGGTTGATTCGGGGAATCCGGGAAATGTTGTGTCTCCAGACACAGCGCCGCTCTTTTCGGGTATTTCCTGCCGTTCTTGCCGGGCGGGACATCGCCAACAGTCAGCAGTTCCGATGAGTAGACCTGCATTCCCGGTTCCGAAGTGAAAACTTCCATCATGATGCCGGATTCGGCAGAATAAAGCCATGCGGCAGCTTCTCTTTCAGGGGTGGTGCGGCGGTTAAGCACATAATTAAAGTCGTAGCCGCCCGGCAGCGCTTGAATTTTCGAACTGATCAGCGCGGGGGCGGTATAATCCAGCGCGGGAGTCCGTTTTACCGACAGGACTTCGCCGGTCATGAAACGATTTTCAGACGGGGTGTAAAATCCGGCGCCGATCCACAACTCGTGGTCCTCAATTAATCCGCTGCTCTCGCCGTTCAGATTGAAATAGCTGTGGTTCGTCAGATTTATGACTGTCGGCTGGTCGGTTTCCGCGGTATAATCTATCCGCAGAAAATTATCCCAGGTCAGAGTATAAAGTACGGACACCGTCAGTTGGCCGGGAAAACCTTCTTCACCGTCCTGGCTGACATATTGCAGCCGCAGCGCCGGCCCCAGGGAATTTTCCATCGGCGTTGCTTTCCAGATCACTTTATGGAATCCGGTTTTGCCGCCATGCACACAGTTGTCCTCTCTCGCCGAGACTGGAATATTATATGTCTTGCCTTCAAGCACGAAACGGCCTTTCGCGATCCGGTTGGCATAACGGCCGACTGTGCTGCCGAAGTACGGCGGATTCTGCAGATAGTCTTCGCGTTTTATAAACCCGAGAACGACATCCCGCGTTTTGCCTTTCCGGTCCGGCACATTCAGAGAAACGACTGTTGCGCCGTAGTCAATAATCGAGACACTGCCGCCTTCACCATTGTCCAGCGTGAAAAGCGTGATATTTCTGCCGTCGGCAGTCTTAATAAAATGTTCCTGTTTGATTCTGCCTTGTCTTTTAACCATTTTCCAGCATTGCCTCCCTGCCGGGCCTTACGTATCCCGGCAATACTTTTTCCAGGGTTTTAAAATGAAGTTTCGCATATTTTCCCAGCTCGCCCGCGCCGTGCCTGGCAACTAACTCTCTGGCAACAGTTTCGACGGCGGGGCTCGCGCCGCGCGGCAGTTCCAAATGCAGCGCGGAGCCTAATTTGTCCATTTGATTCAGGAACATGTCCCGCGCCAGGATCGACGCCGCCGCCACTGCCACATCGCTTTCAGCTTTGGTGCGCTGTTCAAGCTTGACATTGCGTCCGTTTTTCAGCAGGGCATTGCGAATCAGATGCTCGGAGCCGAATTTATCGGACAGCATCCGCGGACATTCCGGCGCTTTTTCCAGCAGATTCTCGATTGCTCTGGCATGACCCCAGGCAAGCAGCCGGTTAAGGTTGCCGATCTTATCGTACAGGCGATTATAAGATTCCGGTCCGATTGTCACCACGACAAACTTTCCGCCGGAAGCGTTTCTGATCGCGTTCGCCATCTCTTTTATTTTTTTGCCGCTCTTAATCGTTTTTGAATCGCGGACTCCGATTTCACGGTATTTTTTCTGAGTGACGTCATCGGCAAAAACGGCGGCGATAACCAGCGGGCCGAAAAAATCGCCCTTGCCGCTTTCGTCAATCCCCCCGTGAGGGGTAAACGGTTCTTCCGGTTCGGGCTCCGCCTTGACGCTGTCGTCCGCGGCGCCAAGCAGCTCTTCATATCCGAATCCGGCGCTTTTCAATATTTCCGGTTCAATCAGGTACAAAACCAGTTCTTCAAGGTTCTTCCCCTGCACTGTCGTTTTGCCGCTGAGATAGGCGGTGACGCTGGTTTTATCAAGCGCCGCCTGCCAGTGGGCATAGGGAACTTCCTTGAATACCCAGCAGCGCTCCTTTAAAATAGACTCCAACTGCTTTATCTGCTCTGCGGACAACTCGCATACATAGAATGATTTTTTGTTGTTTGCCATATTTATTTTGTCGTGGACTTCAGCCATGCTTCAACGAAACGGTCGAGGTCGCCGTCCAGCACCGCCGCGGTATTGCCGGTTTCAACATCAGTCCGCAGATCTTTCACCATCTGATATGGATGCAGCACATAGGAACGGATCTGGTTGCCCCAGCTATTTTCGGTTTTAACTCCGCGAATCTGGTCGGCCTCTTTGCGCCGTTCCTCTTCCTGACGCTCATACAGCCGCGCTTTCAGCATTTTCATGGCGGTGGCGCGGTTTTTGTGCTGTGAACGTTCCGCCTGGCACGCCACAATGATATTGGTGGGAATATGCGTAATGCGGATGGCGCTGTCGGTGGTGTTGACGTGCTGGCCGCCGGCGCCGCTGGAGCGGTAAGTGTCCACGCGCAGATCTTTTTCATCAATTTCAACTTCGACATCGTCGCTGATTTCAGGAAAAACGTCAACCGAAGCAAATGAAGTATGGCGGCGGGCGTTGCTGTCAAACGGCGAAATGCGCACCAGCCGGTGCACGCCGTTTTCCGCTCTGGAATAGCCGTAGGCGAATTCGCCTTCAACCCGCAATGTCACGCTTTTGATGCCGGCTTCGTCGCCCTGCTGAATATCAATGATCTCGTCTTTCCAGCCGCGGCGCTCAAACCACCGCCGGTACATGCGCATGAGCATTGAAGCCCAGTCGCAGGATTCAGTTCCGCCGGCTCCGGCATGAATCGAAAAGTAGGCGTTGTTGCCGTCAAATTTGCCGGACAGGAAACTCAGGAGTTCAACCTGCTCCAGCTCGACGGAAAGTTTTCCCCAGGCGGCGGAAGCTTCCTCGCACATTTCCGGGTCCTCTTTGGCGAATTCGCACTGTACCGCAAAATCCTCCACCTGTCTGGCCAGACGGTTGTAGGGGTTGCACACATTCTTGCAAATGCTGAGCGCCCCCATAAGCTGCTGGGCTTCTTCGCGCTTGTCCCAGAAGTCAGGCGCAAGCATTTTTTCCTCAATCTCTCTGGTCTGCTGGATTTTTTCGTCTATTTTTAAAAAGGCCCCGAGATGTTTTATCCGGGCCAGGGCTTCTCTGCCAATTATTGCCAGTTCATCGGGCGTCATGTATATCTCCAATTTTTTTCCTCATAATAAACCTCCTGAAACACCAAATTTCAACCGCGTTAATGAAACCACAGGAATGATTTTCCGGCGGGAGGCGGCTGATCAAACAATCGCTCATTTACCGGCAATGCCGGCGATTTGATCCGTGAAGGCCTGCTGGAATTCAGAAACTTTGGCTTTTTTCTCGCCCGGAGTTTTTTCCAGGTAAGTCCCGCCGATATAAAAACAGGCAAAACCGCCGGAAGCACAGCCCCATGAACAGGCTTCAATAATATCCATGCTGCCCTCTTTGCCGTCATAGAACTGTTTCGCGGCGGATGCCAGCACGCCGCCGGCAAAATTATCGCCGCATCCGGTGGTGTCGCCGCGTAATTCCGGATTCTTTTTTATGCGTTCGCCGACCAGCCGGCAGACCGGCAGCGCGATCAGTTCCTGTTTCTTGAAGAATGAGCCGTCAGACCACACATGAAAATCTTCCGCGCCGTGCGTGATGATAAATGAGCGCAAACCGTTGGCAATGAAAAATTTCACCGCATCGTCGAGATTCTTTTTCCCGCTCAGTTTCATCGCCTCCTCCCAGTCCACGATGAGCAAATCAATCAGGCGGTAGGATTCATCGCTTTCGCCCAAAGGCCATTTTCCGCCGGAATTTTTCTTTTCATTTCTGAAATCAAAAACCGTGGTGACAATATTGGCGCAACCCTTCTCCCGGCCTTTCTTTAACAGCGCGGTCAAGTGATCATGAATCAGCGGGACCAGCGCAGTAGCGCCGAAAAAGACGATGTCCGCATCAAAGAACCGCTCATCCAGCATTTCAGGCGTATATGTCCAGGCGGACCCGATATTGTTGACAAATGAGCGTTCGCCTTTGCCGTCGTGATAGCCGGGATCGGAAAAAACATCGGTGAACGGGGAAAATCCCGGTTTCTGAATATAATTGCCAATATTGACCGGGGTCTGTTTCAGTATGGAGAGAATTTTTTCCGCAGTATCATCCTGCCCGAGCGCGCCGTAAAAATCGAATTCAATGTTTTGGTCGTAAAGCAACTGAGCGGCATTGATCAGGGCAACTATCGCCGGGCCGCCGATGTTGAAGGCGTCAGGCTTGACCCCGCCGGTTATTTCATCTCTGATTTGCGCAAACGGCTTTCCGGCAAATTTTTCCAGGTCTTCGGCAAACACCAGATGCCCCGGATTCAAGCCGCCGTCACCGTCGGATTTCGACATATATTTTTTAAATGCATCGCGGTTGAAATCAACGTTGGCGTAAACAAAATCGGCCAGGGAACAGCCGACGCATGATACTTTCATTTTCTTCATATTTTTAGTTCCTGATTATATATTCAAACATAACGCTCTTAACAAATAGCTCAATATCACCATATTGCCAATGCCGACAGCCAGACACGTATAAATTTTTAACAAAAGTCCGGCAAATATATGTCCACCGGATTTCAATTTAACTGCCGGGCACCGGCAAAACAGATTTAAGTTGTTAATCTGCAACATTATAACTATATATTAACAAAATCATTTTACAAGTTTATTTCATTTCTAATTGCGTCCTAACAAAATCCTAACAAACGAGGAGTAGCTTTATGTTGACAGTTAACTATAAAATTAATCAGGAGAGAACAAATGAACTGGATCAAAAAAACAGCAGGGCTTTCAATTGCCGCCGGTCTGGCGGTATCGGGATTTTGCGCGGAAACCATTAACGGCGCCGGCGCCTCTTTTCCGGAGCCTGTTTACCGGGTCTGGACTTACAACTACCAGAAAGCGAACGGCACCAGAATAAACTATCAGTCGGTCGGTTCTGGCGCAGGGATCAATCAGATTAAATCCAAAACAGTGGATTTCGGAGCTTCCGACAATCCGCTGAAACTGGAAGAACTGGAAAAAGACGGTTTGATGCAGTTTCCGATGCTGATGGGCGGCGTAGTCGTCATTGTCAATGTGCCCGGCATAAAGACCAACCAGCTTAAACTTGACGGCGAAACTGTCGCCAATTTATTCCTCGGCAATATCAAAAAATGGAACGACAAGGCCATCGCCGATCTCAATCCCGGCATGAAGCTTCCTGACCTTAAGGTGAATGTTGTACATCGTTCCGACAGCTCCGGCACTACCTGGATATTTACGGACTATCTCGCAAAAGTTTCCGCCGAATGGAAAAAGGATGTCGGTTGCGACAAGTCCGTTAAATGGCCGCTGGGCATTGGCGGGCAGAAGAACCCAGGCGTCTGCAATAATGTACAGAAAATCGAAGGGGCCATCGGATATGTGGAATATACTTATGCGCTTGAATCAAAAATGCCGACTGTTATGCTGAAGAATCGTGACGGCAATTTCGTCAAACCTGAAATCAGCACTTTCCAGGCCGCCGGCGCCAACGCCGACTGGCAGAACGCTCCCGCGTTCTATATGGAACTGAACGACCAGCCCGGCAAAGATTCATGGCCGATTACCGGCGCCACCTTTATTCTGATTTATAAAAATCAGGCGAACAAAGCCAAAGCCGAAGCCATGCTCAAATATTTTAAATGGTGTTTCACTGAAGGCGCTCAAAGCGCGACCAATCTGAAATACGTTCCCATCCCGGAGAACGTTTTCAATCTGATAAGGTCATCCTGGGATAAATCAGTGGTTGCCGACGGCAAACCGGTTAATTACAAATCAGAAGAATAAGTAAGAAGATTTAATGGAAAATTCGAAAAAACAACTGATCTCGCCGGATGTGTCGGATCAGCTTTTCAAAGTCATCACCGCTGTCTGCGCATTGCTGGCAGTGGCGGTGATGGCCGGCTTCTTTATCCAGTTGTCCTGGAGTTCGATTCCGGCAATCAGGACGTTTGGTCTGAATTTCCTGATTTCCAGCGAATGGGACCCGGTTAAGAATCTGTACGGCGCAATGCCCGCCATCGCCGGAACGCTGGTGACAACGGGGATCGCGGTGATTATTGCCGTCCCGCTCAGTTTTATCGTTGCCATGTTTCTGGTCGAAACCGCGCCTCCGGCCTTGAGTCATACGCTGAGCCATGCGATCGATCTGCTTGCGGCGATCCCCAGCATCATCTACGGCATGTGGGGCCTGTTTATTTTTGTTCCGTTCATGCAGAACCATGTCCAGCCGTTTCTGGCGGACACGCTTCATCTGGGCGCAACTCCGCTTTTTGCCGGGGAAGGCAACGGGTTCGGCTTTCTGACTTCAGGAATAATCCTGGCGATAATGATTCTGCCGTTCATCTGCGCGGTCATGCGCGATGTGTTCAGGATGGTGCCGCCGGTACTCAAGGAATCAGCATTCGGCGCCGGCGCCACTTCCTGGGAAGTCACCCTTGATATTACCATGCGCTACGGAGCACGCGGACTGCTCGGAGCAATTTTTCTCGGGCTTGGACGCGCGGTGGGAGAGACTATGGCCGTGCTGTTCGTCATCGGCAATGTCCAGAAAATGCCGACTTCGCTTTATCAGGCAGGCACCACTATTTCCGCCACGCTGGCCAATAATTTTGCCGAAGCCCAGGGCGTGTTCAGAAGCGCGCTGTTTGAACTGGGATTAATTCTGCTGGCAATTTCTTTCCTGATTCAGGTGCTTGCCCAGTTCTGGCTCAACCGGGTAAGCAGACAAATGGGAGAGAAATAATGAAGAAACGCGGACTTTTTTTCAGAAAGAATCTCAACCTGGCAGTTACCGCCGCTTCAATTTTTACCGTGGGGCTCGCCCTGATATTCATGGGCTGGATTTTATATACCGTTTTCGATAACGGCTTCCGCAGTTTTTCCTGGGCGTTCTTCACCGAACCGACCAAACCGTACGGCATTCCGGACGGCGGAGTGGCCAATGCCGTTCTCGGCACCATCTTTATTACCCTGGGCGCTGTAGTAGTCGGCGTCCCGCCCGGACTGCTCGGGGGGATTTATCTGGCGGAATTCGCCAAAGGCAGTAAACTCGGCAATGTCATCAGATTTTCCGCAAATGTAATGATGGGAATCCCTTCAATCATCGTCGGTCTGTTCGTTTATGCGCTGATGGTTTATACCACAAAGAATTTTTCCGGACTGGCAGGTTCCGTCGCATTGTCCATCATCATGTTCCCAGTGGTTCTGCGCACAACCGAAGATATGCTGCTGATGGTTCCGGACGCGCTGCGCGAATCCGCGCTGGCGCTCGGGGCGCCACGCTGGAAAGCCACGTTGAACATTATCTGCCGCGCCGCCAGAACCGGCCTGATGACGGGCGTGCTGCTGGCGATTGCCAGAGTAAGCGGCGAGACCGCGCCGCTGCTTTTCACTGCGCTTTGCAGCGATAGCTGGCCGTTCGGGTATTTTACTCAACCGACTTCAAATCTGACCATTACGATTACTGAATACGCCACGAATTCGCCGTTTCCCGAGATGCACACCCGTGCCTGGGGCGCGGCGCTGGTTATCACCGCGGCGATATTGATTTTAAACATTTCATGCAGATTTTTATTCAAGGACGGCAGACATGGAAAATAACGGCATCAGCAACAATCACGCAGCGGGAGCGAAAAGTACCAAAATATCGGTCCGTAATCTGAATTTTTATTACGGGACGCATCAGGCGCTTTTTGACAATAATATTGACATCCTGGAAAAGCAGGTCACCGCAATCATCGGCCCGTCCGGCTGCGGCAAATCCACCCTGCTCCGGACGTTCAACCGCATTTATCAACTCTATCGCGAACAGCGCGCCGACGGACAAATCATACTGGACGGGCAGAACATTCTCGACAATTCAGTGGACATCCTGGAACTGCGCCGCAAAGTCGGCATGATTTTCCAGAAACCCACCCCGTTTCCAATGTCCGTTTTCGACAATGTCGCCTATCCGTTGAAACTGCACTTTGCGCTGTCCAGAAGTGAAATCGTTGAACGCGTGGAAAAGGCGCTGCGCGGAGCGTCCCTGTGGGATGAAGTTAAAGACAAGCTGAAGAAGAGCGGGATGGCCCTGTCAGGCGGACAGCAGCAGCGGCTCTGCATCGCCCGCGCGATCGCCGCCGAACCGGAAATCCTGCTGATGGACGAGCCGACTTCCGCAATCGACCCGGTCGGCACGCTCAAAGTGGAGGATCTGATTGAAGAACTGAAACAGGAGTTCACCATTGTCATAGTCACCCATAATATGCAGCAGGCGGCCAGGATCTCCGATTATACGGCATTTTATTATCAGGGGAGAATAATCGAATTTGATATTACTGAAAAAATCTTTACCAGCCCGGCAAACAAACAAACCGAAGATTATATTACCGGAAGATTCGGTTGATTTAACATTTATAAAAAACAGGAGCCGAAAATGAATATTCATCTGAACAACGCCATCGCCAATCTGAAAAAAGATATCCTGATCCTGTGCTCGATGGTGGAGAATGCGGTCCGGAGCGCCGTTGACGCCGCCGTTGAAAACGATGCAGAGAAGGCGCTGCAAGTGATAGATAATGACGAAACCATTGACAAGAAGGAAATCGCCATTGAAGAGGAATGTCTGAAAATTCTGGCGCTATACCAGCCGGTAGCCAGCGACTTGCGCTATGTCGTTGCCTGTCTGAAAGTCAACAACGACCTGGAACGCATTGGCGACCACGGCGCCAACATCGCAAAACGCGCCAAAGCCATCGCCGAGGGTAAAAAGTGCAAAGGTGAAATCGATTTCAAGCCGATGATGGATATAACCAGAAGCATGCTCAAAGGCGCGCTGGATTCATTAATTTATATGAATGAAGTGCTGGCGCTCGAAGTTATCGAAAAAGACGAGATTGTGGATGAATATAACAGCCGGATGTTCAAAGATGTAAAAACATTAATCCAGAAGCATCCGGAGAACGTTGATTACTATCTGAACATGCTCAGCGTATCGCGCGATCTGGAACGCATTGCGGATTTAACCACCAATATTTGCGAAGACATCATCTATATGAACCGTGGCGACATTGTCCGCCACGGCGGTATCCCCAGCATCAGGAAAATAATCCAGAACTGACTACCAGCCCATGCCTTTCAGCCAGGTCAGGCAGAGTTCCGGCCAGACCGCGATATTCGGCTGTTCAGGCGCCAGTCCGAGCCCGTGACGGCCTTGCGGAAATACATGCAGTTCGAACGGGATTTCATGTTCCCGGAGCGCCAGGCTGAACATCAGGCTGTTTTCCACCGGCACGCCGCCGTCATCGGCAGTATGCCAGAGAAACGCCGGAGGAGTATTTCTGCTGACAAGTTTCTCCAGAGAATATTTTTCTTTGTGTTCGGGGGCGACTTCCGGCCCGAGCAGATTAGCAAAAGAGCCTTGATGGCCTTTCTCGCCGCTGCTGATTACCGGGTAGCACAGGATCAGCGCATCCGGACGGCTGGAAAAGCTGTCGGCCTTGTCGCCTGCATCGGCTTTGACTTTATCGAAAAAGATTCCGGTGGAGGCCGTGAGATGTCCGCCGGCGGAGAATCCGCAGATCGCGATTTTATCCGGTTTGACTTTCCATTCCGCGGCGCGGGAACGGATGATTTTTATCGCCCTCAACGCGTCTTCCTGCGGGGCCGGAAAGCGATACGGGGCAACCCGGTACTGCACGACAAAGGCGTGGAGTCCCAGCGCATTGAATTTTTCGGCAATGGTAACGCCTTCATGGGCCGCCCGTCCGCCATAACCGCCTCCGGGGCAGATCACGACCGCGCCCAGCGGATTTTCTGTTTTCAGCAGATGGACTTCCATAAACGGCTGAAAGTCATCCTGTTCCCTGCCGGTTCCGGCGCTCCTGCGGTCATGCCATAACATGATGGTGTTCTCTTTATTGCTCATGATATTTTATCCTTGCAAAGCATTATTAAGATCAATTTAGGTTGTTATGAATAAACCAAATCCGGATATTTTCAAGTAAAAATGCAAAAATATTGCAAGGGAAAGCCACTCCGTCGTCCGTAACAGAAGCATGCTTGATAACTGTGAAATAATAAACTGAATTGTTTTTTACTGTTTTTGTTGTATAGTTATTGAATCTGATTTTTATAAATTTGAAGGTATTGAAATATGGTTATTCCTCTTGTCAATCTACAACGTAATTATCAAAAATATCAGGACGACTATAACCGCTTGTTAGTGACAACAGCTTCATCCTGTCAATTCGTTATGGGGAAAGCATTGAACGAATTTGAAGATAATTTTGCCCAATATCTCGGGGTAAAACATGTTATTGGCGTAGGCTCCGGAACAGATGCCCTTACTTTGCTGCTTAAAGCTTATGCCGTTAAAGGCAAGACGGTGCTGACTCAGAATAATACCTTTATCGCTACCGCATTGGCCATTGCCAATGCGGGGGGCACGATCGCTTTATGTGATATTGACGAAAATACTTATCAGATGGATGTTGACAAATATAACGGGCCGGCGCCGGAAGTGGTATTGCCGGTTCACCTTTACGGCTACCCTTACGACATTTCCGCCATTAAGCGTAAATTCGGCGCAAAAACAGTGATAGTGGAAGATGCCTGCCAGGCGCACGGCAGTGTCTGTCTGGGAGCAAAATGCGGCAGTATGGGCATTGGTTCAGGATTCAGTTTTTACCCCGGCAAAAATCTGGGCGCGTTTGGTGACGGCGGAGCTGTGGCGACTAATGATGAGGCTCTCGCTGAAGAAATCCGGGCGTTGCGCAACTGGGGAGGAAAAGTAAAATATGTACATGACCGCGAAGGCGGCAATTCCAGACTTGATACCGTCCAGGCGGCAATTCTTGATTTCAAACTTAAGCATCTTGATGAATGGAATCATGCGCGCAACCAGCTTGCCGGTCAATATCGCAGATTGCTCGGTGACTGCGAAGCTATTGCATTGCCGCCGGAGGCTCCGTCGGGAAGCTTCCAGAATTATCACCTTTTTGTAATCAGGATTAAAGACCGGAACCGCGACGAGTTATTATTGAAACTGAATGAAGCCGGCATATTCGCCGGTATTCATTATCCGGTTACTGTGCATAAGCAGAAAGTATACGCGGATATGGATTTTGCCAGAGAGTCATTTCCCGTTTCTACGAAAGTAGCGGGACAAATTATTTCTCTGCCGATGTTTCCGGAAATGACCGGCGAAGAAGTGTCGGCAGTATGCAATACGCTGCTTGAACTGTTAAAATAGACAGGAATACTGCCATGCGGGCTTTATGTATAATGCCGGTTTACAATCAGATGGAGCAGCTTCCGGAACTTCTGGAACGATGCAAAAAGGCGATGGCTGCCGATGTCTTTATCATTGTTGACAACGGCAGTACCGATGGTTCAGCCGAAATTATTGACCGGTCAGGTTTTGAATGTATCCGTCTGGATAAAAATTACGGTATCGGGTACGCGTTGAAAATTGGCGTGGAAGAGGCATTAAAGCGAAACTGCGAGATAGTTGTCAATATAGCCGGCAACGGCAAGATGATACCTGAACAGATGCAACGGGTTATCAACCCCATTAAAGACGGCGCGGCTGACTATGTTACCGGATCTCGTTTCCTGGAGGGCGGGAATTCACCCAATCTGCCGCTGTTCAGAAAAATATCCATTCCCTGGGTGGTAAATACCATGATCCGGCTGCTTTTCTTTAAGAAGCTGACTGATGCGACTTGCGGTTATCGTGCATTTAAAACGGATATTGTGAATAATAAAGCTGTAAAATGGCAGGAGGATTGGCTTTGGCATTATCAGTTTGAATATTATATATATGCCAAAGCGCTGAAGCTTAAGTACCGGTGCATCGAGGTGCCAATCAGTATGATCTATCCTGCGGCAAAAAAGAATTATTCTAAAATAAAACCATTTGTCGGCTGGTGGGAAATGCTGGAGCCATGGATAAAAGTCGGGGTCGGATTGAAATAACTTAATGCAACAGTTGCCGGGGGAGTTTTAATGGATTCTGAAATAACCAGATATCAGTGCCGGATTGTTAATGTAAAACACGGCAGTAATTTTAAAGTTGTTGAGCCGGTGAATCTTTATTCATGTACGTTTGGAGATGATTGCTTTGTCGGACCTTTTGTTGAAATTCAGTGTAATGTAAAAATTGGCAGCAGGACTAGAATACAGTCGCATTCTTTCATTTGCGATAAGGTTTCAATCGGGGAAGACTGTTTTATTGCTCATGGCGTAATGTTCATCAATGACTTGTTTAAGGGAGGAATGCCGTCCAGAGAAGATAAAGACTGGCTTCCTACTGTTATCGGCAACAAAGTGAATATCGGTTCAAACTCCACGATTCTCCCGGTAAAAATTTGTGACAATGTAGTGATTGGAGCAGGAAGTGTTGTGGTAAAGAACATTATTGTTTCCGGGGTTTATGCGGGAAATCCGGCACGGCTGTTAAGAATATTATAATTTAAGCATGGAGTCAAAATGTTAAAAGTAGGCATGATCGGCCTGGGACATTGGGGACCTAATCTGTTTCGAAATTTTTACGAAAATCCTGATGTTTCTCTTGAAATAATTTGCGACAAGTCGCCGGAGAAACAGCGCAAGCTGAACAGGTATAAAGTCCCGTTTACCACTGATTATACTGAAGTGGTCGCGCCGGGAAACGGGCTGGATGCGGTGATTGTTGCCACCCCCCTGGGGTCTCATTACGAAATTGCCCTGGCGGCGCTACAGGCAGGCAAGCATCTCTTCATTGAAAAACCGATAGCGCCTTCTGCTCAACAAGTCCGTGAACTGATGGCAGTGGCAGAACAAAAAAAATTGTGCTTTATGGTAGGCCACGTGTTCCTTTACAATTCGGGCATTCGTTATGCCAAAGAGCAGATAGAGAGCGGCGAATTGGGAAAAATACTTTTTATTCACGGACAGCGCACTAATTTAGGCCCGGTCAGGAATGATGCCAATGCGCTTTGGGATTTGGCCGCGCACGATATATCAATCTTTAATTACTGGCTCAATGACCGCCCTTCAGAGGTTACTGCAACTGGAAGCTGCCTGCTGGAACCCAAAATAGAAGATGTTGTCTCTGCCACTTTCAGCTACAGCAACGGAGTAAAATGCAACATTTTAGCATCCTGGCTGCATCCGTGCAAAGTTCGTCAGATTACTGTGGTCGGAGATAAAAAAATGCTGGTATGGGACGATATGTCTTCCGGAGAGCCTATCAGGATATTTGACAAATCAATCACTCGCGCGGAATACCGCGAACAGGTTGAGGGCACGCTTGCAGAGTTCCAGTTCAGCATCCAGGACGGGCAGGTATTAATACCGCGAATAGGACTAAGTGAGCCTTTGAGAAGTGAATGCAATCATTTTATAGATTGTGTGATTAATAAGAAAAAGCCTCTGACTGACGGCATGAATGGTTATGAGGTGGTGGCGGCTCTTGAAGCCGCTACTGCATCTATTAAGAATAATTCCATATCTATGCCGGTTAAATATTGAACCCTGTGATTGCGGTTAATTGTCCAGTGTAACTGCAAAAAATTTTATCTGCCGATGACTTTTTTGTTCTATGTCAAGCAGTTCTTCCACGGGAATGGTCTGTGATAAAGCTTGATGAATCAAAACAATCGCGGAAAAGTTATCAGATTTCATAATAAATGGAACATAAAGCCAGCAATTGAGCATAAACCATTCCCCGTTGTACCGGTCTCTCAAATAATTTACCGCATCATTAGTGATTTTCATTGAATTGAATGGAATAACAGCCAATATGGCTTTATTGCGAATATTCATTTTTTTAGATACTCTTGTCAACGGATATTCAAATAATTCAAGCTTATCGAATTTAACTTCTTTGCCATTGGCTCCAAGCGGAATATTTATTTCCCCCTGATTGCTGTTTAAAACACTGATCTGGCCATTCGCGGTTCCCAACGTCAACAGTTTGCTGCCATCGCCGCAATTGTTGATTCTGGAGAAATTATCCTTGTAAACAGCAGGTTTATTGTTAAACGCAAGCGGCAGGGTGTAACAGGCCGGGTAAGCAAGCAGATAATTTGCCGGAATTGTGGATATAGTCGCGAAATCTTCCTTACAGTCAGGTTCTGCCCACTTGTCAGTATCCGGCCCGGCGGTCAGTGCACATATTACGAATCCCGCGAGCAGGCTGAGCTGCTTTATTATTAGGCTGTATCTGTTTTTTAAGAATAGTTTCAAAATAATGTAGAAACCGCAACCGCTGGCGATACAGAGAAACGGAACCAGCGGCAAATATGCCCTGACCGGACCGCCTTTTGTTAAAAATGCGAAAGACAATACCGTCAGGCCAAGCATTATCAGCAATATTATCACGGATCTGAAACGTTGTTTAAATATTGCGAAAAAGACAGGAATCAATATCCAGCAGGGAAGAAGGCTGGCAAATAAAGTTTTGACAAATAAAACGAAACTTAGAAAAGAGTCAACGACAATACCGCCGGCGGCAGGAACCGCACTTACGAATTTATGATAATTGACGACATATAATAAAACGGCAAATGACGTGATGAAAAGCCAGGCGAAAATCAACTCCAGATTGTCCAGGAGTAATTTGATTATTTTGTGACGGATAGTTCCCTTCCGGCGGAAATATTTTAAAATGAGCACATATAAATGATAAACCATTATTGAAGCAATAAATAAAATTGCGGTGCATAATGTAATGCATGCCGTAATCATCGAAATTACCATTCCCAATGCTATTCCACAGCGCTTAATCCGGCTTAATTTGTCCGCGCTGCTGATCCAGAGAACAGTAAGAAGACAAAACACCGTCACAAGAAAGGTCTCAAGAGAATATCCGCGGGCAACCTGGGAGTAATAAATCAGGCCGCCATGGGCCGCCGCAAAAATTGAAGATAAAAGCGCGATATATTTGTTTTTTGTCCAAACAATTGCAAGCATGTAGACAACAGGAATCAGCAAAACTCCGGCAATAAAGTCATGAAAGCGTATGGCGAAGTAATTCAGTCCAAAAAACATGTTTCCATACTTCATGCAGACAGTATTAAGCGGGTGATTGTTCTGATAATCCAGCATATTTAAAATTGTCCAGTCGCTGGTTTTCATCCATGAAGTCAGTCCCCATATCTCATCATAGATCCATCCGCGACAAAGGCCGCAGAGACGAATGAATAAAGCAAAAACGACTATACTTGCAAATAAAAGATGAAAAAAAACTATCTTGGACTTCGTGTGTTTCTGCATAACATCTTTTCCTGTAATCCGTGAAATAATCCTCTTTGCATTTATAGTTTATGCCATTTCTTTTAAAAGGATCAGCTTAAAGGCTTCCCGTCAATATAAACTTTTGATTGCCGAATGCAACCTTGTATGCTTCCTCGCGGAATGAATTTTTAATTTGACTTATAACTGTACTACCGACTGCTCATGTACCCTTTTATAATCCGGATAATTTATTTTTTTAAGCGGTATACAGTTTTTCGCAACAGGATAGTGTGAGATGTCTGTCGATATAGCTTTTTTTTGATTTTTCCGGTTTGCAGGATTGACGGACTGGATTTATTTTAACCTGATACATGCAGTCATTGAAATATGTCAAGAATAGAAGATTCATAATTTTTTTAACTGATAACAGAAAAGGTGAACAATGAAAGAGAAGCTGGACCACAAAAATCTGCCCGACAAAAATGGCTTTTTCGGCGAATACGGCGGCCAGTTGATTCCGGAGTATCTGATCAAAATAATGAACGAGATCAATGATGCTTATCTGGAAATCAAAGACAGCAAAAAATTTCAGGATGAACTGAATTATCTTTACAAATACTATGTCGGCCGGCCCAGCCCGGTATATCACGCCAGGCGGCTGAGCGAATCTGCCGGCGGCGCGCAGATATACCTTAAACGCGAAGATTTGAACCATACCGGCGCGCATAAAATCAATCATTGCCTGGGCGAAGCGCTGCTGGCTAAATTCATGAAGAAGACCAAAGTCATCGCCGAAACCGGCGCCGGCCAGCACGGCGTCGCGCTGGCGACGGCCTGCGCCCTGCTCGGGCTCAAATGCGAAATCCACATGGGTGAAGTCGATATTAAAAAGGAACATCCCAACGTTGTCAAAATGAAGATTCTCGGCGCCACGGTAGTGCCGGTCAGCCGCGGCACCGCCACGCTGAAGGACGCAGTTGACAGCGCGTTCGAGGAATTGCTCAAGGACCCGCAGAATTTCTTCTACGCCATCGGCTCCGTCGTCGGGCCGCATCCGTTTCCGATGATAGTCCGCGATTTCCAGAGCATCGTCGGGCGGGAAGCCAGAGCGCAGTTCCTGGAAATGACCGGAAAGCTGCCGGATTACGCGATTGCGTGCGTCGGCGGCGGCAGCAACGCCATGGGCCTCTTCACCGCGTTCCTGCATGACCTGGACGTAAAGCTGATCGGCGTCGAACCGGCCGGGCTGGGCCTTCATACCAATGATCATGCCGCCACCCTGACCAAAGGCTCCAAAGGCAGCATTCACGGCTTTAAATGCTATGTGCTGCAAGACGAAAAAGGCGATCCGCTTCCGGTTTATTCAATCGCTTCCGGGCTGGATTATCCCGGCGTCGGTCCGCAGCACTGCCTGCTGAAAGATATTAAGCGCGCCGAATATGTGTCCTGCACCGATGACGAATGTCTGGATATGTTCATGAAGCTGTCGCGGCTTGAGGGGATTATCCCGGCGCTGGAAAGTTCCCATGCCGTGGCGTATGCCGCCAAACTCGCCGGCACTCTCGGCAAAGATGTCAATATTCTGGTTAATTTGAGCGGCAGAGGCGACAAGGACGCCGATTTTGTTGCCAGAAGACTCAAGATACATTGAGCATAATTGATAACGCGGTGGCGAAATACCGTTTCCCGCGTTATTTTATTGCACGTTGAAATGCGGTATCTAAACAAGAGGTTGTTGTATGAGCAGAAAAGATTATATCAGCGACGGACTGATTCACATCAGAGACCGTCTGAAGACTTATGAAAAAGGCAATGACCACGACACTTCAACCCTTCCGCAGATATCCGACGAGCAGATCGCCCAGACTGAAAGAGGCGAAACGGTAAAGTCAACGGAGCCGGACCGGAAATTTATCCGCGCAATGAGAAAACGGCATGACGAATACCTGAAATCCAGAAAAGATCTGCACAATAAGATTATTGAAACGATGGCGGTACTGCCGGAAGAGCAGAAGAAATTCAAGTTCTACGAGGAAGAGACCGCCGGACTGCATGAACTCTGTCAGAAAATGTCGGTGGAAATTAATGAACTCGCGGAAAAGGACGGGCAGAGCGAAAACGACACCGCCCTGCTGGCCGACGCCTGCCGGAAAATCGAAAATTCCCGGCTGGAGTTTATCCGCCAGACCGCCAGGTATAAGAAACTGATGCCGCATGAAGGCCACTCCGGCGGCGGCAGTTCAAAGAGTTCATTGCTGCCGGACATCAATTCCATGACTTTTTTGCAGATATTCCGCCTGGGATTTGTCTTCAGCCTGCCGGCGGCAATCGCGATTTTTCTGGGAGCCCTGATCATAAGCGCCGTTATTTACTTCTCAATGGGCGCGGGCGGATCTTGAAATGACTTTGCACACACACACTTCTAAACGCCACAGCCGGAAAAATCTGCTCCGCTATATTCACACCCAGAGCTATTCCCGGATTTCCGGCTTCAAAGGCGTGAAAGCCCAGGAAGGCACCGCCCGCAAACGCGTTCTGACTGTACTGACCGCTCTTGCCCTGATGGCCGTGGGACTGATCTTCGTTTTCATCTGATTCTGTCTAAAATTATACTCTATAAGAGGTAATTTCAAAAGTTTGAATTAAGACTTTGAAAAATGCGGAAAAAAGTTCATTTTATACTCAAACACAACTAAGAGGTAAAAATGAATAATCTCCGCAGTACATATATTACCATAGAACG
>Ga0172379_10002337_pt1 | contig 33901 bp, 32 predicted proteins | sample GrowelOW334metaG_FD_119756 | JGI IMG/M metagenome (GOLD analysis project Ga0172379, IMG submission 119756) | Groundwater microbial communities from an aquifer near a municipal landfill in Southern Ontario, Canada - Groundwater well OW334 metaG | ecosystem: Environmental > Aquatic > Deep... | reverse complement strand
TAATTTAATCCATTGGCTCTGGTTTCATACAGCATCAGACCATTTTTATTCTCTATGGCTAAATTGCCATCAATATCCAATTTGGCTAGAGAAGGAGCTGTCGTCCCGATGCCGACGTTGCCTTCTATTATTAGTCCTGACGTGGGGGCTGCGATTGCTCCATAGGTTGCGCCAATCGAAGCGTTGCCTGTGATGCCAAGTTTAGACAAGGGAGTCGTGTTACCGATGCCGACGTTGCCATTGATTGCCAATCCCGTGCCAGCCGAAACGGTTGTGCCGCTTGTATATCCAATTTGCGCATTACCAATGACGGAGAGATTAGTGCCGGGCGAAGCATCACCTATGCCAACATTGCCCGCAAAATAATTTTTTGCCACACCATTGGCATAGATTGTATAATTACCTGCTCCGGCTACGGCCGAATCCACTTGTAATGAATAATTGTTCGTGGCTCCGGTGGCGATTGTATAGAGTCCCACATTAGTGGTTGAAGCTCCGGTTTTAGAAAAATAGCCGGCATAACCGGTGCCAGTGATGATTCCGGTGTGAAAAATGTTTAGTGTTTTTGAGAGATCAGTGGTGGAGGATGAGGTGGCAGTGAGAATATCAGTAGCGTCAGCGGAAACTCCCAGTCCCAATCTGGCAAATTGCGGGGTGGAGGTGGTGGTAATGTCTTGCGGAATTGAAAGAGTAATGGAATTACTACCCGGGGTAACCGTGATTTGATTTGTTGTGCCAGTAATACTCCCAGCAATAGGAGATTCAGCAGTTGAGCCAATGATTAATTGTCCGTCAGTTAAAGCTGTCCAAACAGGAACACCCGATGAATTGCTAGTTAATACTCCTCGAGCAGTAGTGCTAAGTCCGCCAACTGTGTTCAGCGCTGAAGAATATAATAATTGATTGGCCGTAGTCGTGGCCGGATAGGTGGCAGTTGACCAGGCTGGTGTCGTTGAAGCGCCGGATAATAACACCTGCCCAGCCGTGGTTGTGCCGGAAAGAATTGCTCCAGCTGTGGCGGTGGAATAAAATATTCCACCGTTACTGGCGGTGAGAGAAGCGTTGGTGCCACCATCAGCCAAAGAAATATCCGTGCCACCGGTGTAATAGACGGCGGAACCGGAAACTGTTGGAGCATTGGTTGATTCAATATCTGTTGCCCAGAGTTTTGTCAGTCTGGCTCCAGTCGTGCCAATAGTTTGCCCGACTGTTTGGTCGGTGCTGATCAAAGTTCCGGTGGTTGGCAAAGTAATACTCGTGGCTCCAGTGGTGAGTAGTGAAAGCGCGTTGGTTGGTGAGAAAGTGATGACTTCTCCACCAGCAAGAGTGATTGAGTTGGTGGCCAGAGTGGTGGAATCAGAAATGGTGAGCGTTTTTAGGTTAGTAATCGAAAGTGTTCCGGTGGTGGTGTTGATGGTGAGGCCGTTGATTGAAGTGGCGGTGGCCGCACCCAGAATCGGAGCGATGAATGTTGGACCGTTATTGAAAACCAAAAGACCCGAACCGGAATTGTCGGAAATGAGCGTGTCAATTCCGGCTGAAGTGGTGACGCTGGTTAAGGCTCCAGTGGTGGTGGTAACTTGGAGTAGACCGGTCACTAAAGCTGAATTTATGTTAGTAATATTTTGCTGGGTGACCGTCGGAATAGTGGAAGAAATAGAAGGAATACCGGTGGCACCGGTGATGAGAACGCCGTTATTAGCCGTAGCCAAGCCTGCAACGGTATTGTCTCCGTTGGAATAGAGCAGATTGGAAGCGGTGTAGGTGTCGGCAAAAGTGGTGGTGGAATAAATATTATTGGTGCCGTTGGAACGGAGAATTTTCCCGGCTGTTCCGGAGGCCGAAGGATAAGTGGGAATAGACCAACTTGGCGCGCCGGAAGCGCCGGATAACAAAACTTGTCCGGCTGTTACCGTGCCGGAAAGAATTGCTCCGGCTGTGGCAGTGGAATAAAATATTCCGCCGTTACTAGCTGTTAAATTTGCATTCGTGCCACCATGTGCCAAGTCAATAATGCTTCCACTCCAAGTGCCGGTCGTAACTACTCCCGTATTAGCGGTGATGACTAAACCGTTGTAGGAAGTTGCTCCGGTCACTGCTCCGGTAATGGCGACGCTTCCGGTAAAGTTAGCGGCAGAAGAAATCGTTTGGCCGTTGTATGTTTCGCCAGTGATGTTGCCGGCAGTAACCGCTCCAGTTGTGGCATTAACTAAAACGTTATTGTTGATGTTGAGATTGCCGGCTAGGTTTAATCCTCCGCTAGCAGTGAAGTCGGTGTTGGCATTGCCGATATTGAGCACCAGATTATTTTGCAAATCCAAATTGCCACTCGCGCTGACGGCTCCGATAGTGAGCGTGCCGGTGGTGGTGAGATTGCCACCATTAAAGTTCCAGTCTCCGGTGAGGTTTTGGTCGGTGATGGTGTTTTCTCCCAGGTCAATCGTTTCGGTGTTGAGACTTTCTGTGTTCACTGCGTCTTCAACCGTCAGTTCGTTTTTGATGCTGAGGTGCTCGATTTCAAGATAGTGAGAAAGATCTTGGGATTTGATTTCGTGATTTTTGATGGTTCTTGAAGTGATCGAGTTATTTCCCAGGTTGATATTTTTGATTGTGTACCGTTTGATGGAATCAGAGACGATGGAACGGGAAACAATAAATAGTTCGCCGTGGGGGGTGAGGAGCATTCCGCCTAATTGTAGGGGGGATGTATCGTGATACATTTCTCCAGCACTGCTGCGTCTTTGTGCATCAGCACTGAGCAATTGATAGAGATTAGCACAACCCGTAGAGACGCATTGCGATGCGTCTGTACTGACATTGTTTTGGTTGGTTGCTTCTTCACCCTTGACGGAGGAGGTCTTGACCGCCATATTATCATTCCGTAGAGACATAGCATTGCTACGTCTGGCGTCGCCTCGTCTTTCGATTAAATTCAGCAGTTGATATTTCTCTGGTAAATTGTAGGAAAAAAGGGCAAAAAGCAGAAAAGAACTAATCATTAGGACGGGATAGCGCATAGCAATAAATTGATGGCCTTGAGAGAGTCGCTTTTGTTTTTGGAAGAAAGCTTTTTGTTTTTGAGAAGTCAGTTTGAAATTATGCACAAAGCCATCACTGTTTGTTTTTTTCGTCAGTTCTAGCAGTTTTAGATTGGCAATTGCGGTACGGATAATTTTTAGTAACAGCCACAACAAACAAAGATTAAAAACCAGCAAAATCAACAGAAAAGTGCCTGCGTGGACACTCAAAACAGCCCTTTCCCAAAATGAGGTCAAGGTAATATTCATTGATTTGATCAATACGGAAAAAAACAAAATTAAACTGTCCTTGCTTGCAACTAGAGATTGCATTTTTTGTTTTTACTTTGATTAAACTAACAGTTTGATTATAGCATAAAAAAAAGGAATGCAATAGTATTTGTCAAGAGAAGTTAGTCTATTAGAAAAGGTCGGGCCTTGAGTTTTAATTTTAAACTAAAATTCTGAAATTATGGCAAAAAAAATCTTTCAAACGGTAACTAGCGGTCAGCTATTTCACGGGATTATTTTCCGCAGAAACAATTTTAAGATAATTGCCCGAACGTCCGCCGATTTCCATTTTCCAAATCGGCTCGAACGTGTCCAGTTCGGGAAAATCTTCACTTAGTCTAAACCGCCCGAAACCTTTTTTACTCAGCACGAAATAGTCATAACCACCGGCATTCCAACGCTTGCGAAAAGAAGTTCTGGTGATATCGCTATAGCGAATGCATGGTCCGACATAGAATTGGCAAACCCCGATATAATCAGCAATCACCCTTGTTTTTCCGGCATCCGGAAGACTGTTGAGATACTGCGCCGCTTCATAGCCACCATAACCCCAGCCATCCACCAAGGAATATTTTTGAGGCAATAACACGCTGGTGTAGTTGAAATAGAACGGCTTTGCTCTTTGAACATAGACGATACTGGCGGAAAAAATAATTCCGAAAATAATCACTTTGGGAACATGCCGCAGGAATCCCCAACTGAAAAATTCCGCCAAAAATACCCCCGCAATGATAGCGACCAGCGGAAAAAGAATAATACTATAGCGCACGTGAATCAAAAGTTTTTGCTCCATCACTGCCAGAAAAAAAATCGGAATGAAGGCGGTTAGTAAAAAAATAAACCAAGTTGTTTTCCACTGCTTAAAAACACTAATCAGCCATGCGCTGATCAAGAGTACGAGTACTAAGGGTGTAGTGGCAAAAATCAGCGGTCGACTCTCTAATAGAAATTGCTTATACATTGGCAACGCGGCAAATTCCCACAGCTTTCCTCCTTCAAAAGAAAAACCCAAAAGCCCAAAAAGATCCAGTCCGCGCGCCCAATCCGCTCCGACCAAAATTACTAACGCGCTCATAGCTAAAAAGAAAATTCCGGTCAAAATTAGGCGCGGATATTTTGCGTACTGCGCCAAAAAAATCAACCCGCCACTGCGGAGAAAAAGCGCCTCCAAGGCAATCACCCAGGCAATCGCGATACTCGCGCGAAAAATCGGCCACATGCCGGGAAAAGCGAATGTTCCTTCGGCCAGATATTTCAGATTGACTAGCGCTGCCGGCATCAATAGGGCAAAAACGCCAATCCCGCCGACAATAACCAAAATAGAAGCTAGGGAGCGCCAAAGCATTTTTTTCCAAACCGCTTTCCCTTCTACTTGCCAAACCGGAACGCGGAAAAAGGCATGCGCCACGAGAGAAAAAATGAGAAAGGGAAACAGGATTATCCCCACATATTTACTGGCCAGTGTGAACCCAAGAAAAATCATTGAAAAAAGCACCAAAAAAATCTGCCCCGTTTCCAAAAACGCCAAAAAAGTCAAAAGGCACGCCAAAGCAAAAGACCAAAAAAGTGCATCGGGATTGATTATTTGTGAAACACCGATGAGGATCGGTTGCAAAAGAATAAAAGTCGTGGAAAAAAGCGCCGCCCAATCATCGCGCGTAACCTTTCTGATCATCCAAAAAAAATAGAGCGCGATGATTCCATTGAAAAGCAAAATGGGCATACGATAATTAAAATGCGCTTCCAAAATTTCGGTGATGGGAAATATTTTCAATTTGCGAATTCCATCAAAAGTGTCCGGCGGAGTTTCTGTTTCCCAAAAACGCGCCAGGCCGGAAATAATCGCGAGGCTCACTCCCGGTTTGTCATTGACGCGAGTATCTTTCCAATTGCGGTTTTCCAGCGCGTTCCAATATTTTTGAATTCTCCCTTGCGAATACCACAAAAATTCATCCGCTGTTTCAAATTCGCTCAAGTGCTCGAAACCAAAATGAAAATAGGTCGCCAGAGGCAAGCCGAGCAGAAGAAAAGCAAACATACTCAAAAGAAAGACTTTCCAACGCTCTTTTTTTTCTGTCTTTTTTGTGATTGCTTCCGTTTTTGGCATAATGATAACCAACGCTTAGCCGGATTATTTTTTGATTTGGAACTTGCGTGCTTGCCAAAAGCAAGCTTTTCTATAGCCAAAGCTAATCTGGAAAAACTTTGATGGTTTCAGCGACCAAATCAAGCAAAAACAAACTTTGGCAAACCACGCGCTTTAAAGATTGTTTTTGGTAAGCACGCAAGTCATTATACCATAAAAAATGTTCAATCACTAGATTTTTAATTTCCGCAAAGTCTGCTAAGCTTTAACTGCGGGACTTACGCGTTTGCCGAAAAACAAAAATTTTTGAGGTAAATGCGTAAGTCCTATATAATAAAATAGCCCTTGACAACTAATACAACTAGTTGTAATATTGAAGTATGATAACTACTACTAAAAAACAACGCATTACTCTTTTCATCAATCCTTCCATCGCCAAGCACGCTAAAGCGCAAGCGATTGTTGAAGAGATGACCCTCACCGCTCTGATTGAGCGAGCCTTGATTATGTATCTCCCCAAAAAAACAATCATCGAAAAGGCCAAGTTAAAAGCAGATTCTGCTTCTTAGGCTCAGTCAAAAAAACAAGGCTAACTTTGTAATAGTCAAAAGGAAAGGTGGTGAGAAATATGACAGAAATTAAAAAAGAAACCGTAACCACAGCAGGTACCGATGTCGACTCGGTTGTTAATGCACCAACAGAAAAAAAGGCCACCAATTCACAGACGATTGAATATTTGGTCTACTTCCTTTTTGGAGCGTTAGAAATCCTCTTGGCATTTCGCTTGGTACTAAAGTTAACAGGCGCCAGTATCGGAAGCGCTTTCGTGGGCTTTGTTTATGGCGTAACCGGAATTTTTACCTTGCCCTTTGAAGGAATTTTCCGCAAAGGTTTTGGTCAGGGCGTGGAAGTAACAGCCGTATTTGAGCCAGCAACTTTCGTGGCAATCCTCGTTTATGCCGTCATTGGCTGGGGTATCGTCAAATTGGTCAGAATATTGTCCGGTGACAAGCAAGCCAACTAGGCCGGCTTTTGTATGGTTTGGGACTTACGCAACTGATGCGTAAGTCCTCGGGGTGGTTAATTTTTTTTGAAAAAAATAATATGTGGACAATAATTGTAATTCTCTTAATTCTTTGGCTCTTAGGCCTCATCTCCTCTTATACTTTGGGCGGATTGGTACATATTCTCTTAGTAATTGCACTAGTCTTGATTGTAGTACGCCTCTTGCAAGGCCGCAAAATCGTATAAACTAGTAGATAGAAACAACTTAGAAAGGAGGTTGAATTTTATGACAATTTTTTATTGGATTATTTTCGGACTGATCGCCGGCAGTATTGCCGAATTCATCGCGCCCAGTTCTCAGGGTGGAATCGTCGGTTCGATTATTTTGGGCATCATCGGAGCAGTCGTCGGAGGCTATTTGGGAGAGAGATTTTTTAGCGTGGGAGTTACCGGTTTCAATGTGACTTCTTTTGCGGTTGCGGTAGTGGGCTCACTGCTCGTAATATTTGTCGGCAGATTGCTTTCACACTGATGATTGGGTTGATTCTTATTGCTTGAGGACCGTCCTCGATTGAGGACGGTTCCAGAATGCTACAACAAGCCTCCCTGGCTAGAGGGAGCTTGTTTTTTTATGCTGTTTTATGCTAAAATGTAAATAATACCTTTACAACATTATTAAAAGCTAAAAAATCAATAGATAAGCCTAATTTTAGTATAGTTAGTGTATAACAAACCTAATTTGTATATATTGTCTTGGTAATTTCTCCAAGCTGATGTATATTAATCTACCAATGCGATGAAAAAGAAAATTATGCCGCAAAAGTTGGAAACGGCTCTTTTACAACTAAAACTGACCGAAAAAGAAGTGCTGACCTATCTCGCGCTATTGGAAAATGGCGCCTCGACTGTGCAAGATATTTTTCGCGTGACCGGAGTTAATCGAGTAAGCGTCTATTCTGCGCTCGATGAGTTAAAGCAAAAAGGGCTTGTCGCGGAAACGCGCCGAGGCAAGAAAAAGTTGTTTATAGCAGAAAGTCCGGAAAATTTGGAAAGTATAATTTTGCAAAAACGAGATGAGATAAAAATTGAACAGGAACTTTTGCAAAACACGATTTTGCCAATGCTTCGCGCGATTGACATCAACCAGGAAAACAAACCACAAATCAAATTTTTCGAAGGCGCAGAAGGAATCAATCAAGTTTTTGAAAAATATATCCTGAGACACCGCGATGTGATCAATTGTGGATCCTATGAAACTGCGGCCAAAGTCATCAGCGAAAAAGACGAGTTGGCCTATTTCCAAGAAGTCAAAGAACGAAAAATTTTCTATCGTATGATTTTGGAAGACACACCACTCAACCGAAAATTTGCGCTTGCCGCAAAAGGTATCGCACACACAAAATTTCTGCCAGCAGAAACAAAAATTTCCGCTGACGTTGTAATTTCCGGATCAATAACCGCGCTCATTTCCTATGATCGCAAAACCGCCACCGTCATTGAAGACACATCCATCGCGCAAGCAATCAAAATGTATTTGGATTTTATGTGGGAGAGACTGTGAAAAAGTTAACGGTAAACGTATTAAAAAAACAACAACAAAAGGAGGTCAACTATGGACAAGGAACTGAATGAATTAGTGGATGATTATTATGGAAGCTTAAATCATTCGCTTGATGTCTTCACGAAAGAGATGAAGGCGCAAGTTTCGGATTTTCTTGAAGATCCAGTACATGCAACGAGAAAAATCAATGGACTTGATTGCAATTCAACAATCTTCACTGCTTTTCTTGGGCTATTACTTTTTTATCGCCCGACTTATTATGTTCGTTGGATTTTCTTTTCAGAAAACGCAAAAAGGGATGCCGTCTTGGAACTTGAGCATTATTTAAGACGGTTCGGCATTTTTGTTCGCCTTCCGCCACGAGCATGGTTTCTTCGCTATTGGCTGTATGAGAAGGAAGGTGTTGCTGAGCAAGAACCAACAGATGAAAAATAAGGCTAAGGAGGCCGAAAATGCAAAAAACAAAACAGGAGAATGAGAACGAGGAGGCGAGGCAGAAAAGAGAGAAAATTCTGCGGGAACGAGCAGAATATCGGAGTTCCCTTAATTCAGCAATGTTGGATGTAGAAAGAGAACTTGCTAAAATAATTAAGGAGAACTTTTCGACAAAGCCCGGAGAAAATTTTGCTCTTTTTTATAAGTTCAACGATAAAAAAGTCACAATCGCTGAACTTTTATATTTTCTTGGTGCTATTAATGTGCTTCTTCATGATGTCCAATACAGAGTAGCCGTGCATAGTTCATTTTGGACGGGGGAGGAAAGAGCAATATTGGATACAATTCTTCTGGAAAATTTTCTCAAAGAAGTTCCAGGGGCAGTGTTGCCACCTCGGCCGGAACGAGTGGATGCTTGGTTAAATGGGCAAGAAATAGAAGGAGAGGAGCCAAGCGAAAAAGGCCAATCTTCTATCGAGAAAATGTTGTTCGGGGAGTAAGGCTCAAGGCAACTGGAAATTTTCCGGTTGCCTTGTTTAATTTGCAAAATTTTCTAAACCTCAATCTTAGAAAAAAGAAGATTTTTTGGTTAGGCGTTTTTTGTTTTTGGTTATATAATTGAAACTAGAGCAAACTTAGTAAAATTGAGACTTATGCATTTACCCGAAAAAAATTCGCACGTATGTCTTTCTTAGCATCCGAGACTCTTGGTAGACCAGTAGAAGGCTTACCAAAATGAGCAGAACGTGCTCTCGAGAATTTTTTTCGGGTAAATGCGTAAGTCGTAAGTATAGAAAAAATTAACTATCAAAAAAAATGAAAACTCTTTTTCTCAAAGCCCTCGCCTTTATTCGCGAAAACCCCAGCATCATTTTCTCTCTCATGCTCGTCGTGATTATTCCCATCGCTTTTTTCACGAATACCTACATGATCACCAACAGTTTCGAGCGAAATATTGACAAAATCACGCAGAGTAACGCTGTTTTCAGTGAAAATATCATCAAATTCATTGTCGGTCAGCAACTGGATAATACCGAATCACTGCAAAAAACTGTTGAGAATATCGCCCGCGAAAATGAAAAAATAATTGAGCTAACTATTCTAATGCCCGAAACTACGCATGAGACTTTTCACGCGGTCGCCTCAACCAACAAAGATCTTCTGAAACAAGCAGGCACGACGAATCTGCAAGACACCCTTGCCTGGAAACAGCCCGAAGGAATCGCCTTTTTAGACCAAGATAAAACTGGTCGTTTTTGGAAAGTGACCAAAGCTTTCACTGATTCTTCCGGCACAAAACTGGGCCTCGTTTCCATTTCCCTTTCTCTTTCCGATACCGACAAATTAATCAGCGCAACCATTAATCAAGCCTATGTCATTTTAATTGTCACAATCCTGGTCGTTATCCTTTTCGTTTCCAATCAAGCCCGCCTTTTCGGTTATGCGCTAACACTCTCCAAACTAAAGGAGGTGGACAAAATGAAAGACACTTTCATTTCAATGGCCAGCCATGAACTGCGCTCCCCGCTGACTGCCATCAGAGGTTACTTGGAATTTTTAAACGAAAAACAAACGAAAAATAAAGATGCGGAAAGCGGACATTATCTGGAAAACATCACACTGTCTGTCAACCGCCTCGGGACTCTCGTCAATGATATTTTGGAGGTTTCTCGTCTTGAGGGCAATCAAATTCCGATTGAAATTGAATCTTTTGATCCCGCGCCACTTCTCGCTCAATCCATAGAGGAACTGCGTTCACAAGCAATCATCAAAGAATTAGAGCTTGTCTATGAAGGTAGCCCGCAGACAATGATTAGCGCCGATAAAGAAAGACTAAAACAAATCTTGGTCAATCTGATCGGCAATGCCATAAAATATACTCAAAAAGGCAATGTCACCATCGGCGCCAAAATCAGAGACAATGAATATCTGATCACCGTCGCTGATAGTGGCATCGGGATGTCGGCTGAAGATCAAGCCAGATTATTTGAAAAATTTTATCGGATAAAAAATGAAGAGACTAAAGATATCGTTGGCACCGGGCTTGGTCTGTGGATCACTTCAGAACTCATCCGCAGAATGAAAGGCAAGATTACCGTTGAAAGCATCGAGGGCGTGGGATCGCATTTCACCGTTCATCTTCCGCTTGCCAAAGCTTGAGATAAGCGTAAGTCATAAAATTCAGGACTACGCGCTTGATTGGTAGCAACTCAGTTTCCAAGGTTGAACCTTGAGATTCCCAAAGGTTCAACCTTGGAAGCTCTCTCAGTTTTGGCTAAACGCGTAAGTCCTGAAAATAACAAAATGCCTGAATTTTGGAATTTTTGTCGCAAGAAAAAAATCTATCTGCTGCTTTTTTTCGTCGGTATTTTTATCTATGGAAACGCGCTTGTTAATCAACTTTTTTGGGACGACAATGATGGCATCGTCAATAACGCCTACATCAAAGATTGGCAATATCTGCCCAATTATTTTTCTGAAAATCTGATTGCCGGAGCAGGACTTTCCAGCAACTATTGGCGACCAATCTTGCTCATTATTTATTCTGTCGAATGGCAGACTTGGGGTCTTTGGCCGACCGGTTTTCATCTTATTAGCATCCTCACGCATATTTTTGCCAGCTTTTTGCTTTTCCGGTTTTTTCAGCTTTTGACCCAAAAAAAGTGGCTGGCTTTTTTTAGCACGCTACTTTTTCTCGTTCATCCTTTGCAGACAGAAGCAGTCACCTACGTTTCCGGTTTGGCCGATCCCCTTTCCACTGTTTTCATCTTGCTTGGATTGATTTATTATCTCAAGCGCGGTCGAGAAAATATTCTCTGGCCGGTCTGGTTTTTTTTCATCCTTGCGCTCATGACCAAAGAAAAAGCCCTGCTTATTTTCCCCGCCCTTTTGGCCATCTTGGAATTAACTCTATTTTTTCAAACCACAGCAATAAAAATTAATCTTAACGCGGTGAAAGCTTGGTTTTTGACGAAACTCAAACTACTTTGGCCAGTTCTAGCTATCGGTTCGTTCTACGCACTGCTCCGCGCCACTTCACTCAACTTTCAAAATACTTTCAATCTCTATGACGGACCCAGCACCTACGCCGATAGCCTTCTGGTGCGCACATGGACCTTTTTCAAAATATTTCCGGAGTATCTAAAACTGCTTTTTTGGCCCTTCAATTTGCATATGGAGCGTCTGGTGCAAATTGAGTATTCCCCTTTTTCTCCCCTTGTTCTCTTGGGACTTTTTCTACTACTTCTTTTTCTTTTTCGCGCGCTAAGTCAAGCACGAAAAAATCCCCCGATCTTTTTCGCGCTCGGTTGGTTCCTGCTCTCACTGCTTTCTTCTTCCGGTATTCCAGCTGTTTCCAGTGGAATAATGTATGAGCATTATCTCTATCTGCCTTTGGCCGGATTTTTTCTCTGGCTTGGTCTGGAGCTGGAGAAATTGATTGCCCATTCGCCAAATCCGGCCGTCCTCAAAAAAGTCACGCTCGGTCTGGTGATTGTTTTTGTTTTTTTTCTTTCTGTGCTAACCATCCAAAGAAACCGTGTCTGGAGAACGCCCATCACGCTCTATGAAAATATTTTGGAGTATAACCAGACCAGCTTGCGCGTTTGGAATAATCTCGGCATGGCCTATGCCGACGCGAATCAAATGGAAAAGGCCATCAACGCCTATCAGACAGCAACCGAGCTAGATCCGGAAAAAGTTTCCGCTCCGCCCTATCACAATCTTGCCAATGCTTTTTTTGCCCTTGGGAAAAAAGACGAAGCAATCGCCAATTACAAAGAAGCATTGAGCGTCAACCCGGATTTCATTTTTTCCTATGGAGCACTCTTTAATCTTTTCCTGGCTGAAAAAAAATATGCCGAAGGAATCGCTTTTTTCGAAGATCTGCGCCAAAAATCTCCCAGCAATAAGGCTAGTATCGATGAACTAATTGGCCTGTTGAAAAAATCCCAAGCTGGCGCCAGATAATCTTCTGCAACCATCCAATGACCAACCTCTTCCCTTTTTTCAAAATATGATATAGAATAAAAACTCGAGTATTATGAGTTAATTTTATTCCCTATGTCAGCAAACGAACTAGCTATTAGGTTTAATGAGGTAACTTTTGAATATTCCAAAAATAAAGTCATCCTGGACGATGCCTCTTTTTCTTTGCGCCAAGGGGCAAAAATCACTCTGATGGGTCAAAATGGGGCGGGGAAAACCACGCTCCTGGAGCTAATCACGGGAACGCTGAAACCTAAATCCGGCACGATTCACATCGCCAAAAATCTCACAGTTGCCTACGCCAAACAAGTCATTCCCCGAGATGAACTGGAGCTGACCGTTTCGGATTTTTTTGCCAAACGTTTTTCCGAAAAAATCTACAATCTCACGCCACGGATTGATAAGGTGCTCGATGTGGTTAATCTGAAAGCTCCGCATGACCGAATCATCAAATCTTTTTCCGGCGGACAACAAGCCAGATTACTCTTAGCGTCAGCCCTGATTACGGACCCGGATCTTTTAATCTTAGACGAACCAACTAACAATCTCGACCCTGCCGGTATTGAACACTTAACGCAATTTCTGATTGACTACAACAAAACTTGTCTGGTCATTTCGCATGACGCCGATTTTCTCAACTCTTTCACGGATGGCGTGCTCTATCTGGACATCTTCAATCATAAAACGCAACAATATTTGGGCGACTACTACACAGTGGTGGAAGAAATTGCCGCGCAGATTGAAAAAGAAAAACGCAAGAATGCTCAATATGAAAAAGAAATAATCGCTAACAAAGAAAAAGCTAATTTTTTCGCCAACAAGGGTGGAAAAATGCGCTTGGTTGCCAGGCGCATGCGTGATAAAGCAGCTGAGATGGAAGAAGCCAAAGTGGATGTCAGAAGAGAGGATAAGGCAATCCGTCCTTTTGAAATTCCTTGTCAAGAAAAAATCGGCGGAGAAATTTTGCATATTGATTCCGTCACGATTGTGCGAAATTATGAGCCGACTGAAAAGACCGTCAACGTTTCTCTCCACAAAAATCAACATTTGCTTCTCTCCGGGCCAAACGGTATCGGCAAAAGTACTTTGCTCGAATCAATTGCCACGCGAGAAACTCTGAGCGCCAAAATTGGGGAAGATGTCCGCGTTGGTTATTATCGCCAAGATTTTTCCAATCTCGATTTTGAAGCCACCGTTTATGATTCGCTCCTGGCTGCGATGCTTCTCAAAGACGAAGAAAAAATGCGTTCCGTTGCATCCGGCTTTCTTATCACTAAAGATCTGGTTTATTCTAAGATTGGCAGTCTCTCGGAAGGCCAAAAGGGCTTGGTTGCTTTTGCCCAATTAGTCCTTCTTGAACCGGGACTTTTGATCCTGGACGAACCGACTAATCACATCAATTTTCGTCATTTACCCATTATTGCTCAAGCTCTCGATGAATATACGGGCACGCTAGTTTTGGTCAGTCACGTACCGGATTTTGTGGCGCAGATCCGCATTGATGAAGTGCTTGATTTGGAGAGATAGCTTGGAAAATAAACTCGACTAAATTAATGTCTGAAATATTAACCCGTGAAAATATACTTGCCGATCAGGCTTTTTTTATCCAAGAAATTAAAAATGGCAAGGTTTTCATCTACCCCACTGACACCTTGCACGGGCTAGGGGCAAATGCTCAAGTCGCCGAGAGTATTGAAAAAATTTCCACCCTTAAAAAGAGATCTAATAAAACTTTTCTGGTCATCGCTCCGTCGCTCGAATGGATTTTTGAAAATTGTGTCATTGCTAATGAAGAAATCGGGGCATTGTTGAGTGAAAAATTGCCCGGACCATTTTCTTTTATTCTAAAATTAAAAAATCCCAAAGCAATCAATCCTTTGCTGGTTAGGTCAGACGGGACTATTGGCGTTCGGCTGCCCGCCAATTGGTTCTCAGAAATTATCGCGGAAAGTGGCATACCTTTTGTTTCCACCTCCATAAACTACAGTGGTGAAACTTCCGCCAAGCACTTCGAAGATGTTCCCGTGGAGATTTTAGACTCCGTGGATTATGTCGTTTGGGACAAAACTTCTTCCACTGGAAACGCCAGTACGATCATTGATGCGACTTCGGGAACGCCAAAAATAATTCGAAAATAATCTCTAATCTTTTTTGTCATTCTGAGCGAAGTCGAAGAATCTACTTCGCGTAGTCCAAGACTTATTCTTTAGACTCAAAACTTGCGGTATCGGATAGCAGATCCTTGTGTCACCGCTAAAGCTAAGGCGACACGCGGTCGACTTCGTCCGAGTACGGACTCCGCTCAGGATGACACTGCTCTTTTCCTTTGACAAGAAGCTCTTTTACGGGTAGAATAAGGTTTATGTTTAATCTAGCTAAAAAATATGCGAATATTCGTACATTCGTACAAAATTCGTAATTCGTAGTAGTATGGAAATTAGAAATATCGCCATCATCGCTCACGTCGATCATGGTAAAACAACCCTCACAGACGCGATTATGCGCCAAACCGGAAACGCCCCTGAAGGCGACACGATGGACAGTAATGCCTTGGAAAAAGAACGTGGAATCACGATTTATTCCAAAAATGCCGCTATCATCTACCGCGACACGAAAATTAATATTGTGGACACACCGGGTCACGCTGATTTCGGATCTGAAGTAGAGCGCGTCTTGCGTTCAATCGACAGTGTGGTTCTCGTTGTGGATGCCCAAGAGGGTCCGATGCCTCAAACCCGATTTGTGCTCAAAAAATCCTTGGAACTCGGGCTAAAACCGATTGTAGTGATTAATAAAATCGACAAGCCGGCCGCTGATCCCGATATGGTTCAAGAACAAGTTTTTGAATTGTTTCTGGATTTGGGCGCTTCAGATGACCAATTGGAATTCACCACCGTTTATGCTATCGCCAAACAAGGCACTGCCAAGATGCACTTGGAAGACTCCTCAACTGATCTCTCCCCGCTCCTCGATACAATTCTCGAACGCATCCCCGCCACACCACTGGAAAATAGTGACAAGCCTTTGCGGATGCAATTTTTCAATTTGGGTTACGACAACTTTTTGGGACGACTCGGAGTTGGTCGAATCTATGAAGGCAAGATTCATCCCGGAGACACTGTCACGGTCAAAAAAAGTGATGGCACAATTGAAACCGGAAAGATTGTCAAATTATTTTCCTTTTTGGGCACGGCCCGAAAAGAAGTGACTGAAGCTATTGCCGGCGATATCGTGATGATTGCCGGAATCCCCAAAATCGATATCGGCGAAACAGTTTGCGCCACTCCTGAGCAAGAACCACTCCCCTACATCAACATCGATGAGCCGACAATTTCCTTGAATTTCATTGTTAATGATTCTCCTTTCGCCGGACGAGAAGGAAAGTTAGTCACCAGCAAGCAGATCAAAGAACGCTTGATGAAAGAGTTGGAGATCAATGTGGGATTAAAAATCGATTTTTCCTCGGCGGAATACTACAACGTCTTTGGACGAGGAGAATTGCATGTGGCAATCCTTTTGGAAAATATGCGTCGCGAAGGTTTTGAATTGCAAGTTTCCAAGCCCCAGGTAATCATCAAAGATGTCGACGGAGTAAAATCAGAGCCGTTTGAAGAGCTAACGGTGGACGTGCCAGAAAAATCTTCCGGCATTGTGATTGAGAAAATTGGAAAGAGGAAAGGCGTGATGATGACGATGAAACAGACCGGCTCGCAGATGCGTATGATTTTTGAGGTACCCACGAGAGGAATTCTGGGCTATCGCGGTGAGTTTATGATTGACACACGCGGGGAAGGAATTCTTTGCAGTCGCGTGATTGGTTTTCGTCCTTATGCCGGTGAAATCAAAAAGACCGATGCTGGTTCCATGATTTCCATGGCCACCGGAAAAGCCCTTGGCTTTTCTCTCGCTAATCTGCAAACGCGTGGTACGCTGTTTATCGAACCAGCGACTGAAGTTTATGAAGGTATGGTTATCGGCAACACTTCAAAAGGTCAAGATATGACCGTCAATCCCACCAAGGGCAAACAAATGAGCAATATGCGCTCTTCCGGCGCCGATGAGGCCATCCAACTCTCTCCGCCAATTAAAGTCACGCTCGAGCGCGGTTTAGAAATTATGGCTGATGACGAATATTTGGAAGTCACCCCCTTGTCTGTTCGTCTGCGCAAACAATATCTCAATGAAGCGGAACGGATCAGGCACACAAGAAAAGCATAGATTTATATATTAGAAATATTGAAACTAAAAAACTTTCCAGAAATGGAAAGTTTTTTTATTGCAAACTGTGTCATTCCCGCGGAGGCGGGAATCTAGTGTGCAGATATAGCAATATATTACGTCTATATGTTTTATCGAGTGATAATTACGCAGATTTAAAGTATTTAAAATTCCCTAATTTTTGTGGTTAGGGACAAATGCGAATGGTTCTCGCATTTGTCCCCGAAACAATCTTGGTGGTAATTTTACCACCCACCCTTTCCAGTTGCATACTGTCTTTTGATTAATGTAGCGGAGAAAATCCCTCCTTGCTCATGGGAACCGAATAACACGTTTTCATACCCTTCGCCCTTAAGAATAGACATCCCGGAAAGAAAATTTTCCGAGCCCCTTGCCCAAAGATATGCAAAGCCTTCCTTTTCCTGAATTAGTAATGCCCGATCATCGAGTTGCCGTGTCTTTATTCCAGCAATTGATTTTTTAATAACTTGTTTAAAATCAGGCGCTTCCTCATTTATAATTCTTGTCATCGGCATTACTTTTGCAACTTGCTGTCTCATAATTTTTTCCTCCGTTTGTGATTGATACATGTTGATAGTTGAATAAAAATTCTATTTTAAACTTTTAAAATAAAACCCTTATTCCAACCATCAAAATTCCAAAAAACAGTTTTAAAGAACAAAAAAACCGGTCTCACGTGAGATCGGCTTAGATTCTTTCGAAATAGATGGAAAATTTTATGCGTTATCTATTTTAAGCAAACCAAAACCGATCTGGCTAAACCAGAAGCTAAAAGAATAAACGCTATAAAATTTTTGATTGGTTTTTTTGCTCATTGTTTTTTTACTTTGTAATCCTAGCATGCCTGCTAAAATTTTGTCAATATATGGAAAATTTTACTTGATTTTGAAATTTGGGAGAAAGCAGATCAAAATTTATCTGCTTCTCCCTTTTTGCCGGTTAGCCAATTTTGTTTACGGCGACCATCCCCGACGACAATCTCCGACGAAAACCCCGGAACAATCATCGAATGGGTCAACGATCTCTTTTTGAGAAGTATTATCGAGAAGACCCCTCACGTATGCGCGTGCCCTTCCCTGCATCGCTTCATATTCCGTCCTCACTGACACGCCCTTGTCCCTACTATTCGTTCGCTTCGCCTTCTTTTGATCTTCTTTTTTCATCCGCATCTCCTTCTTTTTTTAATGATTCTTGGAGAATAGAGAGGAAAAAGCAACGGTTTTTGCTTTTCCCCTCCATTTTTTCGGCAAAAGTCCGGTGAGAACTCTTTGTTTTTCAGCTTTTCTGCCTGTTTAGCGAAAAGCCGCTGCCGATTTTATCACGCAAAAGAAAAATCAACCTTCCCCATTTGCTTCAGGACATACAATCCTGTAAGTTCGATGCAAATCCCATCAAACCCATCCAAATAGAAGAGATCTTTTTCCGCACCGCGTTTGCTTTCCCTGAGGCAAACTCGCGTAACAGGATATGTTCCAGGCGGAACACACTCTCCGTCATCCGTTTTCAATGTATCCAACAATACAACATTGCTGATTGTAGCAGTCATGCCTTCCTCCTTTCTTAACTCAGGGTTTTCTAACTTTTTTATCAATCCCTACCACTCCAACCATCCAATAAATTGAAGGATTAAAATGATAGGAATTGATTTTTCAAAGAACTAAAAAACCGGCTCTTTCGAGACCGGTTTTGGTTTTTGGAAAATGTTTTTCTTACCCCCGACACTTTTTCCTGAAACCAAAACCGGCCTTGATAATAATCAAGACGCTAATAATAAACAAGGTATAGTTCTTCTGAGTTGTTTTGGTTAAGTTAAACATAGTAATAATTTAGCAAATGATTGAAATCTTGTCAAATTTCCGCATTGCGGGTAGGGGTTTGATTTATCAAGCCCTGGCACGATAAAACCGATTGTGATTGGGTACCCCTGGGTTCGATGAATCGAACCCCTGCTAAAAAATCTAATAATCCCGTAACTTCTTTATCGTCTTATGATCCCGAATCTTTTCCAACGCTTTGGCTTCGATCTGCCTGATGCGTTCGCGGGTGACGCCGAATTCTTGGCCGACTTCTTCCAGTGTGTGAGTGACGCCGTCTTCGAGACCAAAACGAATCTTCAATATTTTTTGTTCGCGTGGCGTGAGGTCTTTCAAAATATCTTCGACGTGTTCTTTGAGCATTTTACGCGATGCCAGCTGGTTGGGCATTACGGTTTCTGTGTCTTCGACGAAGTCTCCCAAAACTGAATCGTCATCACTGTCGCCCACGGTTGTTTCCAGAGAAACTGTTTCTTGCGAAATTTTTTGAATGTGGCGAATCTTTTCTACTTCGACGCCCATTTCCACCGCAATTTCTTCGGGGAGTGGCTCGCGGCCGAGATCTTGCACGAGCCTCCTCGTAATTTGCGTATATTTATTGATTGTTTCCACCATGTGCACGGGGATTCTGATTGTTCTGGATTGATCAGCCAACGCGCGTGTCACGGCTTGGCGAATCCACCAAGTGGCATAGGTCGAAAATTTATAGCCTTTGCGATAATCAAATTTTTCCACCGCGCGAAAAAGTCCAATATTGCCTTCTTGGATCAAATCGAGCAAGGATAAATTGTGTGAACGTCCGACATATTTTTTGGCGATACTGACAACGAGGCGCAAATTGGCCTCGGTCATTTTTTGCTTGGCCGCCAAATCATCTTTTTCAATTCTTTTAGCCAAGGCGACTTCTTCATCAGTCGAAAGCAAATCAACGCGTCCGATTTCTCGCAGATACATCTGCACCAGATCCGAAGAAACATCGTCAGAAATCCCCGCTGTCAAAGTATCCTTGCGTGGAGCTCGACTTTTTTTGCCCTGCTTTTCCTTTTCAAATTCTTCGGAAACTTTATCTGTCTCAAATTTAATCATCTCATCCGAACTGATCACCTTGATACTGCTTTTTTCCAACTGATCGTAGAGCTCTTCCAGTTTTTCAATGTCCCGTTCCGCATCAGGAAAGGCGTGCAAAATTTCATCTTCCGTGATAAAACCGCGTTGCTTGGAACGATAAACCAAATCGTCAATCAGATTCTTTTTTTTCAATTCTGTTTCCGCTCTTTTTTCGCTTTGCCCGTTTTTTACCTTCCCGCCTGCTTTGTTTCCTTTTTTGGAGTTTTCATCGCTTTTTGATTTTTTCTTGGGTCTAATTTTGATTGTGAAGCGACCAACCGTACGCTTGGAGGTTGGCTTTTTTTCATCTTTCCGCTTCGGTGCACTCTTTTTTTTCAAGCTTTTTTTCAACACCTTCTTTGGCGCTTTTTTCCCTACTTTGAATTTAGTGACCTTATTTTTAACTAGCCTAAGCTTTGCGCTCTTACTTTTGATCGCTTTTGACTTCTTTTTGATTGGCATAATTTTCTTTGTTTTTTTCCCGCCAGCCGACGGATTTTTTTTAGCTAAACTTTTTTTTATTTTCACCGGTCTTTTTTTCTTAACCATAGAGATTAAACATTTAACCATTTATCACTTACTACAAAAATACAAACTATACTAAACGACAAAACTATTCTCCTAAAACTTTTTCAAACTCCGCTCTCAAAAATTTCAAAGCCGTTTCATCTTTCCGCTTTTCCGCCAATCCAAGATCCTCCGTTATTTTTTTCAGTTTTATCTTTTTTATTTCTCTTTTCACCTCAGCCAAGAGCTCTGGCAATTCATTTTTGCATTCTTCCTCGGACACTTCTTCCAGTGTGTTTTTCAGCCCCAAGCGAAATTTTTTGCGAAAAAAAAGTTTTTCCGCCGAAAGCTTAAGTTCCCGATCACTATTCGTCGTTAAAAGATTAAAATCAAAGTCAAGTTCCACTCCCCGCTCAAGCATGAGCCCCAAAAGACCGAAGCGTGAAAAATAGGGGTGGTATTCTTTTTTTTCTGACAGCTCTTTCCAAATTTCCTTGGATACAAGCGCTAAGCCGGCAAGTTCTTCAAGCAATATATCAATTTTTTGACGATCATTCGTGAGAATGACTTCGTCAGCTTGAGTTTTTTGACTCACCGATATTCTACTTGTTAGCTTAGCCTTTTTTAACTCCGTCGTCAATGCCGACTCGGCAATGTCTAATCCTTGAGACAGTTTTCTGACCCAATGACTTTTTTCCACTTCACTGGAAAGACTAGAAAGCATTTCCAAAAGAGCTTCGCTGATTTTCTTTTTACCTTCCGCCGTATTTTTATCAAAAGCGCCAAAAGCCTTGTCATAGAGATATTGCATCGCGCTTTTCGACTTCAAGATTGCTTGGCGCAATTTATCCGGATCCCGCCCAGCCACATCAGCCGCATCTTTTCCAAATGGCAATTCCACAATCGCAACAGAAATATTTTTTTCCAGCGCAAGCTTCAAGCTTTTTTTTGTCGCCGCTTCTCCCGCAACGTCCATGTCAAAAAGCATTTTTAAATTTTTCGTATAGCGCTTCAAAATGTCGAGTTGTGTCGGAGTCAGCGCCGTTCCAGAAACTGCCACGACATTTTTAATTCCGGCTTGACTGGTCGCAATCACATCCATATTCCCTTCGACCAAAAGCGCGAAATCTTTCTGTTTAATTTCACTCTTGGCCTTATCCAGACCATAGAGCGCTTTGCTTTTGTGATAAACTTCCGTTTCCGGCGAGTTGACATATTTAGCCTGCGATTCGTCTCCGCCCGGCGCCACTCGCGCCGAATAACCAAGAATTTTCCCGGAATAGTCAGCAATAGGAAATATTATTCTGTCCCTAAATCGATCATAGGCTTTTGAATTTTGGTCATTGGAATTTGGAATTTTATTAGAAATTGGAAATTGGAAATTGGAAATTTGAGCATCCTTCTTTTCTACCAACAGCCCTGTTCGCAAAATTTCTTCCACGGAATATCCACGCTTAGTCAAAAATTCCAAAATATTGCGCCACCCGTTCGGCGCATAACCGAGACGGAAAAGTTTAATCGACTCTTCGGTCAATCCCCGCTCTTTCAAATAGTTCACGATTTTTTCTTTGCCAGCGCCTTTCCAAAGTTGGATTTCATAGAATTTCGTCGCCAACTCCAAAATTTCCAGTGTGCGATTTTTTTTCTCCGTTGTTCCCGGTGTCATTTTTTTCAGCTCAACTCCGGCTTTCTCCGCCAATTGTCGCAAGGCATCACGAAATTCCAAACCTTCCATTTCCATCACAAAAGAAAAAATATCCCCGCCTTTTTGACAACCAAAACAATGCCAGATTTGCTTTTCTTCGCTGACCATAAAAGAAGGGCTTTTTTCATTATGAAAAGGACAGAGCGCGCGATAGCCGGTCCCTGTCTTTGTTAGCCTTAAATATTCACCCAAAACATCCACGATGTTCAAGCGGTTTTTGATCTCTTCGAGGTCTGTTCCCATAGACTCATGCTACTATAATACGGGAAAATATGCAAAAAAGGTGCAATTTTGGGGAAAAATCTAACTCAAGCGTTTTTTGGCGATCAATTTCAACTCTTGATTGAATTGCGCGATCGCCTGATCAATGGCCGGATCAAAATTCTTGTAGATTTCTCTTTTTTTGACAACCGCGCTCGCTTCTAGCAATGAATCATAGGTTCCGGCGTCCAACCATGCGCCCCGAATTTTTTCCACTTTCAATTCCCCCATTTTCATATATTTGCGATTAACATCCGTGATTTCAATTTCTCCGCGCACAGATGGTTTCAAGCTTTTGGCAATTTTCACCACTTGATTATCATAAACATAAAAGCCGGTCACGGCAAAATTGCTTTTGGGTTTCTTGGGTTTTTCTTCGATTGAAATAGCTTTATCATCTGAATCAAATTCAACTACCCCAAACCGTTCCGGATCCGTCACTTTTTTGGCAAACACCAATCCGCCACGCTCGAATTTTTTAATTTTCGCGCTCAAATCATCTTCAAAAATATTATCCCCGAGCGCCATCGCCACGGAGTCACCGCCAATAAAAGTCTCGCCCAAAATGAAAGCGTCTGCGAGACCGCGGGGAATTTTCTGCACGCGAAATTCCAGATGAATTCCGGCGCCTTCAAAAATTGAACCCAAAAGATTAATAAATTGTCCGGAATGTTCCGGCGCGACAATAATCAAAATTTCCTTTATCCCGGCTTTAATCAGCACGTTTAAGGGATAGAAAATCATCTGCCGGTCATAGACGGGAAGGAGTTGCTTTGAAGTTGTGGCGGTGAGTGGGAAAAGTCGTGTCGCTGTTCCCCCAGCCAAGATTATGCCTTTCATCTAATTAGTTTGAAAAAAAATTATACTCTCACCATAGCATTATTCGCAATTTTTTAAAAGCGATACGTCACATTGTAGCTTTAGCGAAGCTCGCCTTCGCATGCTCCTGCCCCGCCTTGGCGGGGCTACGGCGGAAGGAGAGGGATTTGAACCCTCGATGCCCGTTAAGGCATGCCGCATTTCGAGTGCGGTACTTTCAACCACTCAGCCATCCTTCCGAATCTATATATTATTCTTTTCTAGAAAACTTTTCAATAAATATTTTCTACTCACATTCCCCGCCCGAGGCGGGTGCGCCTCGGGCGCAGACCACTCTGGCATCTCTCCAATTTCTATATCTTAAATATCCTGTGGACTCAGCGAGAATCGGACTCGCGTCCCCGCAATGCGAATGCGATGTACTACCACTATACTATGAGCCCAAAATAAAACTGCTTGCCCCGTGTCCCGCCTTAGCGGGATTTACGGGGAACTACAAGCCCGAAATTAGACATATTATCAATCTACCACGCATACGCGGTTTTGTGTAGTCATGCACAAAAAAAGATGTGCCAACGCCACATCCCATCTCTACGAATATGTCTAATTTCTACCGCAGCCACGGCAATTTACACCAGGACCAAAATTGCCTTCCGGAGCGATATTTTTCATCATTCCCCGCATTGGACCGCGCTTGAGCCAAATATCGTCTAGCCCAGCGATATCAATAACCCAACCGGTTATAATAATAGCCAAAATAAAACCTAAAACTAAAAGCCAGAAATTTTTCTTATAGGAAAAATCAAATTGGCGCAAAAGCACAGCCCCCAAGATTAGCGCTAAAATTGCCGCGATTGGCACCCAGAGCGGAAAACTGGAAAGTAACTGCTCGAGGCGAAATTGCCCCATCGGACCATGTGTGCGAAGCATAAAGCGCATCAGACTGACCAAAAAAATCGCGGTTAAACTTGACGCCACCAATCCGGCAATGACCAAGATAGACCCGAGCATAAAATAGATCCGGGGACGCATCTTGATCTGGCCTTTGTGAATCTTATCCATCACAGCGCTGGAAATGTTTTCTACTTCTTTTGACATACTTTTTTCATTAATAATTTTGCGCGACTAATTCTTGTTGCCACCGTGCCTTGGGGTAATTTCAAAATATCACCGATTTCTTCATAAGATTTTTCTTCAATATAATATAATGCCAGTGGCTCGGAATAGGTCAGCGGAATCTTGGCCAAACATTTTTCGACTGCGACCGTGATTTCTTTGCGGGAAAAATCTTTTTCCAAATCCTCCGTGCTTTCAAAATCAAAGTCTGGAAGCATTGGCAATTCTTTGTGATATTTTTTCAAAACATTGAGCGCCTCATTGTGTACGATACGATAGATCCAGCTGGAAAATTTTTTCTTCCGGTCAAAACCATTAAGATTAATAAAGGCGCGGGTGAAAGCTTCTTGAACGACATCTTTCGCTCGGTGCTCATCTCTCACTAAATTATTGGCGTAACGCAAAAGCTTGGCTTGATAGCGCTCCATCAAATAACCATAAAATTCCTGATCTTCCGATTGGACTTTTTCCACAATTTCTTCGTCAGTCAGTTTTTCAAAATTTTCCTGTTTAATTTCCTTGCTTGGCATAATATGATTATATCAGAACTTACGCAATTGCCGAAAAGCTATTCCGCACGTTCATCTCTATTTGCACAAAAATTGCCCGTAAACTAGCAAAAGGCTAACCAAAATGAGGAAACATCGCTTTTAGGAATAATTTTTCGGCGATTGCGTAAATTACCACGGCTTAGAAAAATATTAAGCTCCAGCATTGGCTGGAGCTTGAATATTTAGGCCAATCAGAAAATTAGCGATTTTGGCATCCACCCATTCCTCGACCTGCGCCATTGCCATTTCTGAGTCCCAATCCGAGTTCTGCTCGAATTTTTTGCGCCTCAGCTGTCTTGCCCTCTAACATCAATTGATGCGCTTCGGCAAATCTGGCAAAATTATCCTCATTGATAACTTGCGTCGCTCGCCCTCGTCCTTGCATGAGATTTTTCCAAGCATCATAATCTTTGTCCTGGAAAGCCTTGAGCATCGCATCATGACGCTCCTCGGAATAATTAGGTCCTTTGACATTTGGATCACCTCGATACGCCTGCGAACTATTCGCAAAAACCATTGCACCACCCAAGATAACCGCCAGCGCTCCTAGTCCTAGAATTGTTTTTTTCGTGTTATTCATAGTTTTAATTGTTAGCTGTTTAGACTAATTAAGTTAATTTATCGACCCTTACACTACTAATACAACCTGGAGCAGGGTTTTCTTTCACTTTCGGGCTTTTGGCTACTTGGCTGGCCTAATTTATCCCCAAAATCTCTCCCACATAATCAACATCCTTATCCCCGCGACCGGAAAGATTGATGATGATTATTTCATCTTTTCTCAGCTTCCCCGCTAACTTGATCGCGTGCGCCACAGCGTGCGCACTTTCGAGAGCGGGAATTATTCCTTCCGTTTTACTGAGTATTTGGAAAGCTTCTAGTGCTTCTTTATCATTAGCTGAAACATATTCCACTCGCGCATCATCTTTTAAAAATGAATGTTGCGGACCAACGCCGGGATAATCCAGTCCTGACGCGATTGAATGCACGGGCAGTGGTTCACCCATATCATCTTGCAAGAGATAGGTGAACATTCCGTGCAAAGTTCCTGGCGTTCCTAGCGTTAGTGTTGCGGCGTGATCTCCTGGCTTAAAACTTCTCCCTGCCGGTTCCACTCCAATCATTTTCACATCGTCATCGAGAAATGCGTGGAAAAGACCCATGGCATTTGAACCACCTCCAACACAAGCCACTACATAGTCCGGCAAGCGATTTTCTTTTTTCAAGATTTGCGCGCGCGCTTCTTTTCCGATGATTGATTGGAAATCTCGCACCATCATTGGATAAGGATGTGGTCCAACCACCGAACCGATGCCAAAAAACGTGTCTTTATATTCCTTCATATACACCCCAAAAGCACTATCCACGGCGTCTTTCAGGCACTTTCCACCACTTTCTACCGTCACAACCTTGGTTCCCAAAAGTTGCATACGCAAAACATTTTGATGCTGTTTTTTCACATCAATCGCTCCCATGTGAATTTCACACTCGAGTCCAACGAGAGCCGCCGCTGTGGCCAATGCCACACCATGTTGCCCCGCTCCCGTTTCCGCCAAGAGCTTTTTCTTTCCCATTCTTTTCGCCAAAAGCGCCTGCCCCAAGGTGTGATTGATTTTGTGCGCTCCAGTGTGATTTAGATCTTCACGCTTAATGTAGATTTTAGCCCCACCACATTTTTCCGTCAGATTTTTAGCAAAAAATAATGCTGATGGACGACCAACATAATCAGAGAGAAGCATTTTTAATTCTGCTTGAAATGCCGGGTCATTTTTCGCTTCAGTGTAAGCCTTAGCCACCTCGTTCAGTGCGTCTTTTAGCTGTGGCGGAACAAATTGCCCGCCATATTCGCCAAAAAAGCCTTCACCGTTTGGCAAGTTCTGATAATTACTTTTCTCAACATTTAAGTTTTTCATAGAATTTCTTTAGATTAATTTAGATTAAATTTACATACTTAATAATACCGAATTAATCTTTCGCCAATAATACACTCCTGGTTTTCGAAAATAGATTTTGCTTTGCATAAAAATAAAAAATAAACACAAAAAAACCGCCCTTTGCAGGCGATAAATAATGTCTAAAAAGATAGCAAAAATTACCGCCTACAATTGTGAGCGGCTAGCCAGCTTAGATTTAATTGCACTGGTGACTTTTTCATAACAATAGCTTAGCAATGAGTTTGATTTGTGTCAAATCATATTGTCTATTTTTACAATAACTATTGTATAAAATTACAATTATTTTATCAATCCCAGAGACGACTCTTTTCGGCTAGCTTCAGAAACCACTGATTTTTTAATTTTTTATACATATCCCTATTGCCTTTGCTTTTATTAAACGCCTCCATTTTCATTTTTGCATATTTTCTAACCACTTTAGGATTTTTTCTAAGATAGTCTCGAAAAGCTATAGTCCTCATGTAACGTTTCGTGCCTACCCTGCTAATGTGAATATGGAAATCTCCATCTTCGCATCGTGACCTTGTGCTCACAAAAAGGCTATGATTTTCAACATCATGAAAATGTTTAAACCCAAGCTTTTTTAATATTTTCAAAAGTTCCTTAGCTTCATTCCACTTTTTTATTCCTACGGATATATCTACTATACCTTTCCCGCCAAGACCTACAACTGAAGTGCTGCCAATATGTTCTATTGCGAGTTCGTTAGAAGCTAATTTCAAAATAGCTTTTCTCATCTGCTCAAATCTCCGGTTATAGTTGGAAGAAAATTTTTTGTACTCGAAAGACATATTGTTTTAGATAAGTTTTATTCTAAATATGTTGAGTAGAATTTTGGCGGATTTATCCGCCGAAGCTTTAGCAAAGGCGGAGAGAGAGGGATTCGAACCCTCGATACCTGTTACAGTATGCCACCTTTCCAAGGTGGTGCACTAGACCGCTATGCGATCTCTCCAAATTTAATTTTAAATCCCCTTCTCCCCCGGGGAGAAGGTGGCTGAAAGCCGGATGAGGGTGCTTTGTGTTATCATTCGGCTTTGCTTTAATGAATATTTTTTCCTGCATATGTGAGAACCCTCACCTGTCCTTCGGACATCCTCTACCGGAGGGAGAGGAGGATATTTCTTTTAATTTATCTCTCTTATCCCCACCAACCGCATCTTCTCCCCTCCTGGAATTCTTCCTAAAACCACCACCACTTTATCCCCCGTTTCAATCTTTTTTTCGCTTTTCAGTTTATTTAGCATATTTTCAATAAGACTTTCCTTGTCCACATCCTCCAAAAGATAGCTCTCCACACCCCAGACCATCGAAAGTTGATTATAGACCTTTTCGCTTATTGTGGCAACATAGTTGCTTTGGAGGGGACGAAAATGCGCAATCAGGCGCGCTGTGAGACCAGAAACCGTGATGGCCACAACTGCTTTCGCTTGCGAGCCCTTAGCCAAATTGTAGGCGCTTTCCACGATAGCAACATAGTCTTGGTCCTTGTCATCGCTCGGTGTGGCACACCTGAAATCATCATCAAAACGCGATTCTTCTGTGTCACAGATTATTTGACTCATTGTCTCAACCGCTTTTTGGGGAAATTTTCCATTAGCCGATTCGCCAGACAGCATTACGGCATCCGTGTGATCAATAACCGCATTTGAAACATCAGAAACTTCCGCGCGTGTCGGAATCGGATTTTGAATCATCGATTCAAGCATTTGTGTCGCCACGATTACTGGCCTCACGGCTTTGATACACTTGGCAATAATTTCTTTTTGATAAATTACTACTTTTGTTTCGTCCATTTCAATACCCAAATCTCCCCGTGCTACCATAACCACATCGGTTGCCGCAATTATTTCATCAATATTTTTGATCGCTTCTTTCCGCTCAATCTTAGCCACAATCTGAGGAAGATTATCTTTGCGTCCCAAGAGTTTACGCATTTTTTCGCGCGTCTCTTCGATTTCTTTTCCATTAGACACAAAAGATAAGGCAATAAAATCCACTTCCCGACTCATCGCATAGGCCAAATCCTCTTCATCTTTTTTGGTCACTGCGCCAATTTTTAGCTTTGAATCTGGCACATTCACGCCTTTATGATTTTTAATCACTCCGCCATTCACCACCTCAGCTACCAGGTAATCCGCATTCTTTTCTACTACAACCAACCGCTTCAGTCCGTCTTCAATAAGAATCGCATTTCCCAATTCAATATCGACAATTATCCCCGGCCAATCCAATCCAATTTTTTTCATTTCTTTCTCTTCTGGTTTTTTTGCAACATCATACACCAAGACCCTTTCGCCTGTTTCTATCTCCAAATCAGCATCAACCAAAGTTCGTATCCTCGGACCTTGAAGATCTACCATAATTCCCACCGGAACATTAAGCTCCTTGGAAAGCTCCCTCACCATCGTGATCACTTTGCCATTAGACTCGTATGTTCCATGGGAAAAATTGATGCGACAAACATTCAGGCCGGCCAAAATTAATTCTTTTAATATTTCTTTTGAATCGGACGCTGGTCCGATCGTAGCGACTATTTTAGTTTTTTTCATAAAAATTTATCTTACTGATTACCTATCCATATTGGCACAACAAACAAAAACAGACAACCCCGAGAGGTTCGTCTGTTTTTTTTGAAACTAAAAACTATTTGATAAGCTCAAATCCTCCAATAATCGGCAATTTTTTCATCTCTCCCTTCGCTCCGTTAATTATGCCCATAATCGCCAAAACAAAAATCAAAATTGTTCCTAATGGCAAAATAATAAACCAACCAAGAAGCGGGATAACTGTTCCCACCACATTTACCGCGATAGCAGCCAAAAGGAGATTGAGTTGTTGATTGGCATGAAATTTCGCGAACTTACTGTTTTTTGCTTCTGTTACTAGAGGAATGAAGAAAAGAATCGGAATTATGTACCCGACGATTGCCATCGCCTTATTCTTTTCCACATCTGCCTTGTCCGCTTGGGGAGGAGTTATTGGAGTGATGGGCTGGTCTCCACCCTCTTGTTTTTGTTCTTCCATATTTTTTATTTATTATTACTTAGAATTACTTATTCATTATCCTATCATAACCACAAATATCTGCAAGCTCTATGAAATTTCTGAAAGTTCCCGCAAAATCTCTTGGGGAATCGGATTTTTCTCGGGACTCACCCCAGGATACCTCCACGCACTGATGATTTTGATTTTGGCATTTTTCCCGCCTGCAACGCTATGCGTAGCATTGCGGGCAGGTGTTACATGTTTCATGCTACATGCTACATGACTTTTCTGGTACATCACCCAAATCTCCTGCTTCCAAACCTCTTTTTCGCCGACAATTTTTGGCGAAACCGGTTTCATCACCGCAATCGTTTTTTCCACAATGCCCTCCTCTTTCCTTTTCGGGTTACTTATCACACTCAAAATTTTTTGTTCGCTGAGAGCATAAAACCGCATTTTGAATTTCACATGTTCGGTCCAATAATATCGATTAGTGTTTTTGGGTGATTTTGCAAGCATTCTATTTTTTCCTATCGATTAACGACTTTCTATGAACTCCAACATCTTTTCAATTTCTCCTTTTTTAATATTTTTAAGAAAATACTCCTTAGACATATCTTTAGGAAAATGCGCGGCGGTCGTGTGTGTGACTAAAAGATCAACTGCTTCGGTCTGAAACTTATGGATAATTCTGTCTGCCAAAACCGACCCGTCATGCTTATTTATCACCAAGACATAGGGGCAATTCTTCAAAAAGCAACCGTGATTTTTATTAACCAAAAGTATTTTCGCTGTTTCAAAAAAAGTGCGCGCGTCAATCTCATTTAGATATTCCTTGATTTTGTCATTGACTCTGGCGCTACTACCAAACAAAAAACGTTTTTGAAAATACGGACTATGCCACGCTCGATAGAAAACATTAAAAAAGCGCAGAACCGAAATCATACAAATAAACGTAATTTTTGTTTTTATTGGCAAATTGAGAGATTCGGACCCCAAGTATGGCTCTATGGCGAGAATACCTTTGCAGTGTTTCTTATCCTTGACTAAATTTACCACCACAAAACCAAAAGAAACCCCGGCAATCCAATAGCTTTCCAGTTGGAGTTTTTTGATTTCTTTTTTGACATACAGCGCATAGTTTTCCAGCTCGATATTTTTCATCGGCTTTATTTCTTTGACAAAGCCGGGCAGATCTATTGGATAAACATTAAAATAGTCTCGTAGAAAATCATAGAATCCCTTGAGGATAAAGCTATTGGTTGGAAAGGAATGTACAATAACTAAGTTTGGTTTTATTTTTTTTGTTTTTTTCATTTTATAATTTTTATTTTACCTCCATCCCCCGAAGCGCCTTCACTCGGTCCTCAACCGGTGGATGAGTCATAAAAAGTTTTGACACTTTTTTTCCTTTGAATGGATTGGCAATGAAAAGATGGGCTGTGGCTCGATTAGCTGCTTCAAGTGGCTCAGTGTCACCGGAAATTTTCTCAAGCGCGCTAGCTAGTCCTTCTGGGTAGCGCGTGAGAAGTGCCCCATCAGCATCGGCCAAAAATTCGCGTTTTCGTGAAATTGCCAGTTGCATAAGCACTCCGGCAATCGGAGCGAGAATGGAAAGCACGATGGCAAGAATTATCAGAATTAAACGCAGTTGCCCTCCGCCTTCATTGTCGCCTCCTCGCCGACCAAAAAAGGCCCAGTGGCGAAACCAATCAGCCAAAAGCGTCACAAAACCCACCATAACAACAATAACAGTGGAAAGTAAGATATCTTTGTTCCCGATATGCGATAGTTCGTGAGCAATCACCGCTTCCAGTTCCGCTTTTTCCAAACGACTGATAATCCCGGTTGTGAGACAAATCACGCCGTGCTCTGGATCGCGTCCAGTGGCAAAAGCATTCATCGCTGAGTCTTGAATGATGTAGATTTTTGGCACAGGCAGTCCAGCGGTAATGCAAAGATTTTCCACTAAGTGATAGATCTCGCGATTGCTATCATGATCAACTTCCTTTGCTCCACTCATCGCCAACACAATCTTGTCACTCCACCAATATGATCCAAAACTCATCACAACCGAAAAAATGACTGCAATGTATAGTATATTGCTATTCCCCATCGCTCCAGCAAAGACGTAACCAACGCCGATGACAAAAATCAAAAAACCGGTGATATAAACCCAGGTAAGGCGCGTGTTTTTGTCTGCTTGATTGTATAGCGTAGCCATATTAAAAAGCTACCTTCACATTTTCCTTCTCACTGTCCGCCGCTTCGAAAAATTCGCGCTTGGTAAAATTTAAAATTCCTGCCAAAAGATTGGTCGGGAAAACTTCAATCTTAGTGTTGAAATCGCGCACGTTGCCGTTATAGAATCGGCGCGAAGCCATAATTTTGTCTTCCGTGTCAGTCAGTTCTCGTTGTAATTCCAAAAAGTTTTGGTTCGCTTTCAATTCCGGATAATTCTCAGACACCGCAAACAAAGTTTTCAACGTTCCGCTCAAGACATTTTCCGCTTCCGCCTTATCAGCCGCATTACCTGCGCCCATCGCTCTCGTTCTCGCTTCGGTCACTTTTTCAAATACTTCTTTTTCGTGCGTCGCATAACCTTTCACAGTGCTAATTAAGTTAGGGATCAAATCATAACGTCTTTTTAGTTGCACAGAGATATCACTCCAAGCCTCGTCCACCCGATTTTTAAGTGTAACTAAGCCGTTATACATTCCCACTAGCGCGAGAGCGAGCACAACTATGATGACTAAAACAATTATTCCGATCATACTTTTAGTTTTTTCGCATTCCGATTTACTCGGGATTTGCGAAGTTAAAAATTACTCTTAAATTATACAGTTTTTGGAGAAAAATGCAAAAAGCGCAAAACTATGCTAAAATTAAACTATAAATAATCTAGTTAGTCAAACCTTTATGCCAAGCATATCAAACTATTACATCGCCATCCTGCCTGTCGCCGTCGGATGCATCATCTGGATAATTAAATTTATCGTTTTCTATATCCACCATAATTTCAACTGGAGCTACGCGGTCGAGCACGGCACAACTTATGGACACATGCCTTCAGCCCACACTGGCTTCGTAACCGCGCTTGTCACTTCCGTCGGCTATTATGAAGGCCTAAATTCAGGCGCTTTTGCTGTCGCTGTTGCGCTTGCTATTATTGTGGTTGATGACGCACTTCGCCTGCGCATCTATATGGGCGACCAAGGTCGTCGACTCAACTTCATCATCGAACAACTGAAAATCAGCAAAAAAGATTTCCCTCGCCTCAAAGAACGCGTCGGACACAGAAAGAGTGAAGTGATTGTCGGGGCAATTCTGGGGGTTTTATTGACCTATCTTTTGGCGACTATGCTAAAATAATTACCCCCTAGAAATATACAAAAAAACAGGCACTCAAGTCTGTTTTTTATTATAAAAATTGTCATCCTGAGCGGAGTCTGTTCCGCCAGCCGGCGGACTCGAAGGATCTGCTACCCATTACCTCAAGTTTTCTGTAATATACTAAAACTTACAATAACCTATAGCAGATTCTTCGACTCCACTCCGTTTCGCTCAGAATGACAATTATATTTTTTCAATTCTTCCTCAATCACCATCCGATCATTCCAAGGAATTTTTTGCTTTCCGACTTGCATTATTTCTTCCGCGCCTTTACCAGTGACTAAAATAATATCACCAGTTTTTGCAATTTTTAATGCACTTTTTATCGCTTCTCTGCGATCCAAAATTCTCCAACAATTTTTATTTTCTTCCAGATTTTTATTCTTAATCACACCCGCAAAAACTGCGTCAATAATTTTTTGTGGATCTTCCCCATAGGGGTCTTCGTTAGTAACAAAAATATAATCCGCAAATCTGGCCACAATCTCACCCATCATTGGGCGCTTGCCGCGATCGCGTTCTCCGCAAGAACCAAAAACCCAGATTAGGCTTTGTTTGGCTGTTTTTTGTTCGGAAATTAGTGCGCCCAGTTTTTCCAAACTGTCCGGCGTGACAGCATAATCAATGATAATTTTCAAGCCCAATTTATTTTCCACCTCATCCATCCGTCCCGACACTTTGGTGATTTTTTCCAATGCTTTTTTTATCAAAGCCGAATCAATCCCCTCGGAAATTCCCACACAAGTCGCCGCCAAAGCATTTTCCACATTGAAAAGTCCAGGTAAATTTAATTTAAATTTATATTTATCAATCTCAAATTCCGACCCATCTATCCCCAGTTTAATATTTTTGGCATTTATAATTTTTAATTTTGCATTGTCATTTTGCATTTTGAGATTTACATTTTGATTTTTTGTGGTGTATCCATAAACATTCTCCGCCCCTAGACTAAAAAACTCTTCCGGTCGCTCCATATCCAGGTTCACAATCGCTGTTTTGATATTTTTAAACAAGCTCAATTTCGCCTTGCGATATTCTTCCATTGTTTCGTGATAATCCAAATG
>Ga0172379_10002336_pt1 | contig 33902 bp, 28 predicted proteins | sample GrowelOW334metaG_FD_119756 | JGI IMG/M metagenome (GOLD analysis project Ga0172379, IMG submission 119756) | Groundwater microbial communities from an aquifer near a municipal landfill in Southern Ontario, Canada - Groundwater well OW334 metaG | ecosystem: Environmental > Aquatic > Deep... | reverse complement strand
TTCTCGGTGTAATTCATCAATTCTTTCAAAAGTGGCATGCAAAATATTACCAATGGAAATGAAGTTCTGTTTTAAATGTTTTTGCGAAATGTTAAATAATTTTTGTTCGGCGGAATCCAAAATGTCTTCCATGTCGCCCTCTTCGTTAAACGCCAAGTTGGTCATTTCACCGGCCGCGCCAATAAGTTTCCTTAGCGCGCCTTTTTTGCGCACTATAAAAGCGTAGTGGGAAATATGGGCGGAGGAGGGGACTTCGTTGACCAATTGTGTTAAATAACTGCTACCGCCGACTTTTTCCAAAATTTTTCTTTCTTCCAACCAGTTGGTCATGGTTAAAATATCTATGGAAATATTTTTTTCCGATAGGTCCACGGCAGCTTCAAAAATTAATTTGTGCCTGTCATCATAAAAATCATCCGCCGAAACCACGTCGCCGATTTTAATTAGCGCGTCTTTGTCTAACATTAAACTGCCCAAGACCGACATTTCCGCTTCCATGTTCTGCGGTGGCATTCGTTGCATTATTGAGTTATCCATATATTGTCATTTTCCTTATCACATTAGCCTAAGCCCAGAGGTTTTTCTTAGTTCTTCTTAGCTATTATAGCGGTTTTTACCCAAGCTTAAAAGAGCCCTAAATACACAAAAAGCCCCGATTTCGAGGTTTTTTGTGTATAGATGTGTAGATGAGCGGTGGATAAAAATTCAGTATCTACGGGCTTATTTTAAATTTGTGGCTTCTTTTTCACTTTTTGGCCTTTTTCAGTATCCATCAGCTCAAAACCCAAAGCCTCAATTTCGGCTCTTAAGGAGTCAGATTTGGCAAAGTTTTTTTCAGCCCGGGCAGTTTCGCGCTCCTGAATCAGATTTTTAACTTCTTCCGGCAATTCAATATTTTCCAAAATACTCGGCGGGGTGGTTAATTTGAAACCTAAAACTTCGTCCAACTTTTCCATTACCTCATCTTGCGCACGTACATTGGCGCCCACATGCCCGAACACTTCCCATAACACGGCAACGAACCCTGGAATATTTAAATCGGTGTCCAAAACTTTTTTTGCTCGGTTCAAATATTCTTTAACAATTTCTCCTTGCTCCGATTGACCGGTACCGATTATTTTATGAGCGGAAATTGTGTTAAATAATTTTTCCAAGGCTTTATAAGCCCCCAATAAACTTTCCCAAGTAAAATTCTGACGCATCCGGTAACCACTTTGAGTAAACAAATAACGCAAAGACAAAGCCGGTAGGGGAATTTTGCTTTCTAAATCTGCCAAGACCAAAAACTTCCCGTCACGCTTGGCCATTTTTTTGTCATCTACCAACAAATGTTCAGAATGAAACCAATGATGAACAAAATTATTTTTGCCTAATATTGCTTGGCTTTGGGCAATTTCATTGGTGTGATGTGGAAACACCAAGTCCACCCCACCGGTGTGAATGTCGGTAGCCTCTCCGTTAAAAGCCACGCGGTTAATTACCGAACACTCAATATGCCAACCTGGCCGGCCGTTACCCAACAGGGGATGACTCCAAAATATTTGTGCGTCAGTTTCGGGATTGTGCGCTTTCCAAAGAGCAAAGTCGCTTAAATTATCTTTTTCGTATTCGTCTACAGCCACGCGCGCGCCGACTTTTTTCCCTTCTAAAAACTTCTCACCAACCAGCTCGCCGTAATCACCAAAATCAGTTTGATATTTTTCAATACTAAAATATACACTACCATCATCTGCCTTGTAGGCATAACCTTTAGTAATTAGCTCGAGAATAAATTCTTGAATTTGTGGCATCACATCGGTTACGCGAACAAAGGTAATATCGTCCACGCTGACATTAACCTCGCGCAAATCATTTAAAAATCCTGTCATGTATACCCCGGTGAACTCGCGCAGGTTTTTCACGTTGGCCGATGCACCAAATTTTTCCATTGCGCCTTTTATGGTTTTATCATCTATATCTGTAATATTCATAACCCACTTGGGATTATACTGCTCGTGCTTTAAACCGCGATACAATAAATCCGCCAAAATATAGGAACGCAAATTCCCGATATGCGCGGAATTATAGACCGTGGGACCGCAAGTATATAAATTCAAATGGTCTTTTTTTACCACTTCTTCTGTTTGTTTAGTAAGGGTATTGTAGAGTTTCATATATCCAATTTTAGCATAAAAACCTGCTCGCAGTCGAACAAAAAGCAACCTCGCCTCATCCACTGCTGTGAATGAGGCGAGGGGTGTAACTTTAGCTATTTAAAATTCCCAAATGATGTTCGCGAAGTTTTTTTAGGCCGGAAGAAAGCTCACGTCCGTCTAAAATTTTAGCCAAATGTAATCCGCCCATAAAGTGCGGGGAAATAACATAGTCAATATTATTTTCGTATAAAATTTTAGTTTCAGCATCGTCCTGGGCAATAAAAATTAATTTTGGCTTAATCCGTTTATTGGCCGTAGCGGTTTTTATAAAATGTAGTAACGATAAGTTGTCATTAAAATCCGGCACTGTGGAAATAATTAATTTGGCTGCCGCAATATTCGCCTGCTCTTGGACAAATGAGTCGGTAATATCGCCACAAACCGCCAAAAAGCCTTTGCCAATATAATGCTCAACAATCTCCGGATCAAAGTCCACAATTACAAACGGGGTTTTTTGTTTTTTTAAGGTATCTATTAAATGGTGTCCCAAACGGTGCGCGCCGACCAAAACAATATGATTTTTTAATACTGCCGTAGATCCGTGTTTTTCCGCCGCTCCTTTCCGAAAATCAAAATATTTTAAAATAAACTTTAATTTTTCAAAAAGTTGCGAGGCATACATTATCATATACGAAGAAACCGCAATGGTAATTATGGCTACCATAGTCATTAAAGCCACGTCGGCTTTTTGTAAATGTCCCAACTGGTATCCGGAAGTCACTAAAATTAAACTGAATTCTGAAACCTGAGCAACTGTTACACCAGCCAAAAAGCCGGTGCGTGGTTTGTAGCCGGACAAACCCAATAACACCATAACAATTAGTGGATTGCCAATTAAAACAAACAATGATAACCACAAAGCCTGAGTACCCAAGGAACCTAAATTATCCAAAATCAGTCCGGAACCTAAGACAATAAAAAAGATAATGATAAAAAAATCCCGGATGGGTTTTATTTTTCCGCTTATTTCATAGTGTACACCACTACGAGCCAACGACAATCCTGCTAAAAAGCCACCAATTTCCAAACTAAAACCCATAATCGGTAACGACACAAAACTGGCCAGCCCCAATGCCCAAGCCAGCGAAAGTACCAGCATTAGCTCGTCATTATTACCCACGTATTGCAAGACTTTTGGAAAAACTTTTGCCGACAACCACCATACTGTCAAAACTAAAATCAGCCCTCTGATCAAGGCCATTATTATGCTTTGCCACAAAGGAAGGCTGGAATAAAAACCACCATTGGCTGAGCCCATACTGGACAGCGCCATTAAAATTAAAATCGCCACGAAATCTTGGGTTAAAAAAATTCCTACCACCAGCTTGCCGTACAAGCTTTGCATATCTTTTTTCTCGCCCAACAATTTAACCACAATTATGGTGGAAGAAAATGTCAGCGCGGGCGCTAAATACAAAGAAGTAATCTGGCTCAAACCTAAAATCCGCAAAATTAAATAGCCAATACAAGTGGTAAATATTATTTGACCTAAAGCTACCAGCAAGGCAGTTTTACCCAGACGCTTTAATTGGGCAATATCTAATTGCAAACCAACCATAAACAATAGCAGGGTAATGCCAATTTGCGCCAGCGCGGAAAAAGTATCGCCTTGTTGGAGACGATAATAGCCCAAGGGTCCGACAATTACCCCGGTTAAAATGTAGGCAATTATGCTGGGCTGTTTTAACAGGCTAACCAAAAAAGAAACCAATCCGGCTAAAATTAGAACTGTCGTGAGTTCAAAAAATAAATTATTCAAAAGATTACTTTTAGTATTATTTTTATTTCGAGATATTAAACTTTTATTTATTATACCATAAATTTTTAAACTGAGCTAAATTTTAAAGCTCAAACTTGAAAAATATCCAAGTTTCCTCTAAAATACATACATTATGAATATAGATGCTATTTTTTTAATTGGCCCACAAGGGTCAGGCAAGGGGACTCAGGCAAAAATATTAGCCGATAAACTAAATTTTTTCCACTGGGAAATGGGTGGAATCCTTCGTGCCGTAGCTAAAGAAGGCACGGAATTAGGCAAAAAAACCAAGGCCTTAGTTGACCAAGGCGTATTACTTACTGACGAACAGCTTTATGAAGTTGTGGATAGTCGCTTAGCGCAAATTCCCACAGACACCGGGATAATTTTTGATGGGCTACCAAGACGAATCGCTCAAGCAGAACACGTTATGGAATACCTGCGCAAACAGGGTAAAACAAATTTAACCACTCTATATATCAGCCTCCCGGAAGCCGAAACCATGTCCAGACTGTTAAAAAGGGCACAAATAGAAAATCGCGCCGACGATACCGAGGAAAAAATCAAATTTCGTCTTGAACAATATAAAAAAGACACCACACCGGTGTTGGACTTCTTAAAAGATAAAACAAAATTTGTAGAAATAGACGGCACCCCCAGCGTTGAAGAAGTAACGCAAAAAATTTATCAAGCGCTTAAAATTTAAACCTATAAATGGAAGAGACTAAACAACCGCTGAACATAATCTTATTAGGTGACCCGGCGGCCGGCCCTACTTCTCCGCCAAGGCGGATACGAAGGACCTATCTCAATTAAAATATCTTGATGAAAAACAACCACCAGCCTTTAAACATAATTCTTTTGGGTGATCCAGCCGCCGGCAAGGCTACGCATGGCGCTTTTATTGCGAAAAAATTTAACATGTATGATCTTGATATGGGGCGCGAGTTGCGCTCCATTTCTAAAAATCCCAGTTTAAAAAAGAAATATCGCTTGGACGAAACTTTAAACAAAGGCAAACTTACCCCTACGGAACTGGTCAGACAACTATTACACGACCAAATTCATAGCATTCCCGCAAAACAGGGTTTGTTATTAAATGGCACACCCAAAATGATTGGGGAAGCCAAGCTTGTGGCAAAATGGCTCAAAGAAGAGCAGCGAACCAATATTTTATTTATTTATCTTACCATTCCTTTAAAAGAAACTATTAAGCGTATGACCGGGCGCAAAGAATATTTTAAAGGAAAATTTTCCAAACGTCCAGATGATAATGACAAGGCCTTAAAAAACCGCATTGCTTACTACCAAGAAAATATCGCGGAAGTAGTGGCTTATTTTAAAAAATATTTTCCCTACGCAAAAATTTCAACTCAAGGAACCATCCTTGAGGCCAAAAAAAGATTGCTAAAAGTTTTGGATAAATATGAATAGATTGCAAGAAATTTAGAAATTTACAGAAACTAAGGAATTGGATTATGGCTAAAAGTGGATTAATTAAAACTCAGGCGGAAATAGAAATTATTGCGGAAGGCGGAAAAATCCTTCACGATATTTTAGCGCAAACAGCCGCGCTGGTTAAGCCTGGAATATCCACTGGTGAATTAAATCAGTTCGCGGAAAAATTAATCTATCAAGCCGGTGGACGACCGAGTTTTAAAAATTATGGCCCCCGAAACAATCCGTTTCCCGCCGGACTTTGCACTTCTATAAACGATGTGGTGGTCCACGGAATTCCTTCACAATCAGCAATTTTAAAAACCGGCGATATTGTGGGCCTAGATATTGGAATGGAGTATAAAGAACTTTACACTGATCATGCCGTTACAATGGCAGTTGGGGAAGTAAGTGCTGTGGCCAAAAAATTAATGGAAACCACAAAAAAATGTTTAAACCTGGCTATTAAAGTTGCCGGCCCTGGGAAAAAGACCGGCGATATTGGCTATATTATTCAAAAAACCGCGGAAGAAGCCGGCTTTTCTGCTGTAAGGGATTTAGTTGGCCACGGCGTAGGTTATGATGTGCACGAGGAACCGGCTGTCCCGTGCTTTGGTAAAAAAAATACCGGGGACTTGTTAAAACCCGGAATGGTCATTGCTATTGAGCCAATGTTAAATAATGGGGAATATTTTGTAGAATCTGATTCCGATGGTTGGACGATTCGCACTGCCGACGGCAGTCTCTCTGCCCACTTTGAGCATACAGTTGCCATAACTGAAAATGGGGCGAGAATTTTGACTTAGGTTTTAGGGATTAGCTTATAGATTAAACACCAAAGGCATTTGTCTTTGGTGTTTTGTTTATGTTTGAAAATATATTTAATCCATTTGATACCTACTGCGGGGTAATTCATTTTTCAGAGTGCCATATAAATTGTTGCGCAACTAATTGACAAATTATAAAAAATTTGATATAATATAAGCCATTATCGTAATTTTTTTGGCCCTACATTGGGGCCAAAAACCAACAACCTGGCGCACTGTCCTAGAACAGCCGCCACAACAGCGATCTCCAAAGGAGGGGCTCGATGCGAAAATTAGTTCTTTTTTTCGTTTTCGCCTGTGCAGTCATTGCACAAGCGGCTAGCATAGACACGCTCAACTACGGTGGACACCTCGCCGGGCTCACCGACGGCCACTACTACGTTGGAAACGCAAAGGGAAGCCTACAAAGCAACCCCACCCAACAGTTCACAATGTGGTGCCTTGATTCCTTGCACTTGATCGGCCAAAACTCGTGGTCGGTCAACGTGATGAGCATCACGGAGGCCGCTGCCGGCAACAGTATGGGTTTCAGCCTGGAGCAGCTACAACTCATGGCCGTTACCGGGACACGCTTCAACAACGCTAACCCCAACGACAGCACTCTACAGCACGTCATCTGGGCGGAAGGCGACAACCGTGTGCTTACGTCTGAGGAACAAGCGCAGAGAATTATCAGTCTCGGGGTTCTGAGCAACTACGATTACTCTAACGTCAAAATCTTCGACCCGCGGGAGAAAGGCGGACAGATGATGGCGGCTGGGGAATTGGGAACCGCTGGAGTACCCGAACCCAGCACCTACGCCCAGGTTCTGGGTGGCATAGGACTCATTTGGTTCGCACGGAGAAAACTCCACACGAGCTAAATCAACTGACCGAACTCGCAAACAAGGGCGCCACCGTAAGGAGGCGCCCGCATTTTTTTAAATACCAAATTATTTCTTTTCTTTAATTTCTGTTTGAATTTTTTCAATAAAACTTTCTAAACTCATTTGTCCCAAGTCAATTCCTTCACGGGTCCGAACGGCGATTAATTTTGCGTCCAATTCTTTTTGCCCAATAATTATTTGGTAAGGGACTTTTTGCATGCTGGATTCACGAATTTTTTTGCCAATGGATTCGCCCCGAGCATCAACTTCCACGCGCAAATCTTCATTGGAGGAAATTAATTGCGCGTAAATTTCTCCCGCGTAAGCGGTTTGATTTTCGGAAATAGGCAAAATGGCAATTTGAACAGGGGACAGCCACAACGGGAAAGCCCCGGCTGTGTGCTCTATTAATATAGAGAGAAATCGATCTATTGAGCCCATAATTGCCGCGTGTATCATAACTACACGCTCTTTTTGACCTTCTTCGTCTATACAATATAAATCAAACCTCTCCGGCTGATTCATATCCAACTGAATTGTTGCCACCTGCCATTGCCGACCAATGGAGTCTGTGGCCATAAAATCCAATTTCGGTCCATAAAAAGCAGCTTCACCAACCCCCTCATAAAAATCCACTTTTCTTTCCTGAGCTAATTCACGTAAAACCTGCTCGGCTTGTTGCCAGCGTTCCAGCCCACCCAAATATTTTTCTGGGGTGGAGGAGTCGTGCAATGAAAGCCGAAGTTTTAAATTGAATCCGAAGGATTTATAAAATGGCTCAACTACTTTATCCCAGATTGCGGCAAGCTCCTCTTTTACTTGAGAAAAACGGCAGAACACATGAGCATCATCCTGCGTGAATGCTCGGACCCGAGACAAGCCCGAGAGTTCTCCCGACTGTTCATCACGATAACAAGTAGTGGAATTGGCATAACGCTGAGGTAGATCACGATAGCTAAATTGCTTTCGCGCATAAATTTGTGTATGGTGCGGGCAGTTCATCGGCTTCATAGCAAAAATATGACCTTCTCTAGTAGTAATCCGAAAAATATCATCTTTAAATTTTTCCCAATGACCGCTTTTTTCGTATAAATCTTTTTTTGTGATGTGAGGGATTTCTACCCGTTGATATCCGATTTTTTCCCGAAGCTTCCAAACATAATCATCCAACAAAATTCTCAGCATTGTTCCTTTCGGGGTCCAAAGCGGAAGCCCTGTTCCGACTAAATCCGAGAACACAAACAAATCTAACTTTTGACCCAAAATTTTATGGTCGCGTTTTTCCGCTTCTTCTAACATTTTTAAATACTCATCCAATTTTTCTTTTGACTCAAAAGCCAAACCATAAATACGGGTCAACATAGCGTTTTTTTCGTCCCCACGCCAGTAGGCGCCGGCCATTTTGGAAAGCTTAAAAGATTCCGGATCTATTTCCGACATATCTTCCGCGTGTCCGCCACGGCACAAGTCCTCGAAATATTCGCTGGACTTATACATGGTCAAAGTCTGCCCCTCTTGGGAGAACTCGCTTATAAGTTCTAACTTGTACGGATTGTCTTTGAAAATTTCTTTGGCCTGTTCGGCAGTTATTTCTCTGCGCTCAAAAGTTTTCCAAGTCTTGAGCAACTTTTTCATTTCTTTTTCAATTTTCGGCAAATCCTTTTCGGTAATCGGTTCTTTAAACTCAAAGTCATAATAAAAACCGTTATCTATTGCCGGGCCAATTGTGCGCTTGGTTCCGGGATAAAGCTTGATTACTGCGGCCGCCAAAAGATGCGCCAACGAGTGCCGAATATTCTGGAGTTTTTCGTTTTCATTCATAAAGTGTACCAATACGCGATACTAATATACTAATGCACAAATGATACAAATAATTACAAATGTTAACTTACTGAATTTGTAGCTATTTGTTTCATTTGTCTATACGTATATTTGTATCTTTAATTATTTGTTAATAACAAAACCCCGAGATCCACTTATTATAAAAATAATAAGTAAATCCCGGGGCCTTGGTTTTTCCAAGACGTTTCCGTCCCAGTTTCCTCGCTATTTACCATAAACAGCGAAGCTTTTAATCTAAAAACAGTCTCTAGAACCAGTTTTAGATTTATTGATTCAATTGTTTCAAGCTCCCTAGGCTTGGTAGGCCAGATCAACACTTGAGGAACTTCATTTATTATAATATAAGCTTAAAATCTTGGCAATACCACTTTTCCACATGGGCAATGGGAGCAAATAACTAATAACTATATCCTTTGACAACCAAGCCTTAGTAGTGTTATTTTAATCCCGATAGGCTGAAGGAGGGCGAATCGTCTTTTCGCTTTCCTAATGGCCTCAAATTCGTGAACTAAGGAGTCGTCATGAAAACGCTCAAATGGCTGAGTATTACTTTGCTCGTTTTGGGTCTTGGTACACTTGTCGTCATCTTGTTCCAAGATCTCATGAATTGGCACCTCACAGCTTGGCGCATGCCAAGCTACATTGCTTGTGGTGCAGGCGTGCTGATTTTGGTGGTCACAAAAATCGCCAACCGCAACGCAGAGAGGAGGGCCAGTGGGGCTCTCCCAACCGGCAAGTTGCTCGGCATCTAGGACAACTAACCGGGAAGGGAACACATGCAACTCGCAGGCGCAATCCTAATTGCAGTGCTCCTTCTTGGGGCATTGTTCGTAACAATGGCCAGAAATGGTCGAAGAGGCAAGTTCCTGAGTGGCGAATGGAAGAAACTTCGGTTTCTGAAATTCACATTCTAGGAAAACAACCGCCGCGGCGAGGACTCAACATCCTCGACCGCGGCAAAATCATTTTTATTATTTTTTTCTATTTTCAATCTTGTCTAAACCTCTCACATTTGTGAATACTTTAGACAAGTTTTTTTACAAAAATATATTCCAAAATATTAGAACTCTACAAAAGTTATCATTTGCGTCATCTGCGCCTGCCTGCCGGCAGGCAGGTATCTGCGGTCACGCCACGTCTATCATCACCACTTCCGGCAACTCACGCAACTCGGTCATAAGCTCATTGCTCATTCCCACTTGGGTTTGAGTTTTTATTTTTTTCGCCGCCCGACCGGAGCCCACGGACAAAAAGACTTGAACGTTGCCCGGATGTTTTTCTAAAATTGATTTTATTTTATTTAACGCTTCCATGCTGGCCAAACTGGTCATATGCAAAATAATTTGTTTATTTTTTTCCATTTCGGTAAGCGCCATGCCGTACAATTCATCGTTGGGCAGTTCTTTAATATCTTCGGCAATTAATTTAAATTCTTCGTCTTTGTCCGACAACCGGCCGGAAACCTGGACGATTTTATCATCCAATAAATAAGGCAAAGCCTTTTCCATAACTTTAGGGAAAACCAAAACTTCCACACTGCCGGTTAAATCCGCCAGGGTAAAAAAGGCCATTGGGTCATTTTTCCGTGTCAGGGTTCTTTTAAGTTTTGTCACTAAGCCACCCATAACCACATTTGCTCCCAGTTCGTCCAAATTCAAACTTTTTACACTTCTCATATTTCCTAAAACTTTGCGATGCACGTCCAGCGGGTGAGCGGACACATACATCCCCAAATGTTCTTTTTCCCATAACAGCATTTCTTCTTTGGTAGCCGGGTCCGATGGCCTTAACTTTAATTGCGCTTTAAGCATAGACGCACCAAACAGGGAACTTTGTCCGTTACTGACGCTGCGGGAATTTTCGCGAACGTATTCCAGAACTTCTTCGGTATTATTTAATAACTGTCCGCGTTCGCCAAAAGCATCCAACGCGCCAGCTTTAGACAGCGCTTCCCAAGACCGCTTGTTAAAACTTTTGGTGTAAGCCCGGGTCAAAAAATCTTCTAGGGATCGGAAGTCGGCACCGTCATTCGACGTGCCACCCTGTTGAATAATGGTGGCGGAAGTCGGAGTGTCGGATAAATCGGATCCATCTCCATCTGTTTTTTGAGTTCTGGCTTCAATTATTCGGTTAATAACATCCGAGCCTAAATTTTTAATGGCGTTTAAGCCAAAGCGAATAGTTTTTTCGTCCACAACGGTAAAATCTCCCAGGGATTCATTAACATCCGGGGGTAACACGGCAATTCCTAAGGCTTTACAGTCTTCCACTGCTTCGTAAATTTTATCTTCATCTCCGGATTCCGCGGTCATTAAAGCGGCCATAAACTCCACCGGATAGTTGGCCTTCATATACGCGGTCTGGTAAGACACCACGGAATAACTGGCCGAATGTGCTTTGTTAAAACCGTAAGCCGCAAACGGCTCAATCCACGCCCACACGTCTTCGGCTTTTTTAAATGTCCACTTGGAAGTTTCCTGACAACCTTGAATAAATTTAATTTTTTGTTTAGCCATTTCTTCCGGAATCTTTTTGCCGACCGCTTTTCTAAACTTGTCCACTTCTTCCCAAGTGTAACCGGCCAAGTCGTGAGCAATGGTAAGCAGGTCATCCTGATAAACTAAAATTCCATATGTACGTCGGAGAATTTTTTCAAAGGCCGGATCAAAATAAGAAATTAAGCTGGGATTATGTTTGCGCTTAATATATTCATCTATAAATTGCATCGGACCAGGGCGATACAAAGCAATCATAGCCATAATATCAAAAATACTGGACGGCTGAAGTTCTTTTAAGTGCCGAGTCATTCCCGAAGAGCCCAATTGGAAAACCCCAAAGGTTAAACCCTCGGACAATAATTTAAATGTTTTTGGGTCAGGATGGGGGAGATTGTAAATATCAATCTTTGTGTTGTGGCGTTTTTGGACAATATTTACGGCATTTTCCAAAATAGATAAGTTACGAATGCCCAATAAGTCCAATTTGACCACACCAATAGCATGCGAAGAAGCATTAACATCTAACGCGTACATGTCGTACTGGGTAATAATTCTTTCTCCGTCCGGTTCTTTTTGCAAAGGGGAGTAATCAGTTAACGCTGTCGGGGTAATAACAATTCCCGCGGCGTGAACAGAAGCGTGTCGCGCGCACCCTTCTAATTTTTTGGCAATGGTTAAAATGCGGTTGGTCTCCGGATCATGCTCGGCAATTTCTTTTAACTCCGCATTCATTTCTATGGCTTTGTCCAAAGTCATTTGGAAACCTTGCTTGCCCAGCGGAATCATTTTGGCAATTTGATCACACTTGGAATAGGCCACACCCAAAGCCCGGCCGACATCGCGCACCGCGGCGCGTGCCATCATGGTTCCGAAAGTAATAATTTGCGCCACTTTTTCTTTACCGAATTTTTGGGTAATGTAGGCGATGGCTTCATCACGACGGTTATCCGCAATGTCCAAATCAATATCCGGCGGGGTCGGCCGATGCATAGTCAAAAAACGTTCAAACGGTAATTCATAGTAAAGCGGATCCACATTGGTTATCCCCAAAATGCGCCCGACAATACTTCCGGCAGCAGATCCTCTGGTGTTGGTAATTGCACCAATACTGTGAGCCCCTTCCACCACGTCGGCTACCATTAAAAAGTAAGTATCAAAACCTTTTTTACAAATAATATTTAATTCGTAATCTATCCTTTCCTTAATGGCATCGGGGATGACACCGTTTTGTCCGTACAAAGGCAATGCCTTTTCATAAGTAATCTTTACCAAGTATTCGGCTGTGGTGAACCCTTCGGGAATTTCCACTTGCGGAAAATACCGCTGGTCAATTTTAATTTCCAAATTGCACATACCCGCCACTTTTTGGGTATTCTCCACGGCTTCGGGAATATCAGAAAATAATTCCATCATCCGCTCCGGGGATTTCAAAGACAAATCGTAAGCGCGCATGTCCAAACGGTCGGCGTCGTTAACCGTTCGCCCGGTACCAATACAAACCAGCAAATCCTGGGCTTCAAAATCTTCCGGATATATATAGTGACAATCCGCCGTGGCCACCACAGGTAAACTGTTGGCTTTAGCCAAGGCAATTAATTTATTATTTAATTCTTCTTCTTTAGGATCGGGCGTGCGACTGTTGCGTTGAATTTCAATAAACAATCTGCCACCGCTAAACATGGCCAAATATTTTTCCAAAACAACTTGGGCTTCAGCCTGGGGCCGATTCATTACCGCGCGGGCGATTTCGCCTCGCTGACAGCCGGAAAGACATATTAGTCCTTCGCTATGCTGGGCTAAAAAGTCCGTATCAATTCTGGGTTTATAGTAAAAGCCATCTAAGTGACCGGCAGTGGTAATTTGAATTAAATTTTTATAACCGATTTCATTTTGAGCCAGAAGGGTTAAATGAAAATAGTCTGAATCCGTTTTCCCTTCTTTGTCAGCCATCCCACGAGGGGAGATGTAGGCTTCAAGGCCAATTATGGGTTTAATTTTTTGTTCCCGACATTTATTATAAAATTCAATGGTTCCGTACATGGTCCCATGGTCGGTAATGGCCAAACTGTCCATACCTAACTCCTTGGCCCGCTCAACCAGCGGGTCAATTTTGGACAAACCATCCAATAGGGAATAGTGACTATGACAATGAAGATGGGTAAAAGACATATAACAATAACGATAATTATAACTATAACAAACAATGAATTATGGTTATTGTTATAATTATTATTTTACAACCTTTATATTACCAAAAAAACGCAAGTTTTGCTATAATCTAATTATCTATAATATAAACAAAAATATGTCACTTTTAAAAGAAAAAATCGAGATCGGGATTGAAGAAACAGAATTTCAAACGCAAAAATTTTTAGGCTCAATTAATCCATTTTTCCGCTGGTTGTTAATAATATCTACTCTGGCAATTATTCCGGCATATTTTGTGGCTAAATCCGTGTCACAAAAAATTTGGACTGCCCGTTACCAACAAGGCGCGCTTGTCGCCAAGCCAAGCTTTACTGACCCAAAAGCCCCAAAAATTTCTACCGTTACCTTAACCAGTCTAGGCGATAACCTGTACTCGGCAGTGGTCCAAATTACTAACGAGAACCTGGATTTATCAGCAAATAATGCGCCTTTCTCATTAAATTTTTACAATTCCCAAAAACAGTTATTGTACTCTTATCAAGACAAACTATTTTTACTGCCCGATCAAAAAAAATATATTATCGCTCCGCGGTTTGAAGTTTATGATAAAATTGCTTTTGCCGAACTAACTTTTAGCCAAGAAATCAAATGGCAAAAACGCCTTAATCTACCTCAAGCCAAACTCACCGCCTCACAACCGATTTCCTCATATCAAATATCACCACAAGCCTTTGTCCTGGATGGAAATTTTATAAACAATAGCGTCTATACATTAAAACAAGTCCGGCTAAATTTTGTATTATTCGATACCGACGGAAAAATTATTGGCGCAAGCCGGCGGGACGAATTTACCGTGGCTCCTTTTGAACGGCGCAGTTACAAACAGCTTTGGCCAAATTTAAGCGCTCCAACTTTAGGCAAAGTTGAAGTTACTGTGGAAACCAATACACTAGATGACAATAACCTCTCCGTGCCTAAAACCTCAACCACCCCGGCCTCGGACCTGAGCCGACCAAAATAATTTTTTTATTTAGTTTCCTATGTTCAATTTTTTTAAACGATTTAAACATTTCGATATCCCTTTGCTCGCCACCACACTACTTCTGTCCTTGGCGGGCATTGCTATTTTATACAGTACCACACTATCAGAAACCAGTAACTCACTATTTTACCGCCAAGTATTAATTTTGGCGGTGGGTTTAGGAATTTCGCTTTTTTTAAGCGTGCTGGATTATCACACCTTAGCCAAAGCGAATCGAATTATTTACGTGGTCTTTATTGTATTACTGGTGTATTTGGAAATTTTCGGTTCGGTCATACGCGGGGGAACACGCTGGTTGGACTTGGGCTTCTTTCGCTTTCAACCGGCGGAATTTGTAAAATTAGTGGTCATTTTTGGCTTAGCCCGCTTGCTGTATTTAAAACGCGGGCAAATAAATTCTTTTAAAACTTTGTTGTGGTCATTTTCTTACGCACTTCTACCGGCCGGGCTGGTTATTTTAGAGCCGGACTTAGGATCAGCTATTATAATTTTAAGTTTATGGCTGGGGATAATTCTCCTTAGTCCGATCAAAAAAAAGTTTTTAGCCATAATGTTTGTATCTTTTTTGGTGGTGGCCGGCTTGGGTTGGAAATTCTTTTTAAAAGATTTTCAAAAGGATCGGATCATGGTCTTTATTGACCCAAAACTGGACCCTCGCGGAAAAGGCTATAACGTACGCCAGGCCACCATTGCGGTAGGCAGTGGCCAATTTACCGGCCGAGGCTTAGGCAAAGGGGTGCAAAGCCAACACAAATTTTTACCGGAGCGACAAACCGATTTTATTTTTGCGGCCGGTAGCGAAGAGATTGGCTTTATTGGTTCTTTTTCCCTGCTGGGACTATATTTCTTTTTATTTTTCCGCATTTTAAAAGTTATGAAAAAAGCCAAGGACGATCTTGGTATGTACATTGCCGGCGGAGTTCTGTTTTTATTTTTTGGTCACGTTATTATTAACATCGGCATGAATATTGGTTTATTACCGGTTACCGGTATTCCTTTGCCATTTGTCAGTGCCGGCGGTAGTTCGCTAATTGTCAGCTTAATGGCTTTGGGAGTAGTTCAGAATATCGCCGTGCAATCCAAGGCTTTGCGATTTTAGCTTTTATCTGATAAAATTTAAATATGAGTGATATCAACCCCGCCAAAAGCGGAAAGAATCAGGATTTTAAGAAAATTGTGGAGTGGTTGGGGATTATTTTAAAATGCCCCATCTGTTCCGCAAAATATGACTTGGGCAAAACCCAGGTTATTGAAAGTGAGCAGGATGACGCTTATAACGAAGCCAGAATTCTGATTCATTCCGATTGCGCCAAGTGCAAAAGCTCGGTTATGTTTAACGTTGAAATTCGCGGTCCGGAAGTATTCAGTGTGGGCGTAGTGACCGATTTAACCGGTAAAGACAGCGCAAAATTCAAAAAACTTGAACCAATCCATGTTAACGAAATAATCAGTATGCATAAAGAACTAAAAACCTTTAAGGGCGATTTTATTACCGCGTTAACACAAAAATAATCTGTTCTAATACTATACTTTTTAACCCTTGCCAAGGCAGGGGTTTTTTGTTATAATCTATAAACAAATTAAGATTTTTGAGTAAATAGGACATTCAATATTGTTCTCCCCAAAGTATGGGGAGATGCCCCCAAAGGGGGTAGAGAGGTTTGAAACTTTAACCTCTCCCTAACCCTCTCCACTTCTTGGAGAGAAAACTATAATGAATAATCTATTATGGGAAAATCAACAAGGAATCAAATGGAAAAACTGCAAATCAAAGCCGCACTTAGAGACCTTAAAACCTCCAAGCCGGAAAAGTTAAGAAAAGAAGGTCGCCTGCCGGGTGTACTTTACGGCAACAAAGTGCAAAATGTTAACCTGACTGTAGACGCCAGAGAGTTTGATAAATTACTTAGAAAAGCCGGTGAGAGCACCATTGTGGAATTAATTACCGATGACGGCAAAACTCATCCGACACTGATTCACGACGTGCAAAACCACTACTTAACTTCAGCGCCAACTCACGTTGACTTCTATGAAGTTAGCATGACCAAAAAACTCAAAGCCGCTGTCCAATTGGAATTTATTGGCGAATCCTTTGCCGTAAAAACCTTAGGCGGAGTTTTGGTTAAAGTGTTGTCAGAAGTGGAAGTTGAATGTTTACCGACAGATTTACCTCACAACATTGTTGTGTCTCTGGATGTATTAAAAACTTTGCACGATACCATTCATGTCAAAGATTTACCGGTTCCGGCTAAAGTTAAAATTGTTACGGAAGCCGAGGAATTGGTAGTTAAAGTCCAACCCCCACGCGAAGTAGAAGCTGAATTATCAGCCCCGGTTGTGGAAGACGTTAGCAAAGTAGAAGGTGCTGCCGAAGAAAAACCGGTTGCCGCCACTGACGGCAAAACCGACGCAAAAGCCAAACCTGAAGCAAAAAAGTAACTTAAACTTTTTTATCCCGCTCTTTCTTTTTTGAAAGGGCGGGATTATTTTTTTCAATATCTCGATATACTTAATTTATGAATTACCACAAAAAAATATTTGGTCCGATCATTTTTATTTTAATCATCCTGTCTGTTGCGGTTGCGCACCAGTTTTTTTACAATCAAAAAATCCTTAAGGAAATTGAATCTCAAAAGACCGGGGATATTGCCTACCAGCATTTAATTACCACCAAAGATGTCGCCCCACTGCCGGAAACCCCGGGACAGCGTGTTAAATTGCCAATTCTTATGTACCACCATATAGGCGCATTACCGGAAAAAGCTACCTCATTAAGAAAAGATCTCACCGTTTCAACAGAAGATTTTGAAACACAGGTAAAATGGCTGGCGAAAAATGGCTACCACACTATTAGCCTAAAAGATTTATATAATTATTCTTTGGGCAAATTCATTTTGCCAGAAAAACCCATCATCTTTACTTTTGATGACGGCTACCAAGACGTTTTTGTTAATGCTATCCCAATTTTAAAAAAATATGGGTTCGTGGGAAGTTTTGCCATTATCACCCAATACCCCGGCACCCAAAATGGGGACAACATTTACGCTTCTTGGGATGATATTACTTCAGCTTATTTAACCGGTAATGAGATTGTCTCACACACTCAAGACCACTTTGACGGAAGTAATCCAAAATATTCCTCTGAATTTATCCACAAAAATCTCTGCGCTTCAAAAACTGATATAAAAGACCGTCTAGGTCTTGATACTAACATTTTAATTTACCCCTATGGCCACTACACCGCACAATATATTAAGGAAGCAAAAAGTTGCGGATTTGATTTAGGAATTACCGTACACGAAGGAAATAAAATAAACCCAAAGAACCTCATGGAAATTCCGCGTGTCAGAGTTCACGGCAACGAAACTTTGGAAAAATTTATTCAGTTACTATATTAAACAGTTAAACCACTCTATTACACTGTAGTAATAGAGTGGTTTAAAATATGGTATAAAATTTGTTGGCATGGTAAAAAAATAAAAAAGACCCTCCTGCGCACTGCTACGCAAGAGGGTCGAGTTGGTTGAAGGACTCCTTTAAGCCCGGTGTTCCAGGCACCATGTTCTGGCGTTCTGAAACATTCGGAGCCACGGGGAAGCCTCTAGTTTTTGCCAGGAGGCAGGCATCCATGGCCACTGCCACAAACGGAAACAACGTTCCGGATGCGGCATCATGGCCAAGTGACGGCCGTCCGGAGAGCACATAGCCGTAATCCCGAGTGGTGAACCATTCGGATTGTACGGATACACTTCCGTTGGATGCCCTGATGGATCGATGAATGAAAGAGGCGAGAGCTGGCGCTCCGAAACCTCCCTTTCGACCGACAGGTCCGGATAGACCAGTCGTCCTTCACCATGAGCGACCCATACACCGAGCTTCGTTCCTTCCATACCGGCAAGAAGCACCGACGGGCTAGGCAGAACCTCTACCTGCACCCATCGAGACTCAAACCGACCCGAAGTGTTGTGAACGAATCTCGGTTGCTTAACGCCTTCTATTCCTTTCCACGGAACCCATCCGAGTAGCGCCATCAGCTGACAGCCGTTGCAAACGCCCAAGCTAAATGTATCCTCACGGGCGTAGAAGCGGTCGAACATCTCCCTCAATTTCTCATTGAAAAGAATTGTTCCTGCCCACCCTTTCGCACTATCGAACACATCCATGTAGGAGAAGCCGCCGGCAAAGACGATGCCTTGGAACTGATCCAGATTGATCCTGCCATCAAGGAGATCACTCATCGTGACGTCCCATGGTGCAAAACCGGCAGCCGCACATGCAGACAGCATTTCTCTGTCGCCATTCGTACCTTCCTCGCGCAATACTGCAACGCGAGGTTTGTTGTCCGCCTCCAGAACTTCCGGAAGCGTTACCACTGGAGTAAACGAGAGCTGATACGACGGAGCCGTACCAATGCCTGGAAGCTGGTCCTCGTGACCAGAATGTTCTTCTTCGGCACTCGCAGAGTTCATCTGCAACCCTTCTATCTTGGAGCTTGTCGCTTCCCACCAGCACCGGAGTTCCATTGTTGTACTTCTGAACAACTCTCCGGTATCTTTCGCATCGACGCTACACGCTGTGCTGCCCTGGGAGGTTCCGATCATCGTGATCGGCACTTCGAACGATTTGCAGATTTCAAAAACCCGCTTCTCGTTCTCGGTCCCGAGTTCAATGACGAACCCGAGCTCCTCGCCAAACAGACTCGCTAAAGCGGAAGCGGCATGAGGGATACTCACACTGAATCCGCACCGACTCGCCATACACATCTCAGCAACTGTGGTTATGAGGCCACCGTCGCTTCGATCATGCATCGCAAGAATCAGTCCTTCGTCGATCATCTGCTGCACCGCAAGAAACGAATTTCTCAGGAGCTTGGGATCATCAACGTCAGGCGACTCATTCCCTAGCTGGTTGAACGCTTGAGCCAGAGCACTGCCGCCGAGGCGATTTTCACCCTGCCCAAGATCGATGAGTGCCAAAGCACTCTCTCCCGGACGTTTGATGTCCGGCGTGACCTTTTTGGTGATGTCGGTCACGGGTGCGTATCCGAGTATCACCAAACTTCCGGGAGCCTTTACGAGCTCTCCCGAAACTGTCGCAGCCATTGAAAGGCTATCCTTTCCGCCATCAACCGCGATGCCTAAGGCCACCATGAGGTCAGACATAGCAACCGCAGCGTCATAGAGAAGGGCACCTTCGTGAGGCAGCTTCGCAGGCCACATCCAGTTAGCACGGCACCGAATATTACCAATACTACTGATTCGAGCCGAGGCCATGTTGGTCAGCATTTCTGCTACCGCCATTCGAGCTCCGGCTTTCGCATCAACCAGCATCTTGATCGGTTGTTCACCGATCGCAGAAGCGCTTCCTGTGAGAGCAAAGTGACTCTGTGCGTTGATACTGACATTTGAGATCGGAATCTGAGCAATCCCACAGCATTGCTGCTGCGCGACGAGCCCGGTGACGCTTCGATCGACCTTGTGAACCAGGAACCCTTTTGAGCCCACGCTAGGAAGTTTGAACACCGCCTGGATTGCTTCGCCGATAGTGACCTCCGGCAGTTCCAGAGGCTTGAGGCCGAAGGGTTGCCGTGTTGACTCGAACGTCTTCTGAGGCATGTTCGTGAGAATCTGCCCCAGGTTCAGTTCGACGGGCGTTGTCCCATTTTGAGTGTCTTCTAGACAGACATTTCCGCTGCCGTCGATTTCTCCGAGGACTTCGCAGTTGACGTGCTCGCGTTTACAGAGCGACTTGAAAAGATTGATCTGCTCCGGCCTGATCAGGAGTCCATATCCTTCTTGAAATTCAGCGCTCCAGATTTTGAGGACGGACATTGTCTTGTCACCAAGCACGATGCCGCGAATGTTGATTCTGCCGCCAAGTGGCTCAAGCAACTCCGTAAGGACATTGCTCGGACCGCCGGCGCCTTGATCATGAATGCTCGAGATGGGATTATTGTCTCCCATTTCAACACAGGCCCGAATGACTCGGTTCGCACGATCCTCCATCTCTGCGTTGCCGCGTTGAACGGAGTTGAAATCGAGCGACTCAGTGTTCTGACCTTGCATCATGCTTGAGGCTGAGCCTCCGCCGACCCCGATGGGGTAGGCAGGACCGCCGATGCGCACGATGAGCATTCCAACTTCAGGTGACTCTTTGGCGATGTGCTCGTCAAACAAATGACCAATACCACCTACATACAAAATTGGTTTCCGGAACTCGCGCCATTCTCCGGCCACCTGTTGACCGAACGTACGGCAGAATCCGAAAGTAAGTGGTACACCGAATTGGTTCCCGTAATCTGATACGCCGTTGCTTCCTTTGATGAGGATATCGAGCGGCGAAGCATACTTCGACGGTTTGTCTTTGCCGACGATTTCGCCCGGTATTGAGTATCCGGGAATGAAAAGATTGCCGACAGCGTAGCCTGCTCCGGATATCCCAATAAGGGAACCTTTGCCGATACAGGCTTCATCTCGCAACCATCCGCCAAGACCTGTCGCTCCGCCGTTGTAAGGCTCTACGAAGGAAGGATGGTTGTGTGTTTCTGCGCTACAGGTTATGTGAATTACTCTCTGCGAAAGGCACACCACTGATGGCCAACCCGGGTTTGCGGGCAGGATCAAAGATGTTGTAAATCCTCGCTGAACGCTGCCGTTGTCTCTGAAGGCAACGAGGCTCGAGTTTGGCTGCCTGAGATTTTTCAGCGGTCGCTGAACGATCTGAAACAGAGTCTCCTGCATTGGCGTTCCGTCAATAACAATCCGGCCTTTGAAGAACCAGTGCCGGCTGTGCTCACTGTTGGCATTGCCCAGCTGGAAAAGTTCGACATCGGTCGGATTCCTGTGCAGGACTTCCGCAAAGAGATGCAAGTAGTACTCGATGTCCCGCTCATCCATGCCAAGGCCAAGCGCACTGTTCATCTCCTCAAGCGCATCTTTTCCGCGACCCATCAGGTCAATCACTCGGACATCTTCCGGCAAGATGCCGGTGTCAAAGCTTTCGATCCCGTTCGGGTAGTGCTGTTCGGTCATCCGATCAAGACGAGTCTTGAGGATGTCGGCCGACTGGCCGTTTCCGACAGCGTAGCGATGAGTACGTTCAATGCGTGTGATCTGCCGAAGCCCCATGGCTTGGCAAATAGAGACGGCATTCGACGAGAACGGAGTCTCGATTGAAAGCCGGGGTCCGATCTCCACAACTTCTGAAGCTGGGAGGCTAGGTTCGATTCCGGTTTTGCCTGATTCGAACGTTTCTGCGATTAGCCATTGGAGCTGATTGAACTCCGGCTTGGACAATGGTCCTGTGGTTTCGACGTAGAAACCAAGTTCCAAAACACTGCTAGAACGACGATATATGTGGATCATTTGATCCCTCCTTGAGAATGTAAAATAGCGAAACCTAATCCGTAAATTAAGTTTATAGGTCATTATAATGGAAGCTGACAAACAAAACAACCGCTTAAAATAACTGCTAATTGTGGCTAAACTACATTCGGGCAACAATATATTGATTTTACTACTTCATTCGGTTATACTATTTTTGGAATAAAGCCGGGCAACGTCTGGCTTTTTTACTACTGAACTGGAGGATTGATAAGTGAATTACGCAGAAACCGGTGTCAATTATGATGAGCTGGATCCATTCAAACGGATGGCGCAACTCGCTGCAAGCGAGACTGACAGCCAACTGGCCCGATTCGGTTTTTCAGTTGTGAAATGGACTCGTGGAGAAAGCGCATTTCTCATCGAGACTCCGTGGGGATACCTCGGCCTTGTGGTCGAAGGTCTTGGCACAAAAGCTTTGGTGGCTGACACATATCGGTTGGCCGAAGAAATCGAGCTCTCGACCAACGAAACTTTTTACGATCACGCCGCGCAATGCAACGCGGCAATGGCGTTCAACGACTTGATTACACTCGGAGTTTCTCCGTTGATATACAGTCAATACGTCGCTGTCGGAAACTCTGGATGGTTTAATGACCAGAAACGGTCCGAGGATTTGATTCAGGGAACCAAGAATGCATGTCTTCTTGCGCGTTGCGTCTGGGGCGGAGGGGAAACACCAACACTCAAAGGCATAATCAATCCAGAGACTGTCGATCTCGCAGGCGCAACCATGGGTATGATTCGCCAGAAAGAACGGCTGATTAATCCATCCCACATCCGGCAGGGCGATGCCATCGTCATCATCGAGAGCTCCGGCATCCACGCCAACGGACTCACGCTTGCGCGAAAAATCGCTGACAAACTACCGGAGGGATATCTCACGAAACTCTCCGACGGTAGAACGTACGGCGAAACTCTTCTGGATCCGACTCACATCTACGTCGGCTTGGTCGAGGATTGCCTTAACGCCGGTGTTAACATCCACTACGCGGTAAACGTCACCGGCCATGGCTGGCGTAAGTTCATGCGGGCAACGCAAGACTTCACCTACGTGATCGAAACGCTTCCGACACAACTTCCGATCTTCGACTTCCTGCAGAAGCACGGCCCGGTAGACGACACGGAAGCCTACGGCAACCTCAACATGGGTGCGGGGTTTGTGCTCTATGTGGACGAAGCTCAAGCGGCTCAAGTGATTAATATTGCCAGGAGACTCAAAGTGCGTGCTTTTGTTGGCAAGAAACGCAGCCTGCGTGCTTTTGTTGCCGGGCACATCGAAAAGGGCGACAAGAAGGTCGTGATCAAGCCGAAAGGACTTGAGTTCACTGCCGAAACCCTCGCCGTTCGCTGAAATGGCGGACATTTCGAAAGGACGACTCGTGATTTTTGCGAGTCGTCCTATTTTATTTCCATACTCATCATCCACTGCATTACAAAAAAGTAATACAGTGGTTTTTAAAAAGTTATTTCCGCAAAGCGCCAGAGGTTGTTAAAATCTTTATGGAATTTTATATCTCCCGAGGGGAGATATTTTTTAATAAGCTTAGATAGTTCAGTCTTTTGACGAGGGTCAAATTCCAAATAAATACATTTTGGCAAAGAGGGGAGTAGGGCAATTTGCTTGAGCAAACGGTGGATTTCGTAAAGCCCTTTTTCTTTGGTAAACAAAGCGCGGACAGGCTCAAATTTTAAACCCACACTAGCCGCTGAGGTATTATTTTTCCATTGGCTCCAGCCGTAAGGAAGATTCGCGATAATTATGTCTGGTACAAATTTAATATTTTTCAGCAAATCGCTTTTTAAAAATTTCACTTTTACCTTATGAGCTTTCGCATTCTGTTTAGCCACACTCAAAGCTTTTGCGGAAATGTCAGATGCAGAAATTGAAAATTGAAAATTGAAAATTGAAAATTCTTTTGCAAGTGTAACAGCTATACAACCTGAACCCGTTCCAACATCCAAAACCCTAATTGGTTGTTTATAATCTTTAAATTTTAAATCTTTCAATCTTTCAATTAACTCTTCCGTTTCTGGCCGGGGGATTAACACATTTTTGTTCACCTTAAACCGCAAGCCGTAAAAATCTTTATACCCCAAAATATAAGCCATCGGCTCACCTTTTTGCCTTCGCCTTATCATACTTGTCAGTTTGTGTCCTTGTATACTTGTCAGCTTATACTCCGGATTCATAAACAAAAACTCCCTGGATTTTCCAAGGATGTGCGACAGTAATAAATCTATCTCAACCGCAGAACCTTTTCTTATTTCATCAATAACTGTTGACATAAATTATAAACTTTGATATATTTTAATGTTCTCAAAAATGAGACGAAGGAGGTGCCACAATGGCACTGTCGGTCCAACAGATCCGGGGCAGTCAGCAAGAAGAAGTGAGGAGAATCGAGCAGATAATCGATCGCTGGCTGGTCCAAACCGCAATGCCCAAAAGTTCCACCCACAGCGAAGAAAAGCTGGGGGTCGAAGGCCATATCGGCCCGGCTGTACAAGAGTTGTTGAGTCAGAAATTCGTCACAACTGGATCGGGATGGTCCAGAATGACGTTTTCAATCAACAAGGCTCCACAGGTCTGCACAACGGTCGTCCTTGTTTACTCCTGATTGAGCGCCGCGTGCCACAAATTCGACAAGCCGCCAGTACTCCAACTGGCGGCTTCATTTTTTTAATGCTTCTTTTTTCGCTTCCAAGTCAGCTTTCTTTAAAGCGTCAGTGATTAGGTCAAATTTACCTTCCATAATCAAATTAATCTGGTTGAAGTTTTGGTTTATGCGGTGGTCGGTTACGCGGTCTTGAGGAAAATTATAGGTGCGAATTTTTTCACTGCGGTCGCCGGTGCCAATTTGTCCTTTGGTTAAACTGCGAATTTTTTTGTCTTCAATTTCCTGATAATGCGCGGCCACGCGAGCACGAATAACCGCTAAGGCTTTTTCCCGATTCTGCGCCTGACTGCGTTCGTCCTGACACTGGGCAGTAATCCCGGTTGGTATATGTAAAATACGAATAGCGCTATAAGTTGTGTTAACCGACTGCCCGCCGTGACCGGAAGAAGTAGTGGCTTCCATTTTTAAATCTTTTGGGTCTATGCTGTAATCTTTTTCTTCCAACTCCGGCAAAACCGCCACAGTCACGGTAGAAGTATGCACCCGTCCCGATTTTTCGGTGTCAGGCACGCGCTGGACACGGTGTACACCACTTTCAAACTTAAACTTGGAGTAAGGACCTTCGGCTCCTCCCTTACCTTTAATTTCAAAAATTACTTCCTTAAAACCACCTGCATCAGAACGGGAGGAGGACATTATATAGGGCTTAAATTTATTCTCCTCGGCAAATTTACCGTAGGCGCGAAAAATCTCCGCGGCAAAAAGAGTGGATTCGTCTCCACCGGCTCCGGCGCGAATTTCTATAATACAGTTTTTGTCATCATTCGGATCTTTGGGCAGTAAGGCGTCCTCGATTTCAGATTTCAGATTTAAGATTTCGGATTCCAGGCGACGACCTTCGTCTAAAGCCATAGATTTAATTTCCGGGTCTGAATCGTTCAGTAAATTCTGGTTATCCGCGAGCTCCTTAATTCTTGATTCATAATTCTTAATTCGTTCGGCTACCGGCGCCAATTCCGACTGTCTCTTGCCCAATTTGGCCATGTCAAAAGTACCACCAGAAGACATTTGCTCCGTGAGGCTGGCGTATTCATCTAAGATTTTTTGAAATCCTGGTTCCATAAATAATTGAACAAAATTGACCATAATTGACATAATTGACCAAAATTATTGGGCCCATTATTTATGACAATTATGTCAATTATTTAAATTGTATCATTTCCATCTCATTCTAACATAAAACCACCCCAAACAAAACGTCAGGATGGTCTTATTAAAGTTTTATTAAACTACTTTTTCGGGGTACGGGCTTTTCTGACTTTCTTTACTTTTACATCAGCCTTAATTTGCACCGCGGTGGCGCTACGCTTTTTAAACTTATCTACATTTCCGGCCGCATCCAATAATTTCTGTTTACCGGTATAAAACGGGTGACAGGAACTGCAGATTTCAGTATGCAGGGTAGGGGAGGTTGAGCCTGTTACAAAAGCATTACCGCAAGCGCAGGTAACTTTAGCATCGGCGTGATATTGTGGGTGGATGTCTTTTTTCATTGGATTTGAATACTTTGAATTAATTTCTTTAAAATTTCAGCAATTTCGAATTTAGTTCAAAGCCGGATGGAATAAGCTTTGCGAAACCTCAGAAACTTATATACCACAATTCATTATTATGATATCTACAATATTTTACCGTCTCTTGCCAAAAAAGTCAAGGCCTGTTATAATAAGCGGACTAATTAATAAACATATTCCGCATCACTTTCTGTCCTGATAGGCCTGTGGGCCTAATATCGGGATCGACGGAATAGAAGCATCCCGATTTATCGGGATAAGAAAGGTTTTATGAAAGACGTAACTCTTTTAGAGTTGCTCAAAAGCGGAGCGCATTTCGGACACACCACCTCCCGGTGGAACCCAAAAATGAAACCGTATATTTTTACGGTTCGCAACAACATCCATATTTTAGATTTGGAAAAGACCAAAAAAGCTTTATTAAAAGCGGCCAAGTTTGCGGCGGAAATTTCCAGCCGTGGCGGTACCGTGTTATTTGTCGGTACCAAGCGCCAAACCAAAGAATTGGTTAAAAAAGCAGCCGAGGCCTGCGGTAGCCCGTATGTTAACGTCCGCTGGTTGGGCGGCACTTTCACCAACGCCAAAACTATCCAAAAGACCATTCGCAAAATGGAAAAATTGGAAAACATGAAGCAAACCGGTGAATTAGCCAGCCATTATACCAAAAAAGAACGCTTAATGGTGGAAAGAGAAATCGAAAAGTTAAAAAAACTTTTTGAAGGTATCCAAAATATGAAAAAGCTTCCGGATGCCATTTTTGTTACCGACGTTAAGCATGACGACATTGCCATTAAAGAAGCACAAAAGAGCAAAGTCAAAATTATAGGCCTTGTGGACACCAACAGCAATCCCGAGGGGATTGACTATATGATTCCTTGCAACGACGATGCCACCAAAGCGGTAGAATTAGTCTGCTCTGTTATTTCCGAAGCCATTACCGAAAGCCGACAAACACAAACTTTGGTAAAAAATGACGTACCGGCGACTAAATAATTTTACGAATTTAATTACAAAACAAATTATATGTCTAATGACTTACTAAAAGAGCTCCGCGAACTGACCGGAGCGGGAATGCTAGAAATTAAACAAGCCCTAACGGAAACCGGGAACGATAAAGAAAAAACCATTGACTTACTGCGCAAAAAAGGCGCGCTAAAAGTGGGGAAAACAGCTGACCGCGTTGCCAATGAGGCTTTAATTGACACTTATATCCATCCGGGGAACCGCGTTGGAGTGCTTATTGAAGTAAACTGCGAAACCGACTTCGTGGCCAGAACCGATGACTTTAAGAACCTGGCCAAAGATTTAGCCTTACACATTGCCGCCGCAAACCCTCTTTACGTAACTTCAGCGGAAATTCCGGCCGAAGTTGTGGAAAAAGAAAAGGAAATTTATAAAGAACAGGTAAAAGGCAAACCCGCCGAAGTTGTGGAAAAAATTCTGGAAGGAAAAATCGCCAAATACTACGAAGAGACTTGCCTAATGGATCAGCCTTACGCCAAGAATCCGGACCTAAAAATTCGCGAAGTATTGGCCGAAGCTGTGGCAAAAATGGGCGAAAAAATCGAAGTAAAGAGATTTGCAAGATTTGTTTTAGGAAACTAGCAAGATAACAATAACCATAACTGTAAAAAATAACATCGGACATAAAAAATATGTTATGATATTATAAGAGTTATAGTTATAGTTATCCTTATTGTTATTATTTACATCCTTCTCTTGTCTTACCAAATCATCCCAAACATAATCTTTATATTTTCCGTTTTGGGGATTTTGTTAATCATCCTCAGACATTTACCGGAAGCCGCCATAAATGACTCCCGGGAAATAGAAGAGCCCTCAGCGGACAAAAAACTGCTGGCAAAAGGACTGCCGGCGGAAGCTTTTTCCAAGGTAAAAACCAATGTGCAATTTTGGATTAAGAAAACTTGGATTTTTATTTTGGAAGCGAAGGACTTAAAACCGCATGCCGCCGCCGGGTACCGAATGAAAAAGATTTTCAGCCGTTCTCAACCGTCGGAAAAAAAATTTCCTCCCGCGCCAATTACCACACACGAAGTAAAAAACGAGCAGTACTACTTGTCCATGATTAAACTGCAACCCAAACATTTTGAACACTATGACGCATTGGGAAAATTTTACTTGGAGCAAGGAAGTTTGGAAGATGCCAGAGATATTTACCAATACTTAGCCAGCCACCAACCAACCAGCCCGGAATTTCAGGCTCGACTAGCTTACTGCTATTATCAGACCAAACAATTTGAAAAAGCAGCCGAACATTATCAAAAATCCCTGGGACTTGATTCAACTCAACCAAACCGCTATTATAACCTAGGCTTAAGTTTGGAAGCCGGTGGGAAGTTGCCAGAAGCGATCAAAAGCTTTGACCAGGCAATTGCCTTGGAACCAAAAAATAGCAAATACTACTTAAGCCTTAGCAACACTTACGCCAAAATGGGGAATACTCAAAAAGCCAAAGAATTGCTTCTACAGGCTCAAGTGTTTGACCCCAGCAATGAGTTGATAAAATCCAAGCTAACTAAATATACATAAACCTGTCCGCGTTGGGCAGGTCATAAGCCCACTTAGCTCATTTGGCCCGCCCGCAACGCCTGAGCAGGCTTGCGATGGCGGGCGAGTGAAGAAATGACTTGATTATTTAAATTAGTAGTATAAAAAGAATTCAATATACGCCCACTTAGCTCATTTGGCAGAGCAGCTCCATGGTAAGGAGCAGGTGATCAGTTCGAATCTGATAGTGGGCTCCAGATAAAAACACTTCACAGATTTTGAAGTGTTTTTATTTTTCCCATATGCTATTATTATTTTATGAATATGCATTACAATTTTAATAAAGATTTTGTTCATCACCAAAAATCTTCCGTAGCCGAAGTTTTAAAAGAAGTGGTTTTTGGCATGGAAGACGGCATGGTGTCAACGCTTGGCTCCATAACCGGAATTGCGGTTGGTAGCGGTAACCATTTCACAATTATTTTAGCCGGGGTGGTAATAATTGCCGTGGAATCTATTTCCATGGGTATTGGTTCCTACCTTTCTAACCGCTCTCAGGAAGAGTTGGAAGAAAGAAAAATTCAGGAAGAAGCTCATGAAATCGCCAATTACCCCCAGCAGGAAAAAAAGGAATTGTACGAAATGTATATCGGAGAGGGTTGGCCGGAAGACTTAGCCAAACAAATGACCGAGGTGGCCTCACAAAACCCCAAAATAATTTTAAAAGAAATGTCTGTCCGGGAATTAAAAATAGTCCCAAACCAAAAGTCTGTCTCCATAAAAGGCGGTTTATATATGTTTTTAGCCTACATTATTGGCGGTGCCGTACCATTATTTGCTTACTTCATTCTTCAAATCAATTTGGCCATCCCTGTCTCTATTGCCGTTACACTTGTCGGACTGGTGGCGCTGGGAATGGGTACCACAAAATTTACCAAACAACCCCTGCTTAGATCCGGCCTAAGGATGATGATAATGGGTGGCATTGCCCTAGGCGCCGGACTCATTGCGGGACTGTTGGTTAAACAATAAACAAACATATAACTCAAATTAAAAAAACTTTCAGAACATCTGAAAGTTTTTTTATGGTGGGCAGGACAGGATTCGAACCTGTGAAGGCATAAGCCAACTGATTTCACTTATCCAAATGTTTCCAAAAGGGGTGGACTATATCTTTGCCATATCTACAATTTAGACTTTAGGCACTCTGGTATCTAGTCTCTACGGCGCTCCCAGCTCTTTGTAACAAAGGGCTGGGTTCCCACGGTATTAGCTTGTCGATTTTACTCGATTTAGCTTTCACCGTTATCCCAAAGAGTTTATCCCAAAATTTCTTTTGAGAGCTGCAATTATTTACAGTCAGTCGCGTTTGACCGCTTCGCTACCTGCCCAAACGCTTAACTATTTTATCATTTTTTTAGCTATTTGGTCAATAAGCGCCAAAATATGCCAAAGTAACTTTTTGTCACTATACCTTATATGGAGAACACCGTTTGGCATCATCCTTTCTTTTCCCGTTAAAGTCATCTTTCTAACATAAGGCTTAGTAAAAGCAGATAGTGGCAGACCAAGGCTATTTGACCAGTACACTTTAAGCGATTCAGAATTTTGATTTGAAAAACAGTATAAATATAACTTGATACGGCTTTCAGTTACCACACAAATTTTTCTTAAATACTGTAGGAATATTTTTAAGGCATTTAAGTCTGAATTAACAAAATCCACAGAAAATCCATTTTTTGCTCCTTCACCTTTGTAAAGCATCAGTGCCGCAACCTCCAGTAGCTTTTGACTTTCGGTTACTGGCTTATGGTATGAGTATGAAAGTGGCTTATTTTGGAAGTTAATTCTATTTTGCTCAGTCGGTAGTCGCCTAGGAACTTTCTGCCTAATTAGCGATGTATAAACTTGCTTCAAGGACATACCAAGCTTTATAGAAATTTGCTGGGCGCTTAATTCTTTTAAATACATTGTCTTAATTAACCTATCTAACCTAATTTTTTGTTGGCTGTAATTCATAAAATTATTGTATAATAGAATTGCCCTTGGGTCAAATTCGTTTTACATTTTCTTCAAATAAACTTAGATAAGTTATAATACTGTTATGCGTAAACAAATTTACAATATTTACAAACCCATTGGATTAACCCCACTACAAGCTTTGGAGGCTTTTAGAAAACAGGCAAAACTGCCGGCTGGTTTAAAAATGTCTTATGCTGGCAGGCTAGACCCGCTGGCTGAGGGTGTCCTGATTATAATCAGCGGGGATAAATTAAAAGAAAAAGATAAATTTTTAAAGCTAAACAAAACTTACCGCGCACAAATTCTTTTTGGCGTCGCCACTGATACGTTTGACTTAATGGGTAAAATTACCTCTCCATTCCGAGCGAATGCATCTGAGAGAGGAATCCCTGATAAGAGATCCCTCGGATGCACTCGGGATGGTAACACAGAAACCGGAGTTAGAGGGAAAAACCAAAAAGAAATTTTACTTACTGGAGCAAATCTACCAACGGTTGATAAAATAAAAAGGGAGATGAAAAATTTAGTCGGAAATATTGTTCTGCCAATTCCGCCGTATTCTTCCGTCCCAATAAACGGCAAACCCAGTTTTATGCATGCCAGGGCAGGGGAGTTAAGTTTAAAAAATATCCAAAGCCGGGAAATGAAAATTTTGAAAATTACTTTTGAGGGTTTTAAAACAATATCCGCTCAAGCCGTATTAAAATCCGCTCAACAAAAAATTAGTAAAGTTAGCGGGGATTTTCGGCAAAAAGAAATTTTAAAACTTTGGAAACAAAAATTGTCCGGAAAATCCTTCAATTTTAAAATTATAAATATGGAAATTTCCTGCGCCAGTGGTACTTATATTCGCTCCATAGCCCACCAACTCGGCACGCAGTTAAACTGCCCAGCTTTACTTTATCACCTGACCCGTCAAAAAGTCGGCCGTTACAATACTAAATCCTCAATCAAACTCAAAAAAACTTCCCGATAAATCGGGAAGTTTTTAATTTGTGATGTTTTATCTGCGTCATCTGCTTTTATCTGTGTATCTGTGGACCTACGTTCCTTCCTGCCAGCTCGACAAATACTTTTTCTGTGCCGGGGTCAGAGTGTCAATCTTTACTCCCATAGCTTCCAATTTTAATTTAGACACGCGTTCGTCAATTTCTTTTGGTACATCGTAAACCTGAGCGCGCATATTTTTGTAATTTTTAGACAGCCACAAGCAGGTTAAGGCTTGGTCGGCAAAAGACATATCCATAACCGCACTTGGGTGTCCTTCGGCAGCGGCCAAGTTCATAAGGCGCCCTTCGGCAATTAAAAATAAATTTCGGCCGTTCGGCATGGTATATTCTTCCACCTGATCACGAACTGTGCGGTGAGATTTGGCCAATTTTTGCATGTCCTTTAAGTTAATCTCCACATTAAAGTGCCCGCTATTGCCCAAAATTGCCCCGTCCTTCATTAATTTCATGTGTTGAGCGGTAATAACGTCTTTGTCTCCGGTAGCGGTTAAAAATACGTCCCCAATCTTGGCCGCATCTACCATTTTCATAACTTCAAACCCGTCCATGGCCGCTTTAAGTGCCGGCAAGGGGTCAACTTCGGTAACCACAACTCTGGCACCTAATCCTTTGGCGCGCAAAGCCATACCGCTTCCGCAATAGCCGTACCCGGCCACAACAACAATTTTACCGGACAACAAAACATTGGTCGCTCTGAGTAATCCATCCATAGTGCTTTGACCGGTGCCGTAATAGTTATCAAACATATGTTTGGTCGGGGTGTCATTAACCGCCACAATAGGATATTTAAGCGCGCCATCTTTAGCCATGGCTTTAAGACGAATAACTCCGGTAGTGGTTTCTTCTTGCCCGGCAACTACGGTTTTAAGTAATTCTTTGCGTTCACTGTGGATTAAAGAAATTAAATCCGCGCCGTCATCTATGGTAATATGCGGTTTAAAGTCCAAAGTCTTATTTAAGCACATGTAATAATCTTTATTGGAAATTCCTTTCCAGGCAAAAACATTTATTCCGTCTTCCACCAAAGCCGCGGCGACGTCGTCCTGGGTAGATAGGGGATTACTGCAACACAAAACCACTTCCGCGCCACCGGCTGCAATGGCCTTGGCCAAAACCGCGGTTTCTTTGGTTACGTGCAAACACGCCGCAATGGTCATATTTTTAAACGGCTGATTCTTTTTGAATTCTTGGGCAATTTTTCGCATAACCGGCATTTCGCGTTCGGCGAGCGTAATATTTATATGCCCCTGCTTGGCCAACTTCATGTCTTTTACTTTGTGCATTTGTTTCCTTTAAATTATGAATAGTTTCAATTTATTATAGCAAAATTTTCATTCCTGACAAAGAGCTCTGGAAACTTTTTCTTACTTATGCTAAACTAGCTCAATTGTATTTTGCCCCTAACAAACCGGGGGTGGTATCAACAAGACAATCATAAGGAGTGAAGACAATGGCTACTGCCGCACAGGCTAGTGACCACACCAAGCTGGGATACATTGTCCAGCGTGGGTACAATGAGTTCCTATCCCGCAACGGGATTTGGACTTTCAAACCGGAAGGGATCCAATGTGCATTCGTGCATGAACTTCTGGATTTACTGGAAATTGCCAAGACCGGAGTCCTTAAAGATGCCAAGTTCATCTACATGGGAGAACACTCCAGAGAGACACGTTACTCTAAAGCAAAAAGCGCGGCCGCGATATTTCCGGACTTCTTCGCCCTGTTCAATCAGGAGCGGGTTCAGGCCTACTTAAACAGAATGGCCGCGGAGCTCTTTGCCCAACGCCGGCCATAACCGCCACAGCCATCACAACTGGGTTAATCACCCCCTCAACCCAGCCCTCCCCGCACCACACGCGGGGAGGGTACTATTTTTTAAAGACTAGACTTTTTTAAGGTTTTATGTCAAAATGTATTGAGTTTGTTGTCCCACTTATCTTATTGCCAGCTTAGCTCATCTGGTAGAGCAACGGTTTTGTAAACCGTAGGTGGTCGGTTCAAGTCCGACAGCTGGCTCCATTTTTCGCAAAGCGAAAAATGTCCTGAGCGCAGTCTCGATTTATCGAGACGAAGTCGAAGGGCATTATTTTCCATGTTGGGATCAATCATGGAATAAAAAAGATTTCTTTCGCCAAAGCAATCTTTTAATTTTTCAATTTTAAATCATT
>Ga0172379_10002335_pt1 | contig 33903 bp, 33 predicted proteins | sample GrowelOW334metaG_FD_119756 | JGI IMG/M metagenome (GOLD analysis project Ga0172379, IMG submission 119756) | Groundwater microbial communities from an aquifer near a municipal landfill in Southern Ontario, Canada - Groundwater well OW334 metaG | ecosystem: Environmental > Aquatic > Deep... | reverse complement strand
GGCCGACTTAAGCGGGCCAGGCACGACAAGCATGGGGATTTTCACATTACGTTTTCATGGTCTCTGACTGGGAAAATAGTAATGGAAATTTCTTGCCTGCCCGCTCAAGTCGGCCTTTTTGTTTGGCTCTAAATTTTGCTTGGAGCTTGTCTTAAAAAAAGTTATTAAATTTTTTTGCCCGGATGTGATTCCGGGTTTTTTATTTTCAGGACAGCCTTCGCAACCGGATGTTATGTTTTTTGGATTATAGTTACAAGCTTCCGACCGGAGTATCGGCGCCGGTAGTTGGGGTGTCGGCGGGAAGGTTCGCGGCGGGATTGGAAGGATCAGCGGGTATTTCCGGATTTTTCGGAGTCTCGCCGGAAGGGGCGGCCGGATCAGTTTCACCGGTTTTGTTTTCTCCCTCAGCCGGATTAGTCGTTTCAGCCGCTTTTTCCACGCCCAAAAGGCAAACCGCCTGCCAGGGCCGGTAATGGGAGCTAAACCTTTTTTCTTTTATTTCGCCCGAAGGGTAGGTAACCTTGTAATCAAAATAGGCGTCGGCTCCGTTATGGGCGCTTTCGGTGCATTTTTTTTCGCCCGGTTTCAGGTCAGTAGTCTCAATGATTTTCGTCGGGCCGGGTTTTACGATATTGTAAATGGTCGGGTAGGTTGAAGTGGCGGCGCGCCCGTCCGCGGTTCCCCAGTAATCAAAATAAATGAGGTCGCCTTCTATCCGGGACTGGATCAGGACATGATGCCCAGTGTCGTTTAAGAATTTAAAATCCGGCGCCGGATCGTAAATCGTCGCGTCGGTTCCGGCCGGCTCGTAATAGGAAACCCGGTAAGAGTGGTTGGTTCGCGCGGTAATCGGCAGGCCGGAAGCGGTCGCCCCGCGAAAAACCGTTGTGCCGATCTGGCAAAGGCCGCCGCCGTATTCAGGGATGGTTTTATTGCCTTTGATAACGAGTTCGGTCAAATAGCCGGTGGATTTGTCAATCGCGCCCAGGGTTTTTAAAAGTGAAAATTCTTCGCCCGGCTTAATCAAAGTCCCGTTAACGTAGCTCGCGCCGGTCTTGATGTTATGGCGCCGGTTTTTCGGTGAGCCGGCAAAGTTGGATTTTCCCGTGCCGATTATTTCTTTTATTCCAAGATCATTAACATCACCTTCTTCTATTTCGCTTTTCACGGCTTCAACCGCCAGCTCCGAGCGGTTATTTTCTTTTACGGCCAGGCCATATTCAATCCGGGCTAATGTTTCGGCCATATTTACCGAGAGCCCGTCCCGGCCGGCCTGGAAAATCGTTACCTTGCCGTTTTCCATTTTAAACTTAGCGGTTTGGGCGGGAATTTCAATTTCCGGCAGGATGTTTTTTTCAAAATATTCCCGGACTTTTTCTTCGCTCAGGCCGGTTTTTATTTCCGGCCGGTTCTCCGGGCATTCCCCTGGTCGGGAAAGGCAATAGGAAAATTCTTTTTTTAAATTGAGCCAGGCGGCGAGTTCGTCTTTTTCAATTTTCCATTCTTTTTTTTCGTAAGCGATCGTGAGCGGCGCGAGGCTTAAGATTTTTTCCGCCTGATTTATCACGTTGCTTTGTTCGGCGGCAAAGAGCTTTATTTCCGGGCGGTCGTCCTCATTAATTTCCAGTTCCACCGAAGAAAAGTTTAACCGTCTCAGGTTATTTTTAAAAATATTCAGAGCCTTTTCGTAATCAATGGTTTTTCCCGTCGCTTCTTTCGTAAGCGAAAACGCGCCGTTTTCGTAAGCGAGCCCCGCGCTCTTCGGCGGAATTTCCAGGCCGGCGAATCGGGTTTTTAAAAGCTCATTGATTTTTTCTTCATTCACGTCAGCCGCGAGAAAAATCCTTTCCCCGTAGATAGCCGCGGAAATAATGTCTTTAAAGCCGGAAAAGAATCCATTGCCCCGGCCGTAGGAAAAAATGTTTTTTAATGTCCGGTCTTCGTCAAAATTTATGAGCGGGACCGCGAAATCAGCGCCGGTGCCGGCCATAACGGGAAAAACAGTCTCTTTTTCCCGCCCAAGGTAAAAATCCACCCCCTTATTTTCCAGCTCACTGATTTTTTTATTTAAGATTTCCGAGGTTTCGTCCGCGGTCAGGCCGCTTAATTTTTCGGCGCCAAGATAAACACCGGGAAAAATTTTCCCCTGATAGATTTTTTGGAAAGCGAAAACGGCGGCGCCAAGGATTAAGAAGAGAAGAATCAGGGCGATAAAAAAAATGACTGCTAAATAAAGAGCCTGTTTAATAAGTCCATTTCTGCTACTAAGTTCAAATTTTGGCATAATTTTTTCTAAATTTTATCGCCTATATGGCAATATAAGCTCAAAAATTTATAAAAAATTCTGCGCAAAATTTGAACTTCTCGCGACGAAAGCGACTTATCAAACAGGCTCTTGGCAATCTGTTCTGTCTTAACTGTTCCAGTTTCATTAAAAGGCTCTGCATGTATTTTTAGCGGACCAGCCGGAAATCAGCCGTTATTGTCCCCGATATTTAAGATTTCGTTTAAAATGTCTTTGGCTTTTTTTCTTTTTTCCTCTTCGGCTTCAGCTAAAGCGCGGATACTAAAACTAAGCACTGCCCCTTCATGGGCGTCCGCGGGGAGGAGGTTTTTCGGAAAGATAATAGTTTCCTGACCATCTTCGGTTTTCAGCGCGGCTTTGTCTTCTTCAAAACGATCAATTGTAAGATTTATTTCCATGTATAGAGGACTTAAAATTTTTCTTTGACTTTAACGGATATCTGTTTGGCGGTCTGAGCTTTAGGGAGGACGAGGGTGAGAATGCCGTTTTCCAGGGTCGCTTCAATTTTGTCGGCCTGGATTTCAACCGGCAAAATTACCGAGCGGGAAAAGTTTCCCCAATAGCACTCGCGGAACAGGTAATTTTCTTCGGCCACGACTTCTTCCATCTCTCTTTTGCCGCGGATGGTGAGCATATCATTGTTAATGGAAATGTCAATGTCGTCGGGCTTGACTCCGGCTATGGTGGATTTGACGATTATGTCGTCCCGGGTCTGGTAAACGTCAATTGAGAGCTGGCCTTCTTCAAAATCATTTTCCAGCCATTCTTCCTCAAGGTTGTCGTTTCTATCACTGCCGCTTATAGCGCCGTCCGCGCCCCATGAATCTCCGGCGCCGTCTTTGTCGGCGATGTTTATGACTTCTATGGAATTATTGAGGCCAGCCAGCCTTTTAAAAATATTTGCCATATAGCTTTAGAAAGTTCGCGGCGGTTTTCCGCGAAAAAATTATTTTTTAGAGTAATTACTTTACTTATTATATGATGTTTTAGAAATTGAGGCAAGAGGTGGCGGAAAAAAGATTCTTTGCCTTACGGTTTTTTATGGAGAGTCTTGGACGGGCGGATAATTTGCGCGCTAGAGATCCCTCGCCTTGCGGCTCGGGATAATTTGCTCACACGCAAATTACATTGACAAATAGCCTTAAATTTATTAAATTATGAAGGATGAAGTATGCGCAGGCTTGGGCGAAGAGCCCTTTTCTTTTTTACGCCCGCCCGCGAATTTAACGGAATAGGGCGCCCATAGTTCAACGGATAGAACACCAGCCTTCTAAGCTGGTTATGGGGGTTCGATTCCCTCTGGGCGTACAAGGAAATTGACGATTGACGATTTCCGATTGACGATTTATATTTTAATTTAAAATCGGCAATTGACGATCATGTATGGTGGCCATCGTTCAACGGCAGGACAGCGGTTTGTGGTACCGCTAACGAGGGTTCAACTCCCTCTGGCCACCCAAAAAAATATTGTATAAAAAATCTCCCTGGCTTATACTAAGGTTGGGGAGATTTTTTATAGAAAAAATATGAAAAACGCGACAATTTTCCACGGCACCGGCGACGGGCCGGATAAATACTGGTTTCCCTGGCTGAAAAATGAGCTGGAAGCGCGCGGCTATGAGGTTTGGCTGCCGGCTCTTCCTAATGCCGAACATCCTAATCTTAAAGACTGGTTGCCGTTTATCCTGAAAAACGGAAAGCTGACGGATGAAACAATTATTATCGGACATTCGGCCGGCGCCCAGATTATTTTAAGCGTGCTGGAGAGCGCGGAAGTAAAAATTAAAAAAGCCATTTTGGTTTCCGGTTATGCCAAAGCCCTGAGAAAAGACGAGAAGCGCGAGAAAGACTCCGGAGAATATGATTGGGACAAAATTAAAGGCAAAGCAAAAGAATTTATTTTTATCAATTCTGATAATGACCCCTGGGGGTGCGACGACAAGCAGGGAAGGATAATGCAGGAACACCTGGGTGGACGATTGATTACCAGGCATGACGGGCACATGGGATCCACTACTTACAACCAGCCTTACAAGGAGTTTCCTTTGCTTTTGGAATTAATCTAAACGTCTGGACTTTTTATAGTAACCTGTTAAGCTACCTTTAACGGCGTAATTCGCGCCTTTTTATTTTTTTTACCCTATGGCCGAAGAAGTAATATTGCGTTTTGACGAAGTCCATTTTGAATACCAGGAAAATAAGCCTATTTTGGACGGGGTCAGTTTTAGCGCGCGCCGGAACGCGAAAATCACTTTAATGGGTCAGAACGGCGCGGGTAAGAGTTCCATCTTCGCTTTAATTACCGGCGAGCTAAAACCTAAATCCGGCCGGGTTTCAATAACGAACGGCGCCACCATCGCCACCGCCCGCCAGGTTATAAGCCGGGAAGATCTTAACTTATCCGTGGAAAAATATTTTGCCAAAGCTTTTGAAGTTGTGCCCGCTAACTTAGCCAGCCGGATCGCTAAAGTTCTTGAAACCGTAAATCTTGACGCGCCGGCCGAAAGGAAAGTAAGCGACCTTTCCGGCGGACAGCAGGCGCGACTGTTACTCGCTTTCGCGTTAATCCAAAATCCGGATATCCTTTTACTGGATGAGTCGACTAATAACCTTGATCAGGCCGGCATTGACCATTTGGTTGAATTTTTAATCATGTATGAAAAGACCGCGATTGTAATTTCCCATGACGCCGACTTTTTAAATTGTTTTACCGAGGGCGTTATTTATCTGGATGTCTTTACCCATAAAACCGAGACTTATGTCGGCGATTATTATTCGGTGGTGGAAGAAATCGGGAAGCGGGTTGAACGCGAGCAGAGAAGGAACGCCCAGCTGAAAAAGCAGATTGTTGACCGCAAGGAAAAGGTGAATTTTTTCGCCAACAAAGGCGGCAAGATGCGCAAACTGGCGAAAAAATTAAAAGACGAAACCGCCGAGCTGGAAGAAGACATGGTGGATGTCCGGCAGGAAGATAAAACCATCCGGCCGTTTACTATTCCCTGCGAGGATATTACCGGCGAAATCGTAAAAATCAGCGCCGTTAAAGTCATCCGCAACCATGAGCCGGTCATAAAAGAAACTAATAAAGTCCTCCGCAAGGGGGCGCACTTGCTCGTTGTCGGCCCGAACGGAGTCGGTAAAAGCACTTTTCTGCGTTCGCTCGTTTCCGGTAAAGATAAAGAAGCGAAAATTTTAGATAAAGCAACAGTCGGCTATTACAGCCAGGATTTTTCCAACCTTGATTTTAGCCAGACGGTTTTTGATTCCCTGCAAAGCGTTTTAGCCGACGGCCTGGATACTCAAACCATGCGCTCGGTCGCGGCCGGTTTTTTAATCGGCGGAGATTTGATGGGCCGCAAAATTGGCGAGCTGTCCGAAGGGCAGAAAGGTCTCTTAGCTTTCGCGCGCCTCGCGCTCGCTCGGCCCGGAGTTTTAATTTTAGACGAGCCGACCAACCATATTAACTTCCGTCACCTTCCGGTAATTGCCAAAGCAATTAACGAATACGAAGGCGCCATGATTATGGTCAGCCATATGCCCGATTTTGTCAAAAAGATAAAATTTGACGAGGTTCTTGATTTGGGAAAGCTATAGTTTTAATGATCGCCGCAATGGGCGCAATCGGAAAAGCTGATTTTCGGGATAATATGAAGTAAAAGTTTTTTTACGTTTTCGGCGTTTTTTTGCATGACTTTCAGGATCATGTCCCAGGTAACGGATTCTTCCGTCTCCCGCCAGCAGTCATAATCAGTGCTCATGGCGATTGACGCGTAGCAGATTCCGAGTTCGCGGGCGAGAATTACTTCCGGCACGGTGGACATATTTATGACATCGGCGCCAAGCGTTTTAAACATCCGGCTTTCAGCCCGGGTGGAAAAGCGCGGGCCTTCAATAGTGAGCATAGCGCCTTTGGCGTGGTGAGCTAAATTTAATTCTCCGGCGGATTCTATGAGCGATTCTCTTAAGCCGGGGCAGAAAGGATCCGCCATGGGCGTGTGGATTACCTTGTCATCGTAGAAGGTAAGGTTGCGGTGCTTTGTAAAATCAATGAACTGGTCAAGGAATATAATATGGCCGGGTTCTATTTCTTCACGCAGGGAGCCGCAGGCCGTTGTCGCGATAATGTGTGTCGCGCCGGCCTCTTTTAAGGCCCAGATGTTGGCCCGGTAAGGGACTTTTGTCGGGGGTATAACGTGGCCTTTGCCGTGCCGGGCAAGGACGATGATGTCAACTCCTCCAATTTGGCCGGTTATAAGCGGGCTGGCGGGCTGGCCGAAAGGCGTTTCCAGATTAATCTCTCTCGGGTTTTTTAAAATTTTTGGGTCATCTATTCCTGAGCCACCTATGATGGCGATTTTATTTCGCATAACTCATAACGCGCAACCCATAACTCTCATAATATTTCGTAGTAAAAAAAGACGTTCTATGGTTTATGGGAAGTCCACGTATTATAGTATATATAAAATTTTATTCAGACTCATAGTTAATAAGCGATCTTACGGTAAATCCCCGGTCTTTTAATTTTTTTGACCCGCCAAGAAAAGGCAGGTCAACGAGGAAACTGACGCCAACGATTTTTCCGCCGAGTTCTTCTATTAAATCGCAGGCGGCTAAAGCCGTTCCGCCAGTAGCGCAGAGGTCGTCAATCAAGACGACTTTTTCTCCGGGCCGGACGGCGTCCTCGTGCATTTCAATCGTATTGCTCGCGTATTCAAGGGTGTATTCCCGGCTGATTGTTTTTGCCGGCAGTTTGCCGATTTTGCGGACAATGGCCAGGCCGGTTTTAAGGCTGTAGGCAACGGGCGCCGCGAGCAAAAATCCCCGGGCGTCAATGCCGAGAACTTTTTTAATCTCCTGGCCGCTAAACGGCGCGGCCAAAGAGTCAACTGCCTCGCGGAAAGCGGCCGGGTCTAAGAGCAGGGTTGTAATGTCTTTGAAGTTTATTCCGTCTTTAGGCCAGTCAGGAATTTCCCGGATGGTTGATTTTAAATTCATGGTTTTTGTGTTAAAGTATTAAGGTTGTTTTAATTATATTAATAAATTCAATTAAATACAATGGAATCAAATAGAGACCTTTTAACTAAGCCGATTCCCGGCCTGATCCGCCATATTGCCGTGCCGGGCAGCGTCGGTTTTATTTTTAATACTCTCTACAATATTATAGACACTTTTTTCGGCGGCCGGATTTCTACCGACGCTTTGGCGGCCATGTCTTTATCGTTTCCGGTTTTTTTTATCATCATTGCCATGGGTTCGGGCATTTCAACCGGCGCGACGGCTCTGATGGCCAACGCTTTAGGAGCCGGAGACGCGAAAAAAGCCCGGGTTTATTCGGCCCAGGCCATAAGCTTTAGCATTATCCTGTCGCTTATCTTAACCTGGGTCGGGATTACTTTCTCGCCTTTTCTTTTTCGCCTGCTCGGCGCGGAAGGCGAATACCTTAATTTCGCGCTTGCCTATATTAACGTCATATTTTACGGAACGGTTTTTTTTCTCCTGAGCTTTACCTTAAATTCAGTTTTGGTCGCGCAGGGAAATACGAAAACTTACCGCAACCTTTTAATCGTCGGTTTTTTTCTTAATATCATCCTTGATCCCTGGTTTATTTATGGCGGTTACGGGGTTCCGGCCATGGGTATTGCCGGAGTGGCTTGGGCTACGGTTTTAGTCCAGGTAGTAAGCGCCGGATATTTGTTCATAAAAATCATCCGGACGCACCTGATCCATGACGGTTTTTACGAAGCTTTCCGGCCTAAGCTTTCCCACTATTACGAACTGGCTAAACAGGGTTTTCCGGCCAGCCTCAACATGATGACCGTGGCTATCGGCGTGTTCGTCATTACCTATTATGTCAGCCGCTACGGGCGGGAAGCGGTCGCGGCTTACGGTATCGCGACCCGCTTTGATCAGATGGCGCTCCTGCCGATTATGGGAATCAATATGGCTTCCCTGGCTCTAGTCGGGCAGAATAACGGCGCCCGGCTTTTTAACCGGGTAAGGGAAATTATTAAGCTCTCCCTAAAATATGGCATTTCCCTCGCCCTTATGAGCGGACTGGCAGTTCTTTTATTCGCCCGGCCGCTCGTCAATTTATTTTCTTCCGACCCGGCGGTAATCGCGATCGGAGAAGGATACTTAAAAATTTCCGTTTTTGTTTACGTGGCCTATACCATATTATTTGTAACCGTATCAATTCTCCAAGGGTTGAAAAAACCATTTTACGCCGTCATTGTCGGCGCTTACCGGCAGATCGCGGCGCCGCTTATAATATTCTGGCTTTTGGCCTCTTTCCTCGGCTTCGGCCTTTTGGGAATCTGGTGGGGGATTTTTATCATCAACTGGTCCGCCGCCCTGTTCACGCTTTTTTATCTTAAGCGAAGAATGGCAAAATTAGATTATGTTACTCGCGGCGGAAAAGGACGGACTTAATCTGTTTTTCATCTATTGGTAATACTGTTTATTTACAGGTTGTATTTAACTATTTAGCTTAAACATCAATAACATGAAATTAAAAATAAATAATCGCCAGTCGGTTTATCTTCCTATCCTGGGCGCGGTTTTACTTCTAACTTTTGGCGGTTGCTCTCTTTGGCCGGGAAATGATCAGGGAAGAGGCAATGATGTCCAGAACGGCAATCAGCCGGGAGTGCGGAACGACGAAATTAATACTAACACTAACGCGAACACGAGCGGCAGTACCAATAATCAGCCGGCTGAAAATACCGGCGGAGGAATTATAAAAGAATCCGGCGCGACAATTGATCTTTCCGGAAAAGGCCTGACCGAGTTTCCCAAAGACATCCTTTCGCGGCCGGGCGTAAAAAAATTAATCCTTTCCAATAACCGGATAAAAAGCCTGCCGTCCGAAATCGGCGAGCTTACTGATATTGAGGAATTGTATTTAGACGGGAACGAACTCACCGGCGCGCTTCCAGGGGAAATAAGAAAAATGTCAGAGCTAAAAATTCTTGACGCCCATAATAATGGGTTAACCGGCATACCGGCCGAAATCGGCCAGCTGAAAAATTTGCAAGTCATAAACTTCAGCGGCAATAAGATTGATACCATGCCGGACGAAATCGGGAATATCAAAGGAAATCTGGAGGTTCTAAACATCTCCGGCAACGGATATTCTTCCGACGCGATTAGAAAGATTGAGGATATGCTTCCTGATACGCAGGTAATATTTTAATCAATCCGCAATCCGCGACTTTCAATGAGATTATAATCCAAGGATTGTTAATTAAAGGTTGATGGATTAAGGATTCAATAAACTTATGCCAAAAAATTTTTACGTTCTCCCGGAACTGCCTTACGGTTACGTTGACCTGGCTCCGGTCATGTCCGAGGAGCTTTTAAAAATCCATCATGATAAGCACCATGCCGCTTACGTCGCCGGCGCTAATGCCATCCTGGAAAAAATGGATAAGGCGCACACGGGCGGCGCGGAGCTTGATCCTAAAGCCGAGTTAAAAGCCCTGTCGTTTAATATCGGCGGACATGTCCTTCATTCTTTATTCTGGGAGAATTTAGCTCCTGCTAATAACGGCGGAGGCGGCGAGCCTGGTGGAAAGTTGGCTGAAAAAATAAAAGAAGACTTTGGCGGCTTTGAAAATTTTAAAGCCGGGTTTATAAAAATCGCCATGACGGTTGAAGGCTCGGGTTGGGCGGCTCTTACTTACTGCCTAAAGACCAACCGGCTAATTCCCATGCAGGTTGAAAAGCATAATACCAACCTTTACCCGAATTTTAAAATTATAATGGCCATAGACGCTTTTGAGCACGCTTATTATCTTGATTATAAAAACGATAAGGCCAGGTTTTTTGAAGCGATCTGGAGCGTCATCAACTGGAAAATAGTTGATGAGCGGTATAAGCAGGTTGCATCGCTTTGAATTTCAGGGCTTTCAGTTCGGCGCATTTCTGCGTTGGCGCCTGCGATACTCACTCGCCGTACCTTAAAGTACGACTTGTTCCGTTTCTCGGCGCCGTCTTGAACTGCATCCGAACATGTAAGCCCTGACTATATGAAATGTGTGTTCTTTGAAAGAGAAATACCTTCCGCTTAAGCGGGGGGTATTTTGTTTGACAGCCAGAAAGGATTTTGTTATTATGGTAATAAGCTAGTTTAATATATTTAAACTAGCCTTTTTTATTTTAATACAACTACTATGTCAGAAATTTCAAACGCCATTAAGCAGATTTGCTCGGAAAAAGGATTAAGCTATGACGCGGTTTTAGCGACTATTGAGGCCGCTCTGGCCGCCGCTTACCGGAAAGATTTCGGCAACCGCCTGCAGAACATCAAAGTTGAATTTGATCCGGAAACCGCCCATATTAAAGCCTTTGACGTAAAGACCGTTGTTTCCGATCTCCCTGAGGAAGAATTAAAAGCCCTGGAAGAAGAAAGGGAAAGGGAAAGGCTTGATCCTAAAGCCCGGGCTGAAAGAGCGGAGAAAGAGAAGAAGGCGAGAAAAGAAGCCAGGGCGGAAAAAATTGAAGCCAAGACTGAAGAAAACTCCGCCTCTACCGAGACGGCAACCGAAGGCGAAGAAGAAGTAAAAAGGTTTAACCCGAAGACTGAAATCCAGCTTCGGGACGCGGTGATGCTGAAAAAAGATGCTGGTTTAGGCGAAGAAGTTCGGATGGAGCTCGCGGTTCCGGGAGAGTTCGGCCGGATGGCCGCCCAGACCGCTAAACAGGTAATTATCCAGAAACTCCGTGAAGCCGAGCGGGACATGGTTTTTGAAGAGATTAAAGATAAGGAAAAGGAAGTGGTTTCCGGCGTGATCCAACGCCGGGAAGGGCGGATTGTTCTCGTTGACCTCGGCAAAGCCGTCGGCATACTGCCGCCGGAAGAGCAGATCCGCGGGGAAAATTATCGGCCCGGAGCCAGGCTGAAAGTTTTTGTCCGGGAAGTCCGGATGGGAGCCCGCGGCCCGGAAATAGTCCTTTCCCGCGTCTCGGAAGAAATTTTAAGAAAAGTTTTTTACTTAGAAATCCCGGAGATAGCGAACGGGCTTATTGAAATTAAAGCCGTGGCCCGGGAAGCCGGCGCCCGTTCAAAAGTGGCGGTGGCGACCGAGGCCGAGAACGTTGACCCGATCGGTTCCTGCGTTGGCCAGCGCGGTTCAAGGATTCAGACCATAATCTCGGAACTGGGCGGAGAAAAAGTGGACATCATAGAATTTGACGCCGAACAGGAAAAATTTATCGCCAACGCCCTGTCGCCCGCGAAGATCGTAAGCATCAAGCTGAATAACGAAGAAAGGCGGGCTTCGGTAACGGTCAACGCCGACCAATTCTCTTTGGCTATCGGAAAAAGCGGCCAGAACGTCCGGCTGGCGGCTCACCTCACCGGCTGGAAAATTGACATTGAAGAAAACAAAAAAGAAAAAAAGAAAGATGAGGACGCTGGCGCGGACGAGGGTGAGCCGGAAGAAAGCGCTTTAGCCGAGCCTGAAGCTGAAACTCCGGAAAATGAAGCTCCGGCCGAAACCGAAAAATTACCGGAAAGCGCCTTAGTAGTAAAAGACGAAAAAAAAGTGAAGAAAGAAAAGAAAGCTACGGAGGACAAGAAAAAAACCAAAGTTAAAAAAACTGAAGAGAAGGAAGAAAAAGATGGAGAATAATTAATAATAAAGACTCAATATGCCGGAAAAAATTTACGTTTTGGGCCACAAGTCGCCGGACTTGGACTCTGTGGCGGCGGCTATAAGCTACGCCCATTATAAAAATAAGACCGAAGAAACTGACGTTTACCTGCCCCGCGTTGCCGGCGGCTTAAACCGGGAGACCGAATACATCCTCGGTAAATTCGGTTTTGACGCGCCGGAAATTATGGAATCGGCCAAAGGGGAAAATGTCATTCTTGTTGACCATAATGAATTATCGCAGGCGGCCGACGGTATGGACGAGGCGAAAATCGCGGAAGTCTTAGACCACCATAAAATTGATTTTAAATACGCCGAGCCGATGAGGTTTGAAACTTATCCCTGGGGTTCAACCTGCACTATCGTCGCCAATAAGATGTTTATGTCCGGACTGGAAATTTCGAAAAATATCGCCGCCCTCCAGCTTGCCGCGATATTGGTTGATACGGTAATAACCAAATCGCCGACCACGACCGATATGGATCGCGACATAATAGAGAAGCTTTCCGAACTCTCCGGCATTTCCGACTGGAAAAGATTTGGCCTGGAGATTTTTAAAATCCGTTCCAGCGCCAAGGAATTAGGCGCCGAGGAAATAATCAAATACGATTTTAAGGATTTTAATTTCAAGACCGGAAAATTCGGCGTCGGCCAGGTGGAAACCGTTGACTTAAACGATTTTAGCGGCCGGGAAGACGAGCTTCTCGCTAAGTTAAAAGAAATCAGGGAAGCCGGCGGCTATCATTCAGTCATATTATTCATTACCGATATTATGAAAGAAGGGTCGCTTTTTCTCGTCGCCACTTCGGATCGGGAAAAAGTTGAGGCGGCTTTGGGCGGGAAGCTCCAAGATGACCGGGTTTATCTTAACGGCGTAATTTCCCGGAAAAAGCAGGTAGCACCGAAATTTATGGAGGTTTTTGACAGATAAGTGAGTCAAAAGCGAAACGAACATTTTAAATTTCTTCTGCGGAAGCGCCCGCAATTCGCTCTGTTTGCACGGATTTGCTAATGGCTTTGGCGTCAAAAGGTTAATGCTCAGTGGCGCACATGTCCTCGCGCGAAATTTAAAATGTTCGCTTCGCTTTATTTATAGATTAAAAATTGTTTGTATGAATATTCAAAAAAACGATTTAGGAAAGTCGCAGATTGAAATTACAGTAGAATTGTCTGTTGAGGAATTCGCGCCTTACGTTTCCAAAGCGGCGGAAAAGATCGCCAAGGACATAAAAATTGACGGTTTCCGGCCGGGGCACGCGCCGGTTGACATGGTTAAAAAGAAAGTTGGGGAAATTACCATCCTGGAAGAAGCCGCTAACCTGGCCATTAATAAGACAATCGGCGAAATTTTTGAAAAGCATTTCGGCGAGGATCAGCCGATTGGCCGGCCCGATATCAGGATTACCAAACTGGCGCCCGGCAACCCGCTGGAATATAAAATTATCGCCGCGATTTTGCCGACGGTGGAACTTGGGGAGTATAAAAATTTCGGGCTGAAAAAGGACGAGATAAAAATAACCGATGAAGACGTCCAGAAAGTTGTCAGCCAGCTCGTTGAGATGAAAGCGAAAGAAGTGCTAGTTGACCGCGAAGCTCGGGAAGGCGATAAGATAATCGCCGATATTGAGATGTTTCAGGATAAAGTGCCGATTGAAGGTGGAAAAGGCAAGAACGCTTTTGTTATAATCGGCAAAGAGAATATTATTCCGGGGCTGGATAAGAAACTAATGGGAATAAAAAAGGGCGAGGTTCGGGAATTTGAACTGCCCTACCCGGCTGATTTCCATCAAAAAAATCTAGCCGGAAAGATGGTTGAATTCCGGGTAAAGGCGATTGATGTTTTTGAACGGCAGCTGCCAAAAGCGGACGGCGAGTTAGCTAAAAGTTTCGGCGCCAAGACTCCGGAAGAAATGAAAGAAAACATAAAAAAAAGCCTTAAGCAGGAGAAAACCGACCAGGCTGAAGCCAGACTGGATTCGGAAATAATGGAGAAGATCGTGAAGAACGCGAAATACGGCGATATTCCTGAAGCCTTAATAAACGAAGAAATCCATAATTTAATGCATGAAATTGAACATCAGATTGAAGGCCAGGGCGGTAAATTTGAGGATTATCTTTTGAGCCTCAAAAAAACCAAAGGGGAATTCATGCTGGAGCTCTCCCCCGAAGCGGTCCGCCGGATAAAAATTGGTTTAGCTTTCAGGGAAATTATTAAAAAAGAAAAAATTGAAGTGAGCGCGGCCGAAGTGGACAAGCGCCAGGAAGAATTATTAAAGCAGTATAAGGGTTACGAGAAGGTGGAGGAAAAAATCAGCGGCGCGGATTATAAGAGACAGATCCACTCCATGATTCTCAATAAGAAAATTAACGATAAGCTCAGGGAATGGAATCTTACTGGTAAAAGCGGCCAGAAGATGGAAGAAGCGTCAGAAAGTGAAAAATAATTGCACTCTGTAAATCCGTCCATCAAAGGGCGGATTTTTGGTTGCGCAAAAAAAACCTCCATCAGCCGCGCTCCTTAGGGGAGAGGGATAATGGAGGTGTGTGGGGCGGAGGGTCAGCGTTTTAATATCTTCTCCCCCGCCACCTTGTAGAACTCTCCAATTGCTTTGGAGAGTTCTAGGGTTAGGAGTTCTTCATGGGGGACGTCTTCCTCCAACGCCCCCAGAATTTTTACTATTTTGCGAAGCTCCGTTAGCTCCGCTTTTAACTCCCTCCTTTTTTTGAGAGAAAAAATTTCCCCCTCTAACGCCCTCTTCAGGGCGTATATTAATCTCCAGTTAAGACCACCGGAGATTGGCGCATAGACAAAAACATGGTCGGCCAGTTGGCCGACGAAGTGATAGAAAGACATATTTTTTCCTCTCTCCTGCCAAAGGTAGGGTTATAAAAAGATCGATTGTATACATAAAAAATAGCTCTCGGCATGGGTACGAGCAATCTTAATATTTGTTAAAAGAGTAAGAGCCGGAAGTTAAGCATATCATTGCCAAAATAAAGGCCTTTTGTTATGATGAATGACGCCAATAAATGGCGTCATAATTTAAAATACCGCGCGTCTATGGAATCATATTTAAAAAAAATGGGTTTTGAAGATAAGGAAACAAGGGTTTACCGGGCTTGCCTGGATTCAATAAAAACCACTCCGGCGGACATTGTCAAAGAAACCATGATAAGAAGAAGCACGGTTTATCTTTGTCTGGAAAAACTAAAAGGAAAAGGACTGATAGGGACGAGGATCGCGGGGCGGAGAAAATATATTTTCGCGGTTTCGCCGAAAGAGGCTTTTGAGAATTTCCTCGCGGGTGAAGAAGAAAAGTTGAAACAAAACCGGAAAATTATTAGGAAACTAAAAATCAGGCTGGAAAAATCCGGAAGCCAAAAAAACCGGGAAACTGAAGTGAGTTTGTATGAGGGGAGCGCCGGGGCAAAAATCGTGATAGACAAAGTGTTAAAATCAAAAGAAGATATTTATTGGCTGGGTTCGCTTGATAATCTGCGTTCGGTCATGTCCGACGAAGAATTTTACCGGAAAATGACTCTTGAAAGAATGAAAGGCAAAACTACGCTTTATGTTATAACTGACGATGAGCGGCTTAAATCCGCCCGGCGGCGCGATAATTATGGAAATTTTCGGAAAGTAAAATTACTGGAAAAGCGTTACGATATCCCGGCCACTCTCGCTATGTTCGGCGATAAGTTGATGATTGGTTCGGCTAAAGACAAAAAGATAAGAATAGTTCTCATAGAAGACGCGGCTATGGCACGGGCTGTCCGGTTTTTGTTTAATAATCTTTGGGAACGAATGGAGTAATACGGCTAAAAAGGGTAAAAGTCAGCCAAAATTAAACAACTTTTGCCGCTAAAACAGCTTGATTTTTCGCGAGTGATTTGTTATATTATTTTAACGTAAAGGAATCTCAATATTTATAACAGCGTATATGCCGGCATTGGCGGAGAACAAAAAAGCATTTTTTGATTACGACCTTTTAGAAAAATTTGAGGCCGGGCTGGTTTTATATGGCCATGAGGTAAAATCCATTAAGACCGGCCACGTCAGCCTTAAAGGGTCTTACGTAACTTTTAAGGCGTCCGCCAAACCGGGAAAACTTCCCGAAGCTTACCTCATCAATTCCCATATTCCGCTATATAAGTTCGCGGGTAAAAACCTGCCGCACGATCCTTTAAGGTCAAGAAAACTACTCGTAAAGAAGAGCGAAATCAATCATCTGATGGGCAAAAAGCAGGAACAAGGCTTGACACTCGTGCCCTTGAAAATATATACTAAGCATGGCCTTATAAAGCTTGAATTCGCTCTTGGCCGCGGGCGGAGAAAACATGACAAACGGGAAGTGATTAAGAAGCGGGAGGCCGACCGGACGATCAGGAGAACTTTGAAAACAAAATAGTCCAGCAGTCAATTAGTCAGATAGTCAAAAGTCCGATAAGTCCGCTAGTCCGAAAAGACTGCTCAAGACTTTTGGACTTACTGACTTTGCGACATTTATTACGGGGATGATCGGTTTCGATAATAAAATTCTCTTGATTATACGCGAGGCGCGGGCATGGGTTACCGCGTTATCACTGCCCATAACCTATAAGTGCAAATTCATTTGCCAGCAAAGTTCGTAATGGCGTTTTCGCCGTTCCGGCTTTCGCTCCTGTTGTAGCTTAAAGCTCACAACCATTCGCCCGGCTACTCCTGATATCCGTCAGCGGGTGTAATATTATCAGGATGCATTCGCGACCCGCCCTTGGCCGCGGGTAAAGACTAAAGGGGCTCGCCGCCGTTTATTTGGCCCGGTTTTAAGAACGGCGGTCAAACCAAACAAGCCGGGATATTCTCGTAAACGTAAATTAAGGGATTTATTAGACGCGGGTTCGATTCCCGCCATCTCCACATAGAGATTTGCGATTTGCGATTTGCGATTGACGATTTGTTTTTATGGATCAACGGGAGCTCAAAGATAGGTTTAAGAAATTCGCTTTGAGAATTATGAAGTTGGCTAATAGCCTTTCTTCTGTCAATCGTGGAAGGTTAATTGGAGATCAATTGTTTAGATCCGGAACTTCTTCGGCGGCTAATTACAGAGCCGCTTTAAGAGGGAGATCTGTTAATGAATTTATTTCTAAGTTGTGTATTGCAGAAGAGGAGTTAGATGAATGCATGTTTTGGATGGAGTTAATGATTGAAGGCGGTTTTATGAGGGAAGAGATGATTAAGCCGCTCCTTAACGAGGCTAACGAATTATTATCAATAGTAATTTCCACAAAAAAAACCACAAGAAAAAATAAATTGCAAATAGAAAATCGACAATCGTAAATTAATCAGTCATACTGGTCCAGTGGTGGAACTGGTATACACGAGAGACTTAAAATCTCTTGAGGGCAACCTCATGTGGGTTCGACTCCCACCTGGACCACAAATTGATTTACGATTTAGTGGATTCAGCAATGTATGTAAATCGGAAATCGTCAATCGTAAATTCATATGCGGGTATCGTATAGCGGCTATTATGCTACCTTGCCAAGGTAGAGATGGGGGTCCGACTCCCCCTACCCGCTCACAACAAAAAATAACCCTTAAAGGGTTATTTTTATTTGGTTTAATAAAGAATCAGAGGTTCGACCCGAATTTAGGGTTAGTTTAACAGATAATTTTTGAATAAAACTACTAAATTTGTTAAACTAAAAATATTGATGAGATAATAAAATATAGGTTTAAGTAACAAAAATATGCGCAAATCAATCTGTTTAAAAGTTAAGACGATCAGGTATAGCGGCGATTCGGTTGGACGCGATATTCGCGTTGAGATTAAGGTCTTTAATAAATCTTTTCGTATTGACAAAAGGATCAAGATTGGAGAGATAAAAGATATCAATCAGGAGATAGAAAGAATTGAAACAGACAAAAAATTATTGGAATCAGATATTTCCATCACTGTTATTGAGAAAGACTTATTATTTAGCGATACCGGTAATACCAAGGGTAATATTAAAATTGATACCGCCTCAACAAAGTCGCAATCATTCATGTTTGAAGTTGAAGTAAAAGAAAGTCGTTCCTTCTTAAGTAAATTGTTTTGGGGGAGAAGATCGGCGGTTTTTGAGATTGAGCTAGAGGCTCAATCCGGCGAAATTGAACGGTTTACACCGGATATTGAAAATGGTGATGGCTGGATCGTAACCAAAAACAACAAGGGAGAAAGTATCTCATTGCCGGCTTATGTTAAGGTTACCCCTAAATATATCAAGGGCGGACGCGAATATTTTGTTCCGTTGGAAGGAACGCATCGGGACGAATTGTTATCGGTTCCGCAACAGGATAGCAACTCATCTTACCTTATATCCGGCGTTCAGCATGCGCCTATGGTTAAAGCCACTTATTCTATTTCCAAAAAAATTTTCGTATTAAACGGAAAGCAATATAAAGCGACCGACGATCCGGATGCTCCCTGGAAGAAAGGGGTATATAATATCGGAATACCTGATTTTCCTCATGGGCGCAATAATAGATATGCTGAAGCAATAAGGCAAAAGATTTGGTTTCCGATTAATTTTGAAAGCGCAAGATATTTACATGTTGGCGCTCATTCCCTGGGCTGTATGACCATAATTGAAACCACTCGTTGGATGGAAATATATAATTCGTTAATTAAGGCGCGCAAAGGAGATTTAAAAAACGTGGGCGTTGTCGAGGTAATAGATTAATATGAAGTTAGTTAATAAAAATATTTATTTCCGATTAGCGATTGTAACAGTTATTGCGGTTATTTTTATGTTAGCTTCTGTTTTTTTAATTAACAGCTTCAGACGTTGGAGAAATGGACAGGTATTATCGCGAGTGGATTATCGGATATTTGCCTGTGGTAAAGAAATATTTCTTAAATCTGGGGAAGAATCGCCGGTCGGGAAAGGAAAAGGTTTATTTGCGCGAAGCGAACAGGGTAGCATTGTTGCTAAAGGAAAGCCGCGTTCCATCAAAGACATTACATTGCCAGCCTATTTCGGAGCTGCCGGAGGAGCGCTTGAATTTCCGACAGGAAACGAAAATACTGAAATATTTAGGGTCCCGACCAGCGCTGGCATGCGCGAATTTCGTTCGGGCGATCAGTGTAACGGGAAAAAAGCCAGTCTTCATGTGCTACATTACAGGGTGGATGCTTCAACAAAACCGTGGTCGGTTTTTAAGCGAATTTTTTGGAAATACCCTGATTACGTTTTACAAAACAATTACGGCAAAGTTCCGCCAGGCGATTGTCTAATATTTATTTTTGATTCCGAAGATGTATTAGAGCGTCCCTGGCCGCGTTGCGCTTCTTTAGATAAAGCCATAGCCGACGGGAGTTTGATTTTGAAAGAATAGATCGTATTTCTATGTTTTAAAACTTTAGTAAAGGATTGATATTAACTCTTAAATGGTGTTTTTAACTTCTTCTAATAATCTGAACCGATAAACACAGGTTTGACTACGATACCTTTCAGAGCTCATGTAAATTTTCAATTGTTGATTTTAGATTGTCGAATTAAAAGACAGGGTTTTACGCCCTGTTTTTTATTTAAGCAGTTATTTGCGCGTCCGGGATTATTCCTCTTTTTTCTCCCGGCCGGCGGCGTTCATGGCTGCGCATTCATTAAATAACCGGTTTTCGCGGGCGGTGCAGATGCTGTTATTATTAAGATGTTTTTTAGAAGCAAAGCTCAAGGCGGGCGAGAGTTTACAAAATATTATCGGCATAATATACTAAAGTCATAAATTGCTTATTCAATTAATAAAGGTTGGTAAAAGAGGAAAATTATGTCTTGCCGCGTTTACATAGAGAGCGCCATTCCCGACACCCGCGCCGAAGTGAAAAAAAATTACTTTAACAGCCTGGGGCTTAGCGTCAGGGTAAAAGCCGTCAGTCTGGCGGATTGCTACGTCATTGATAAGGAGTTAGGCGGAGAACAGCTAAAAAAGGCCGGAGAATTGCTCGCTAACCCGTTAACCGAGCGAGCCGCGGAAAAACTTTTGGCTCCGAAAAAGTTTGACTGCGCCATAGAAATCGGCTTTCTGCCGGGGGTTACCGATAACGTCGGCGGAACGGCCAGGGAAACTTTGGAAGACGGCCTGAAAATAAAATTCGCGCCCGCGGAAAACGTATATTCGTCGCGGGTGTTTTTTGTTAGCTTTGAAAAAAAGCCCGGATCCGCTGAGTTGGAAAAAATTAAACTAAGCCTTTTTAATCCGCTTATTGAACGGGCGGCGATTAAATTACCGGTTGATTTTAAAAAAGACGGCGGCATGGATTTAGTAATTCCTAAAGTAAAATTGGAAGCAAAAACCGAGGTGACCGAAGTTAACCTCGCGCTAAGCGATCGCGAACTGGAGGCGCTCGGCAAGCTCGGCATAGAAAATAAAGACGGCACAAGGCGCGGGCCTTTATCTTTAAGTCTTGATTACCTTAAAGCGATTAAAAAATATTTTGACGAACAGGGTCGGAAACCGACTGACGCGGAATTGGAAACGCTCGCCCAGACCTGGTCCGAGCATTGCAAGCATACTATTTTTGCCGACCCGATGGATGAATTGGAACGAGGCATATATAAAACTTATATCAAAGGCGCGACCGAAGCGATTCGGAAGAAAAAAGGAAAAAATGACTTTTGCGTTTCGGTTTTTACCGATAACTCGGGCGCTATTGCTTTTGACGAAAATTACCTTATTACCCATAAAGTGGAAACCCATAATACCCCCTCGGCTCTTGATCCGTTCGGCGGGAGTATTACCGGTATCGTTGGCGTGAATCGCGATTGCCTCGGTTTCGGTCTTGGCGCCAAACCGGTGATTAATATATTTGGATTCTGCCTGGCTAATCCGGATGATCGCACAGACTTATACCGCGATAAAGAAAAGAAACAGAAAATGCTTTCCGCCCGGCGGATCATGGAGGGCGTGGTAGCCGGGATTAACGCCGGAGGAAACCAGTCCGGCATCCCGACCGACCTCGGATTTATTTATTTTGATCCCCGCTTCCGCGGCAAGCCTTTGGTTTTTGCCGGTACAATCGGAATTATTCCGCGTAAGATAAAAGGCCAGCCGTCGCATATTAAAAAATCAAAACCCGGCGACCTGATAGTTACCGTCGGCGGACGGATCGGGGCGGACGGCATTCACGGCGCGACGTTTTCTTCCGAAGGGCTCTCAGCCAACAGTCCGGCCACGGCCGTCCAGATCGGCGATCCGATTACCCAGAAGAAAATGTCTGACGCGCTAATTAAAGAAGCCCGTGATTTAGGGCTTTATTCAAGCATAACCGATTGCGGCGCCGGCGGGTTGTCCTCGGCGATCGGCGAAATGGCCGAAGCGACAGGCGGTTGTATCGTCAATTTAGAAAAAGCGCCTCTTAAATACCCGGGGCTCGCTCCCTGGCAAATCTGGATTTCCGAATCGCAGGAGAGGATGGTGCTTTCGGTACCGGAAAAAAATTGGCCCGCCCTGCGCTCCCTTCTTTTAAATCGGGGAGTGGAAGCCGAAGTAATCGGTAAATTTACTGACTCAGGAAAAGCCTCTGTAAAATTCGGGAAAGAAATTGTCCTTGATTTGGACATGGATTTTCTTCATAACGGCCGGCCGATAAAAAAACAGGCAACGAAAAAACCCGCGCAAACGGATTCGTCTCTCCCCTTCGTAAGGGGAGGGAATAATAAAAAAAATTATTCCAAAGAAATTTTAAAGTTGTTATCGCGATTAAACATTTCCAGTTTTGAATTTATTACCCGGCAATACGATCACGAAGTCCAGGCCGGCTCGGTTTTAAAACCTTTGCAGGGAGCCGGAAGAATTAATACTGAAGCAACAGTTACCCGGCCGGTTTTAAATTCTAAAAAAGGCGTAGTTTTATCCTCGGCTCTTTATCCGGCTTTAAGCGAAGCCGATCCTTATAAAATGGCCGCCAATTCAATTGACGGCGCGGTCCGGGCGGCGGTCGCGGCCGGGGCGGATATTGATAATCTCGCGCTTCTTGATAATTTTTGCTGGTCCAGCTCCGAAAAACCGGAAAGGCTTTGGCAGTTAAAAGAAGCCGCCCGGGCCTGTTATGATACGGCCGTCGCGTACGGCACGCCGTTTATTTCCGGCAAAGACAGTATGTTTAATGACTTTAAGGGTTTTGACGCGGACGGAAAGCCGATAAAAATTTCCATTCCGCCGACGCTTCTTATTTCCGCTATCGGCGTTATTCCGGACGCGGTAGAGTCAATATCGCTTGATGCTAAAGTCCCGGGCGATTATATATATGTGATAGGCGATACGGGTAATGAAATGGGTAATAGTGAATATTCGACCATGTTAAAATCCGGCTTGTCAGTTGAAACGGCCGCGGAAACCGGAACAGTTCCTGAAATTAATCCTGAAAAAAATTACCGAAGCTATAAAGCATTTTTTAAAGCCGCGCGAAAGAACTTAATCGCTTCAGCCATAAGCATAAGCCGCGGCGGACTGGCTGTCGCTTTGGTTAAAACTTTGGCCGGTGGACGGCTAGGAGGCGAAATCAGTTTAAAGGATTTGCCGGGAAACTGGAGCGAAAATTACCAGGCGCTCTTTTCGGAAAATGGCGGCAGGATTTTAGCGACCGTGGCGAAAAACAAAGCAACGGAATTTGAAAAAACCATATCCGGCGCTTCTTTTTTCCGGATCGGCCGGGTAAAAACTGGCGCTGATGTAATAATTTTTAACAGTAATAAAAAAATAATTGCCAGTTTAAAGATTAAAGATATTTTAAAAGCCTATCGGCAAAGTCTCGGAAGCTATTAGGTTAAAAAACCGGATTAAAATCAAGGCTAATACTGCTTGATTTTTAGTTTTTATCGGGGTATACTAAACATACATAATAATGATTCATCCAAAAATAATTATTCTTTCCGGCTACGGCCTTAACTGCGAAGAAGAAACCGCCCATGCTTTTAATTTGGCCGGCGGCAAAGCGGAAATCGTCCATATTAACGACCTCGTAGCCGGAAGAAAAAAACTGAAAAACTACGAGATACTGGCTGTTCCGGGCGGTTTCTCCTACGGCGACGATACTGGTTCGGGCAAGGCTTACGCCAATAAGCTGAAGAATCATTTAAGAGAAGAGCTGAATGAATTTGTTTTAAAAGATAAGCTGGTAATCGGCATCTGCAACGGTTTTCAAATATTAACTCAGACCGGCCTTTTACCCGGGGCGCTTAAGACCAATAAGAACGCGCGCTATCTTGACCGCTGGGTGGATTTGAAAATTTCGGGAAAGTCGCTTTGGTTAAAAGGGATAAAAAAGTTGTCCCTGCCTATTGCTCATGGCGAAGGAAAATATTTTGCCGATAAAAACATTTTAGCTGGGTTGAAAAAAGAAAACGGTATTGTCTTAAAATACGTTAAGGGCGAGATTTGCGAGTACCAGGATTTAGAGCCTAACCCTAACGGCGCCATGGAAGATATCGCCGGAATAACCGGTTACAACGGCCGGGTTTTAGGGCTCATGCCCCATCCGGAGCGCGCCATGTTTTTTCATCATCTGCCAAATTGGCCGGTCAGAAAAGAAAAACTGTCGCGCAAAGGTTCGCCGTTGCCTGAATATGGGCCGGGCATGAGGATTTTTAAAAACGCCATTGGATATTTTAAATAATTGAATTTAACATTGACTGCCGGATGGCTTTCGCGCCGACAGCCTGTTTTATTATTCATCATTATAGCTATGGCCAAAATCGGTGAAAAATGCGCTGTGTTTGGGATTTACGGCAAAGGGCTTGACGTTTCCCGGCTGACTTTTTATGGGCTCTTCGCTCTCCAGCACCGCGGCCAGGAATCATCCGGCATAGCGGTCGGGGACGGCAATGAACTTGACTGCTATAAGAACGCGGGGCTGGTAACCAACGTCTATAACGAGCGGATTATCAAAAGCCTCCGGGGCCATCTCGCCGTCGGCCATAACCGCTATTCCACCTCAGCCGGATCCGGGCTTGAGCACGCCCACCCGGTTGTAATTGATGATAAACTGGCTTTAGTTCATAACGGTAACCTGCCTTCGGTAGCGGCCCTGGTTGAATTCTTAAAATCCAAAGGCCAGCGAACCCGGGGCTATTCTGATTCGGAGCTGATGGCTTACGCCATCCACTGGCACATGGAAAACGGTAAAAATCTTTCGGACGCGGTAGAGGCCGCGTTCCCTTTGTTTACGGGCGCTTTTTCCGCCCTGGCCATGACCCGCGATACGCTCGTGGCTTTCCGCGACCAGTGCGGCATCCGGCCTTTTGCCGCCGGAAAAATAAACGGCGGGTATGTTTTTTCCTCGGAAACCTGCGCTTTTAAATTGATTGGCGCCGAATTTTTGCGCGAAGTTAATCCGGGCGAGATTATTACGGTTAACGAAGAAGGCTTAAAATCCGTCCAGGCGGCTTTGGCTGACCCGAAAATTGACATCTTTGAATTTGTTTATTTTTCCCGGCCGGATTCGGAAATCGCCGGCCAGCTGGTTTATGATGTCCGGCGTAATTTTGGCCTCACTCTCGCCAAAGAAAATCCTTTAGATATTGACGTGGTCGTGCCGGTGCCGGAAACGGCTATCCCGGTCGCCATCGGCTATAGCGCCGGATTAAAAGTTCCTTTTGAAATGGGGCTGATAAAAAACCGCTACGTCCACCGGACTTTTATTGAACCGGATCAGCACACCCGCGACCTCGGCGTTTTAATGAAATTTATTCCTCTTTCCAATGTCCTTCGCGGCAAACGGGTGGCGCTGATGGATGATTCCATTGTCCGCGGCACGACTTCCCAGAAATTAGTCAAAGCCATTTTTGACGCTGGAGCCAAAGAAGTCCACATGATAATAAGCTCCCCGCCTTTGGTTTATCCGGATTTTTACGGCATTGATACTCCGGAGCAGGGAAGGTTAATCGCGGCTCATAAAACCGTGCCGGAAATTTGCGAATTTTTAGGAGCCACTTCGCTATATTATCTTTCGTTAGAAGGTATGATCAGTTCCACCGGCCTGCCTGCCGACCGTTTTTCCACTTCCTGTTTTACCGGCGTTTATCCGGTTGATTTGCGCGAGAGAGTGAAAGACTATAAGAAACCGGAATATGGAAATTAAGGTAAGTAATATGAGGACAGTTTAATTTTCAATTATCAATTACCAATGATCAATAAATTTTCAATTAACCAATTCCTAAATTTTCAAACGTTTGAAAATTAAATCATTGAAACATTGAAAATTTATTGAAAATTGAAAATTGATCATTGGTAATTGAATTTATATTATGCGTATTGCCATGCTCATCTCCGGCGGCGGAACGACGATGGCCGCTATCTTAATCGCCGTTAAGAATGGGCGGCTAAAAAACGTGGAGCCGGTTTTAGTAATTGCCTCTAAACCTGATTCGCAAGGGATTGAAAAAGCCCTGAATCTCGGCATGCCCAAGGAAGATGTCATAGTCGTTAAACCCAAAGATTTTAAAACAAGGGAAGAATTCGGTCAGAAAATTATTGACGAATGTAAAAAGCGGAACGTGAAATTCATCGGCCAATATGGCTGGTTATGTCTGACTCCGGAAAATGTAATAAAAGAATTTGAGGGGATGATAGTTAATCAGCATCCGGGGCCGCTAGATCCCGGGCGACCGGATTTCGGCGGCAAAGGGATGTTCGGCCGGGCGGTGCACTCCGCCAGACTGGAATTTGTTCATAGGACAAATCGTGATTACTGGACTGAAGCGACGGCCCACCGGGTAACGGCTGAATATGACCGGGGAGCGGTATTAAATATTGTTAAAGTATTGATAGAAAAAGATGATGACGTTGACGCGCTTCAGCAAAGGGTTTTGCCTTTTGAATATGAAGCGCAGATAAAAACTTTGCAGGATTTTGCCGATGGGAATATAAAAGAAATAATTCGCGCTGAACCGTTAGTTCGGCCGGAAGAATATGAAATATTGGAAGAGTGCAAAAAATTAGCGATAGAAAAATATCCTAAGGGTTAAGCCGTTTTTTGTCATCCCGAGGAGGAACGACGAGGGATCTAACCGCGCTAATCATGAAGATAAATTGAATTGAAAAAAATAAAAATTGTTTTGTTTGAAATTTAATTTGATAAAATCATTTTGAGCAATTAGATCCTTCGCTCCGCTCAGGATGACAATATGAAAATCTATGCCTAAAATTTTAATCATCGGCGGAGGAGGAAGGGAACATGCTTTAGCCTGGAAATTAAAACAGTCGCCCAAGGTGGAAAAAATTTATTTGGCGCCAGGTAACGGCGGAACAGCGGCTCTAGGGGAAAATGTTTCCGTCGCTTCAACCGATCTTTCCGGGTTGGTAAAATTTGCCGAGGAAAATAAAATTGACTTAACAGTAGTCGGGCAGGATGATCCTTTGGCTTTGGGCGTGGTGGACGCGTTTCAGGAAAAGGGGCTAAGGATTTGGGGGCCGGCGAAAAAAGCGGCGCAAATTGAAGCGTCCAAAGCTTTTGCCAAAGATTTAATGGCTAAGCAAAATATTCCGACCGCGCAATTTTCTACTTTTACCGATTATGATGAGGCGCTAAAATACATCCGGGAAAAAGGCGCGCCAATCGTTATTAAAGCCTCAGGCCTAGCTTTAGGCAAAGGCGTTACAGTCTGCCAGACCCTAGAACAAGCCGAGACCGCTTTAAAAGAATCCATGCTGGATAAGGTTTTTGGCGAATCAGGCAGTACTGTTGTTATAGAAGAATGCTTAGTTGGGCCGGAATTTTCGGTTCATGCTTTTTGCGACGGGAAAAGTTATAAACTGTTTCCAACGGCTCAGGATCATAAGCCGGTTTTTGACGGCGGCAAGGGGCCGAATACCGGGGGGATGGGAACTATCGCTCCGGTACCGTGGGTGACTGAAGAAATTATGGATATAATAGAATTAAAGGTTGTTAAACCGGTTTTGGAAGGTTTGAAAAATGAGGGCACGCCTTTTGTCGGCCTTATCTATCCCGGGATTATGCAGACTAAGGATGGCCCTAAGGTGATAGAATATAACTGCCGCTTCGGCGATCCGGAAACCCAAAGCTATATCCGGCTGTTAAAGACCGACCTGTATGATATTCTTGACGCGTCGGTTGACGGAAAACTGGATGAAGTGGAAATTGAGTGGTATCCGGGGTTTGCCTGTTGTGTCGCTTTAGCTTCGGGCGGCTATCCCGGACCTTACGAAAAAGGCAAAGAGATAACCGGGATTGAAGAAGCGGAAAAGCAGGATGACATAATTGTTTTTCATGCCGGCACAAAACTGGACAACGGAAAAATCCTGACCGCGGGCGGCCGAGTTTTAGGAGTTACAGCCACGGCTGACACTTTGCGTGGTGCCTTAGACAAAGCTTACGCCGCCATAAAACTTATTAATTTTCCCGGCATGCACTACCGAACGGATATCGGTCAGCAGTCGCTTGAGGAACAGCCCAATGCCTAACCGTGAAATATTATGATCAAGCTTGTCGCTTTTGACTGGAACGGAACATTATTCGCCGACACTCAGGCCATTCTTAAGGCAATGAATATAATTGCAAGGTCTTATGGTTTTAAGAAAATAAGTCTGCTGCAATACCAGAAAACTTTTGAAATCCCTATTTCTAATTTTTGGGTGGTGAATGGCTTTACGAAAAAATCATTTGAAAAAGAGGGTGAAAATGTCCAAAAAATATTTATTGACAGTTACGAACCTTTAGCTGATGAATGCCGAACCCGGAGCGGAACCAAAGAAGTATTAAAAGAGTTAAAAAAACAAAAAATCCAAGCCATAATTTACAGTAACCACACCCGGTTGGATATTCATCGGCAGGTAAGCCGCTTAAAAATTGACGGCCATTTATTGCGTATTCTCGCCCGTGAGTATGGTGACCATTCTCATTTGCACGGGAGAAGTAAGGAAAAAAAGTTAGTCCAATATATTAAAGAATATAAGATTAAGCCTAAAGAAGTTGTGACTGTTGGTGATACTTCGGAAGAAACTGAGATCGGGAAAAAGCACGGCTTCGCAACCGTAGCCATAACCGGCGGGTACAGCACTGTTGCCAGGTTAAAAAAGCATAAACCCGATTTCCTGATTCATAACATGAAAGAGTTAATTGGAATTATAAAAAAATTGAATTAAAAAATATATGAAACCACAAGTTGGAATACTCATGGGTTCGGACAGTGATTTAGGCGTCATGTCCGAGGCTGGTAAAATTTTAAAAGAATTTGGCGTGGCTTATGAAATTACGGTTTGTTCGGCGCATAGGACGCCGGATCGGGCGCATGAATACGCGATAACCGCCCGCGAGCGCGGATTGAAAGTGATAATTGCCGGAGCCGGCGGAGCGGCGCACTTAGCCGGAGTTTTAGCCGCTCAAACGACCTTGCCGGTAATCGGCGTGCCGATTAACTCAAAGCTCAAAGGCCTTGATTCGTTACTTTCTACTCTGCAGATGCCTTCAGGCATTCCGGTGGCGACAGTCGCCATAGATGGCGCGAAGAACGCCGGAATTCTGGCTGTAGAAATTTTAGGGACGGCTGACGATGGACTGGCGGAAAAGTTGGATGAATATAAAAAAAAGATGGCAGAGGAAGTTAATGAGAAGGCGAAGAGGATGGAGAAAATAAATAAAAATTAATATGCCAAAATCCGAATACGCGAAATCAGGAGTAGACTATACGGTGATGGAGCCTTTTAAGATGGCGATGATTGAAGCCGGGAAAAAAACTTTGCATTTTCCAGAAAAACGCGATGTCTATATCGTAAAAGACGCCATCCACGCCCATGGCGCGGTTTTTGAATACCGGGGCAAAGATCAGCCGATCTGGTGCAAGACCCAGGAAGACTTAGGCAATAAAAATTGGATTGCCGAATGGATGTATCAAAATACCGGTAAAACCTATTACGACGCTATTGCCATTGATACGGCGCTTATCGTTGTAAACGACGTCATCGCCCAAGGCGCTTTACCGGTTGTTTTTAATGATCAGCTGGAAGCCTCGTCTAGCGAGTGGTATAGCGATGAATTACGGGCTAAAGATTTCGCGAATGGCCTCGTAAAAATTTGCGAAGAGGTCGGAATGGCTCTGCCGGCCGGGGAATCGGCCAGCTGTAAATACTTAATTAACCCAAAACCGCCGGTAAAAGAAATTGCTACTCTCTCCGGATCGGTTACCGGGATAATCGCGCCGCGGGGAAATTTAATCACTGGACGGGATTTATCGGCTGGCGATCATATAATTGCAGTCGCTTCTTCCGGGTTGCACGCCAATGGAATTTCGCTGGTAATCAGAAAATCCATGGAGTTAGGGGAAGGTTTTTTAACCAAACTGCCCAGCGGTAAAACCATTGGTGAAGAAGCGCTAATTCCTACACGTTCATACGTAAAATTAATTGAAACATTATTAGAACACAAAATAAAAATCCATGCTTTGCTTCCCGGCACCGGCGACGGGGTGGGAAAAATCGCTTTTGATAAGCGGCCGTTTACTTACCGGCTTCATTCCTGGCTGACGATTCCGCCGCTCATGCAATATTTTCGCGATAACCTGAATATCCCGATTAAGGACTGTTTAAAAACTTTTAACTGGGGCGCGGGTTATTATATTTATGCGTCTGCCGATCAGGTGGATGACATTTTAGCGATCGGTAAGCAGGCCGGGTATGATTTGGCTGACGTAGGAAGAGTGGAAGAAGGGAAGAGGCAAGTAATTTTTGAGCCGGAAAATATTACCCTGGCGCCGCCGGGGGAATAAAATTTTTTTTGTCATTCCCGCGGAGGCGGGAATGACATAGAGATAACTAGTAATTTGAATTTGTATATTTATAGCCACTCATATGAACAGACAAATAATTGAAAAAAACCTAAATCGCGTCCTTGAAAAAACCGATTTTTTTAAACTTGGCGAACGGCGGCAGGGAAAAGTCAGGGATATTTATACGCAACCGGATAAAATTATTTTAGTTTCCACTGACCGCTACTCAGCCTTTGACCGCAACCTGGCTTTGATTCCTTTTAAGGGGCAAGTTTTAACCCAGACCAGTAAATGGTGGTTTGAAAATACTAAGGATATTATTCAAAATCATCTCATTGATTCTCCGGATCCGAATGTCGTCGTCGTAAAAAAATGTTCGGTCGTGCCGATTGAAGTTGTTGTCCGGGGTTATATTTCCGGCGTAACCGGCACTTCGCTCTGGACGCTTTATAAAGATGGACAGCGCGATTTTGGCGATTTTACTTTGCCGGAAGGGATGAAAAAAAATCAAAAATTGGAAACGCCGGTATTAACGCCGACTACGAAGTCCGACGAACATGACCGGCCGATTTCGGAAAAGGAGATTGTGGAAGAAAAGATTGTGCCGGAGGAACTCTGGAAGAAAATCGCGGACATCGCGCTCAAATTGTTCACGCGCGGGCAAGAGCTGGCCTTGGCTCACGGCCTTATCTTAGTGGACACAAAATATGAATTTGGTCTGGACGAGAATAACGAACTGATATTGATTGACGAAATTCATACGCCCGACTCATCAAGATATTGGCAAGCCGATTCATACCAGGCGAGAATTGATCAGGGACTGGAACCGGAAAATTTTGACAAAGAATTTTTGCGCCTCTGGTTTAAGGAAAATTCCAACCCTTACGAGGATGAAATCCTGCCGCCTGCTCCGGCTGATATGGTCGTTGAACTTTCATCCCGGTATATCCGGATTTACGAGCAGATAACCGGAAAGAAATTTGAAACCGATCTGGAAACGCCGGTTTTAGAAAGAATTGAAAAAAATTTGCTCGCTTACAAAATTTGACGAGAGAGACTGTAATCACTAATGATAACCTTGAAATAATTTTTATGAACCTATTGCAAAACATTTCACCCATAGACGGCCGCTACAAAAAATACACGGAAATACTGGTTCCGTTTTTCAGTGAAGCGGCCGGCATGAAATACAAGGTTTTAATGGAGTGCGAATACCTGATTGCGCTTTCGGAAACGGACGGCGTCAAAGCGCCAAAGCTTAACGAAGCGAAAAAAACGGCAATCAGAAAAATTTACGAAAATTTTTCCGAAGCCGACGCCCGGCTGATTTCCGATTTTGAGCTCCGAGGCAAAGGAAAAATTAAGGCCACCAACCACGACTTCAAAGCCATGGAATATTTTATTAAAGAAAAACTCGCGAAAAATGGCTTAGATTCATTAGCCGAATGGGTTCATTTCGGCCTTACTTCAGAAGACGCGAGCAACATCGCTTACGGGCTAATGGTTTCCGAGAGCTTGCGGGGCGCAATAATCCCGGCTCTGGAAAAAATTGTTTCCCAAATCAAAAGTCTGATCCGGGCGGGAATTAACGCCCCCATGCTCGCCCGGACGCACGGCCAGCCAGCCTCGCCAACGACTTTCGGAAAGGAATTTAAGATTTTTTCCGCGCGGATTGACCGGATTATAAAGAAGCTTAAAAGCCATTCTATCCAGGCCAAATTAAACGGCGCCACCGGCAATTACAACGCGCTCGTTGCCGCTTTTCCCAAAGTTAATTGGATTAAATTTTCGGAAAATTTTATCCGGCAGATTAATAAGCAGAGAAAAACCCGGCTGGAAATTAATTTATTTACCACCCAGATTGAATCGCACGACAGCTTAGCCGAGCTCTTTAACATGCTTCGGCGCGCCAATACCGTCTTAATCGGGCTGGATCAGGATCTTTGGCGCTACGTTTCCGACGGCTGGCTCGCGCAGAAACCGGTGGCCGGTGAAGTAGGTTCGTCCACCATGCCCCATAAAATCAATCCCTGGTTTTTAGAAAACAGCGAAGGTAATCTCGGAATGGCTGATGCCATGCTGGAATTTTTTAGCCGCAAACTGCCAATCTCCCGCCTGCAAAGGGATTTATCCGATTCAACCGTGCTAAGAAATATCGGTACGGCCTTCGGTCATTGTCTCGTAGGTTACGGCTATCTCGGCCTTCAGCTTGAACGGCTGACAATTAACCGGGAAAAAGCTTTGGCCGATTTAAAAAGCCATCCGGAAGTGATTGCCGAAGCGATCCAGACGATCCTCCGCCGGGAAGGGGCGGTCATGCCTTACGAACAACTAAAAAATCTTACCCGGGGACGGCGGCTAGAGATAGAGGATTTTCATAAATTTATTGACGGCCTGAAAATTTCCCAGGAAGTAAAAAAAGAACTGAAAAAAATCAGACCGGAAAATTACATCGGCCTGGCCGCGAAGCTCGCCGGGCTGTGATATGGACATTTAGGCTGTTATTTGCTAATCTGGTTATATTACAAATTCACAAATCAGGCACAAATAATACAAATGCTATTTGTGAATTTGTGTTATATTTGTAAATTAGTAATCTATTTTATGCGAAAAATCTGGAGACGGGCCAAACCAAAAATGGAGAAAAGATTCAGGGTTAACGAGTATATTCGGATACCCCAGGTTTTTTTAATTGACGAGAATAACGACCGCATCGGAGTCGTTACGATTGAAGAAGCGAGAAAAAAGGCCGAGGAAGCCGGATTAGATCTCGTTGAAGTTGATCCGACTCCTAACCCTTCGGTTGTCCGGATCATGGATTTTGGCCAGTTCAAGTATACCCAGGAAAAAAAATCCAAAGCTAACCAGAAAAACAAAGCGGCCGAGCAGAAAATTATCCGCCTTACCGTCCGCATCGGCAAACATGATTTTGACGTCCGGGTGGATCAGGCCGTAAAATTCCTTAAAAAAGGCCATCCGCTCCTCGTAATGTTGCAGTTAAAAGGCCGGGAAAAGGCTTATCCGCAAAAAGGCGAGGAAACCATGAAGGAATTCGTTGCCGCCCTAGACGGCACTCCGGACATGAATCTGGAGCGCATTGAGGACTTGACAAGAAAGGGCGGAAGATTTACAATAGAGCTATCAAATAAAAAGTAGTTCTTCCGTTGACAATCAGGTGAATGCCTGTTTTTTTATATCCACGAAGCTATTCTGCGGTATCGCGGGAATGATTTAAGGAAACTATATGGGAAAGATGAAAACTCACAAAGCTACGGCTAAAAGGTTTAAAATAACCAAAAATAAAAAAGTCCTGAAACGGAAAGCCGGTCAGGATCATTTTAACGCCCGCGAAACAGGCGCCGTAAAGCGCCGGAAAAGGCGGGATATTCTTCTGTCAAAAAGCGATGTGAAGAATATTAAGCTGATGATGCCCTATAACTAAATTTGAAATTTGAAATTTAAAATTAAGGAATATGCCCAGAGTAAAACGAGCTAAAATCCACCTGAAAAAACGGAGAAAGCTATACGCAAAGACCAAAGGCTATAAATGGCGGCGGAAAAATACCGTCAAGCAGGCCAAGGAGGCGGTTGTTAAAGCCGGTGTCCATTCTTACGTTGACCGGAGGAAAAAGAAAAGAACCGCCCGCGGACTCTGGCAAATCCGGATCGGCGCCATGGTTAAGAATTACGGCCTGAGCTACTCAAAATTCATGGGCGCCCTGAAAAAGAATAATATTATTTTAGACCGGAAGATCCTTTCCGGCCTGGCCGTTAACGATAAAAAAGTTTTTGAAAAAATCATTGAAAAGGTCAAGGCTTAATTGCCTCTTATTTTTCCGCGTTTAATATGAAGTATCTTCAAATAGCTCAGCCGATTATCGCCATCCTCCTTATAGTTTCCATCCTCCTGCAGAACCGGGAATCCGGGCTGTCCGGCGTTTTCGGCGGCGGCGGAACGGTTTTTCGGACCAAGCGGGGGTTAGAAAAAATATTATTTATCGCCACTATTGTTTTAGTCGTGATCTTTATCGGCATTTCTCTCGCAAGCCTGGTATTTGGAACTCAGAGCGCTTAGAATGTGTTTAAAAACCCTTTCTACTGCGGCTTTACCGCTTCGGCTTCGACTTCGTCAGACTTCGCAAAATAATACTCACCGTAGCTTAGGCTACGCCTCGTATTGTTTTACTCGTCTTC